>ENA-OWOV01000619-OWOV01000619.1-gut-metagenome-genome-assembly--contig:-NODE-619-length-11202-cov-4.079461_pt1 | contig 11202 bp, 3 predicted proteins | sample MGYA00248247_ERZ651799 | MGnify/ENA primary metagenome ERZ651799 (study PRJEB26908, sample SAMEA4031712) | gut metagenome | biome: gut; feature: normal infant; material: stool | place: China | collected 2015 ...
CCCGCAAGGGGCATGCCGCATCCGTAAGGCGGCAAAGCCGCCAACGGCTGCGCAATACCTCAAACTTTTCGAACCGACGGATCGGCGAAAAAAATCCGGCAAAGGCCGAAGCTGCAATTGTGCGGCGCTGCCATAAATTGACCCGCTGCAGGGAACCCTGCAGCGGGCTTTTGTTATTTACGCGTTATGGGGACTCAGATCGCGTAGGCACGCCAGAGGAACGTCACGGCGTGAGCACGCTGGCAGAGCGTATCCGGCTCAAAGTGCGTCTCATCCATGCCCTTGACAATGCCGTTCTCTACGCCCCAGGCAACTGCCTGCGCATAGTAGGCATTGGCCGGGACATCGGCAAACGTCGTGCCGCTTGCCTGCGGCATGCCCTTCGCGCGCCACAGGAACGTCAGCGCATGCGCGCGGCTGCAGGCCGTATCCGGCTCAAAGTGCGTCTCATCCATGCCCTTGACGATGCCGTTCTCGACACCCCAGAGGACTGCGTCATAGTAGTAGGCAGAGGCATCGACATCAACGAACGGATTGGTCGTCGTCTTCGGCTGCGGCATACCGTTTGCACGCCACAGGAACGTCAGCGCCTGCGCACGGGTGCAGACCGTCTCCGGCTCGAAGTGCGTCTCATCCATGCCCTTGACGACGCCGTTTTCCACGCCCCAGAGAACCGCGTCATAGAAGTAGTCCTTCTCGGCCACGTCGACGAAGGGATTGCGGATGCGCCAGCCCGCGTAGACCGTCGTGTCGGCCTCGAGCGTCAGGCTTGTGATGGGCTGCGTCAGCGCGGCGTCGAGATACCAGCCGGTGAAGTCATAGCCCTCGCGCTCCGTCACATAGGCGCTCAGGTCCAGGGCAGTACCGACGGGCAGCTCCACGCGCTCCACAACGGAACCGCCGTTGGAGACAAAGCTCAGGACGGCATTATGCACCGTCTCGATGGTGAATTCCACCCTTGTTTCCGCACTGACGGAGTTGCCGCGGACGGCGACGGCGCGCACGACGGCGGACTGCTCCAGCGTGAACGGGCCGGTGTAGAGCGTGCCGTTCAGAGGATCGGAGCCGTCAAGCGTGTAGTAGATCGCAGCGTCGGCAGAGGCCGCCGTGATGGTCACGGTCTGCGCCTCGGCGTAGCTGCCGCCGTCCGGCGTGATGACCGGTGCCTCGGGCGCCTGCGGGTCAAGCTCGAGCGCCGGAGCGTTCTTCTGCCGGACCTCGCCGTCCAGGATCCAGCTGTCCACCGTCAGGCTGCCGTCCGCACGCAGCTTGATGCTGTAGCGGGTGACGCCGTCCTGCAGGGCGGAACGCAGCTCGTGGGCCTCGCACTGGTTTTCGTTGAGCAGGTCGCGGAACGGCTCGCTGCGCAGCTCCGCGCCGGTCATGGCGGCCGTGTTGCGCACAACGCCGGTCGAGCCCATGGTCACGTTCGTGCCGATGTCCTTTGCAGGCGTCACGACGCTGTTGCCGCTGCGCTGCTCCTGCTCGCTGTTGAAGTAGCCGTAATTCACGGTGCCGATGGCCGTGTTGCGGCCCGCGATGCCGCCGATGTCGCCCGTGGCGTTCTTCGACGTGAGCTTCATGTCGGAATAGTTGTTGCCCGCAACACCGGCCTGCATACCGGCGATGCCGCCGATGGTCGCAGCATTCACGCCTGCATCGGCATAGATGCTGCCCATGGCGTAGCTGTTGGCCAGGATCGAGAAGCCGTCCAGACCGACGATGCCGCCTGCCAGCGCACTGCCGCTGACGGAGACCGTCGTCAGGTCGACATGGGCGCTGCAGTTCAGGATCACGCTGTCATAGCTCTGACCCACGATACCGCCGACCGTGCTCCAGTCCTTGGAGGACGCGGAGACCGTGCCGGAGACGGCGCAGTTCGTGATGAGCGCGCCTGCGCCGGTCTCGGACTTATCCATAACACCGGCGACGATGCCCGCATAGATGCGGACGCTGTCCGTGCGCTTGATATTGATCTGTGCATTTTCGATGGCGACGTTGCGGATGATCGCGCCGTCGGCATAGGCGAACAGACCGGCTGCGACATAGTCCGCAGGCGTCTCCTCCGTGCCGATGCGCAGGCCGAGGATCTTGTGGTTCTGTCCGTCGAAAATACCGCTGAAACGGTGCGCTCCGGCATTGCCTGCCGGGACCCATTTGCGGCCCGCGAGATCGATATCCGCCGTCAGGACGATGTATTCCCCGGCAAAATGCTCTTCCTCATTCACGGCTGCCGCAAAGGCACGCAGCTGATCGGCCGTTGCGATGCGGTACGGATCGGCCTTCGTGCCGCTGCCGCCGTCGAAGATCGCGGTGGGATCGGCAGGATCATAGGTCGAGGTATCGCCGAGCAGGGCGCGGTTCAGGGCGACCTTCAGCGCGGACTTCAGGGTGCTGTCGTCCGCCGTGTCGCTGTCGGCGCGTTCGACTGTCTGGCTGCTGACCACGGCGGCGAGGATCTCCTCGGCATGGTCGGCGTCGAAGTCCTTCGGGGTGACGATCTCGGCGGAGACGATCTTGCCGTCCTTCACGACGATGCGGACAATGACATGCTCCGCCTCATCGCGGCCGTAGTACACGCCGTCCTGATAGGCATATTTGGGCGTCGGGTCCGGCTTTTCCACGGGAACATAGGTGATGCCCGCCGCGCCGCCGCGCGGGACCGCCTTGCCGTCGACGACCGTCCAGCGCAGGAGCGGGACCGTCAGCTCGGCCGGGTCGACTGGGAATGCGGCAAAGTTCTCATTCAGGGCCGCGGCCAGAGCGGCAGGCTCCAGCGTCATGGCCGTGACGTTGTAGATAAACGCACCGTTAAGCAGATCGCCGTCCTCGTTGTAGCCGGACGGAACGACCGTGCCGAAGGCGACCGGCGGATCGAGGCGCTGATCCTCGATGGTCAGGGCCGCATCCTCTGCATAGTAGCTGTCATAGCTCTCGCTGATGGCCGTGGCCATGCCGCCGAGCGCGCCGACAAACTTCGTCCACGTCTTGGACGTCAGCGTGCAGTCGCTGTAGCAGTTCACAAGCGTACCGGCCTGGCAGCCTGCGATGCCGCCGAGGTAGCTCACGCCGCTGTCGTCCACGGTGCGGTCCGTGGCCGCGGTCAGCGTGCCGGTCGAATAGGAGTTTGCGATGATGCCGAAGGCGTTCATGGCCGTAATGCCGCCCGCCTCGGCGTTTGCCGTCTTGCAGTAGGCGTCGAGCGTGACATCCGCGCCGCAGTTGTAGATTTCGCTGCGCTGGCTGTAGCCGATGAGGCCGCCCGCAAAGCTGCTGTTTGCAAAGCTGCCGTTTTCGGTGCGGACCTGCACCGTGCCCGCCGCATAACAGCGGTCGATGAGCGCAAGGTCGCTGCAGCCTGCCAGCAGACCGGCAGACACCGTCTGCTCGCCCGTGACATAGATGCTGCCCTCCACGCGGAGGTCCTCGACGGAAGCACCGTCCATCAGGGCCGCAAACAGGCCGTAGTACGTCTTCGTCGTGTCGGTCACAGGCGCGCTCGCTGTGCCGATGCTCATGCCGGAAATGGTGTGGCCACGGCCGTCAAAGTGGCCGCGGAAGGCCTGCACACCTTTGTCCGTGTGGCCGATGGGGGCCCACTCTGCGCCGGTCAGGTCGAGATCGGCCGCCAGAGCGATGCAGGCTCCGTCAAAGTCGCTCTTCGCAAAGAACGCGCGGAAGGCCTGCAGCTGGGCAAGCGTGCGGATGATCCACGGATCCTCCTCCGTGCCGTCACCGCTGTCAAAGAAGTCCGGCGTCGGGATCTCGGTATCCTCATAGACTCTGGCGCTCAGGACCGTCTTGCCGTCCTCATTGCGCCCCCAGGCATACCATGCCGCCGGGCGCAGCGCAGCCAGCTCCTCTGCGGTAAAGCCGACATCCTCGCCGGTCAGCCAGCGGTCGGTGCGGCCGAGGCCCGCAGTCGAGAGGCCCTCGTTCATGGTGTCTGCAAACGTCGCTGCGCCGGTGTCGGCAGCAGAGACATTCTCCAGCAGGACCGTGTCGCCCATGGCGCCCGCGGCAGCCGTTTCGATCTGCGTGCCGTTGGCCGTCACAACGGCGGCCGTCTCATAGCGGCAGCCGACGACCACGCCGTTCAGCGCGCGGCTTGCGGAAATTTTACCGACCAGCATACCGGCGGCAGGCGCTGCCACATCCATGGCGTTGACCAGCTCGATGTTGCCGGAGGCATAGCAGTTGTGCAGCAGGCCGGTCGCCTGGCCGATCAGGCCGCCTGCAGCGCCGCTGATGGTGCTGGTGAGCGTGTAGCCGTTGTGGGAGATCACATCGCCCAGCGCGGCGCAGTTTGCCAGCATGGCGCCGTTGCTGTTGATGGCAGTGATGCCGCCAACGCAGGTCAGGCCGCTCTTGGAGATGGCGGAGACCGTCACATCGGTCCAGCTGTTCGTGATGACGCCGTTCATGGCCTGCGCGCCGAGGATGCCGCCGGTGTAGGCCCAGTTTTCCGCTGTCAGGGAGATGGCGGAGCCGGTGACGGAGCAGTTGTCGATACGGACGCCCGAGCCAATGCTCAGGGAGCCGCCCGCGATGCCGCCGACGAACGGACGCGTCCACTGGCCCACTGCGGAGCCGTAGATGCTCACGCCGGTCAGGTGCAGATTGCGGACCCGTGCATCGTTTGCCAGAATGTCAAAGAAACCGAGCGGCGTATCCGAGGCATCGGCCGGAGCGGACTCCGTGCCGATGGTCATGCCGGAGACCGTGTGGCCCTGGCCGTCGAACGTACCGGCGAAGGAATGGATCGGCGTCCAGTCGCCGTTCAGGGTGATGTCGGCATCCAGCGCGACATACTGACCGGCATAGGTCTCGCCGTCCGCCGTCGTCGCTGCGAAGGCGCGCAGCTGCGCCTCGGTACGGATGAGGAACGGAGCGGTCTCGGAGCCGTCGCCGCCCGCAAACGTCGGGTCATCCTGCGAGCCGCCGAGGACGACTTTGCCGGCCGCAAGGCCCCAGCTCTGCCAGGCAGCCGGGCGCATGGCCGCAAGGCTCTCGGCAGTATAGGAGGTGAACTTGCCGCTGCTCGTCAGATAGGCATCCGTCTCGGCAATGCCGCTCTCGGAGATGCCGTCGTTCATGGCCGCGGCAAAGGCCGCATCCGTGACGCTGTCGTGCGCGGTGATCTTGTTGTAGTCGAAATACCACGACGAGGGGATGGAGCCGGTCGCCTTGGCCGTCTGCGTCCCGCCGTTGTATCGCAGAACTGCGCCGTTGGAATAGTGGCCGGAGACGACCACACCGCCGCTCTGCTCGCCGATGAGGCAGCCGAGATAGACGTTCTTGACGCTCTCGGCAGAATCCTGCAGGGAGACATTGCCGGAGGCGTAGCAGTTGTGGGTCAGATAGGCAGAGGAGCCCAGCAGGCCGCCCGCGCGGCACCAGTTGTATTCTGCGCTGACACCCGTGACCGAGACATCGCCCAGCGCGGCCGCATTGGCGATCATGCTGCTGCCGCCGATGGTGGCGACAAGGCCGCCCGCGCAGGCAGGAGAATTGGCAGAGACTGCGGTGACGGCAATATCCGTCCAGCAGTTCGTCACAACGTTTTCGCGGTCGAGACGGCCGGCAAGGCCGCCCGCATAGGCAAACGTGCCGGAGGTTGCAGAGATCGTGCTGCCCGTGACGGAGCAGTTGTCGATGCGCACATTGCTGCCCGCCGTGCCCGCGCCGCCGACGAGGCCGCCGGCATAGATGCGGTCATCCAGCGCCGCGCCGGAGCGCTGCACATAGACAGAGGCGTTCGTCAGGTGCAGGTCATGCACTCTGGCCGTGTTGGCCAGCACATCGAAGAAGCCCGCAGAAACCAGCTTGGAGGGCGCATCGGCCGTGCCGATGGTCATGCCGGAGACGGTGTGATCACCGCCGTCGAACGTGCCGCCGAAGCTGTGGACCGGCGTCCACTCGCCGTTCAGGGCGATGTCGGCCGTCAGGACGAAGTAGACATTCGTCGTCACGAGCTTTCCGGCCTGCGTGGCCTCGGCAAAGGCGCGCAGCTGCGCTTCCGTCGCGATCTGGTATGGGTCGCCGACGGAGCCATCGCCGCCTGCGAAGTAGTCAGGCTCTTCCGGCGTGACGGAGCCGCCCGCCGTGGGCAGCAGCGCACCGTCCGCATTGCGCTCCCATGTGCACCAGCCGTTTTCCGTCATGCTCAGCAGGCTGTCGAGCGTGATGTCGCCGGTCAGCAGGGATTCGGACTTGAAGTAGGCCTGGCCCTTTGCCAGCTCCTCCGGCGTCAGGGCCGCGGTGAGCTTGTTCAGAAGCGTCTCGGAGGCGATCTCGGCGGCAGTCAAACCCTCGCAGTGATCGTTGTCGCTCTCGCTGTAGTTCAGCACGTCGTAACCGACGGCCAGCGGCGTCGAGACCTCGCCGTCATAATAGGTCTGCTTCTCTTCCTTGTTGAAATAGCAGTTGTAGGCCGCAGACAGAGCCGAGGGAGAGCCGACAACGCCGCCGACCGGCACATCCGCGCCGTCGTCATAGGACATGGCGTCCATATGGATGCGGCTGGAGGAATAGCTGGCATAGACCGCGCCGGAGCTGTAGCCCACAACGCCGCCCGCGCCGTACATCATGGAGGTGTTGCCGTAGTTTGCCACGGAGCCGAGGGCCGCGCAGTTCACAACGGCGGAGTTGTTGCCGGTATCGCCGACGATGCCGCCGACAAAGCTGTCAGAGCTGCCCTTGGCATAGACGACAACGTTCGTCCAGCTGTTGCAGATGAGGCTCTTGATGCCGATGCTGCCGACGAGGCCGCCGACGTAGGAATAATAGGGAGAAGTCGTATCGCTGTAGATCGTGCCGGTCGCCCAGCAGCTCTCGACGATGCTGTTCTCGCTGATCCCGGCCGCCAGAAGGCCGACGCTCGGGTCCGTCGTGGTCTTGTTGTAGATCGCGGCGTTGATAACGCCGACGTTGCGGATGGCAGCGCCCTTGCCTACCGAGCCGAAGAGGCCTGCCTCCGTATAGGAAGCCTTCTCGCTCTCCGAGCCGATGGTCATGCCGGTGATCGTATGATAGTTGCCGTTGAAGCTGCCGTTGAACGAGCCCGTCGCGCCGATGGGCGTCCACGCAGTCCCGGTCAGGTCCAGATCGGCATCCAGACTGATGTACTGGCCCTCATAGCCCGTGCCGCCGTTGACGGCTGCGGCAAAGGCCTGCAGCTGCGCGGCCGTGCGGATGAGATACGGGTCGCTCTTCGTGCCGCTGCCGGACGCGAAGACCGGAGTCTCCTTCGATTCGGCCTGTCGGAACACGTCCTTCGCAGCTTCCTTGATGGCATTGCTGCTCAGGGTCGCGCCGGTCACGGCGTCGAGCTTTTCGACCTGCTCCGGGGTCTGCAGACCGACGAGCCGGTCAAGAAGCACCTTGGCCTTTTCCCAATAGCGGGCAGTTTCCGAATGGGTCACATTGTCCACGCTCGCGATCGCGCCGTTCGTCAGCGTGAGCGTCAGCGCCACAGACCCGTTGCGGCCCGTACCCGTACCGGTGTAGGTGCCGCTCTCGTAGGTCGCCGCGACAGCCGGAGCGACACAGCCGAGCACCAGAAGCACGGACAGCGCCACCGCCAGCAGGCGGCGAGTCACACGATGTTTTGTCATCTCTTGGGTTTCCTCCTTTTTTTATTTGGCAACACCGCATAATTTGGCCTTCGCCGGATATTTTTCGCCGAATGCTCTCGCTGAATTGTGCGGTGCTGCCTTAAAAAACGGACCAAAAAATTGATCCGATTTTTCAGATTTCCTTCGTCAGCTGCCGGTACAGCAGCGTGACGATCTGCGCGCGGGTGCACAGGTCATCCGGGCTGAAGCAGCCGCTGCCCGTGCCGTTCGTAACGTTGTTCTCCGCCGCCCAGGCAACGGCCGCGGCATAGTAGCTGTCCGCCGGGACATCGGCAAAGGCCGTATTGCCGGAGGGCTCCGGTCTCCCGGCAGCACGCCACAGGAACGCGACTGCCTGCGCGCGGGTGCAGGACAGGTCCGGTGAGAACGTCGTCATCGTCGTGCCGTTCACCACGCCGCGGGACAAGCCCCAGACGACGGCGTCATAGTAATAGGCATCCTCCGGCACATCCCGGAACGGGAGCTGCATCACTTCGCCGCAGCGGACGCAGATGCCGTTCACGACCTCGTGGCCCAGCGGCTCCAGCGGCTGGCGGCGCAGTTCGCCGCAGATCGTGCAGCGGAAGTCGATCCAGCCCGACATGGTGCAAGTCGGCTCGCGACGGCCCGTTTCGACCAGCTGATGATCATGCATCTTCGGCTGCGTCGTATACCACAGGCTGCTCGTCTCGCCGCGGTAGACCGTCAGCGGAGTCTTCGTCTTGGCATAGCAGCGGAAGCAGCCCGCATCCGCATCATACTGCAGCGTGCGGCTGAGATAGCGCGCGCTGCGGATCGTCATATGACCGTCCTCCATGGAAATGACCCAGCGGGACAGCGACGTTCCGGTGTCCTCCGCCGTGTTGAGCTGCTCGCTGTTCGAGCGGCAGGCCAGATAAACCGCATCAGAAGTGCCGCCGAGGCGGATGGCATACTGCTCCGTGCCTGCGGCACGCTCGATCTGTACAACGACCGCAGCGGAAACGCCGCGCAGCGCGCCGTCCTCCTCTGCAAGCCCGGCATCGGCAAACGGGACTGCCGCCTCGCTGCTGCCGAGCGCCGCGCCCGTGACCGAGCCGTCACACAGGAGGGCATGGCCCTCGGCAGAGAGCACATAGGTGCCGCTCCAGTCCTCCGGGGCCTCTGTCAGCTCGTGGAAGGCGGGCGTCGTTCCGGCCGGAGTCGCAAAATAGCGATAGACGGCGTAAAGTGTCTGCTTCGGCTGCTCAACAGGCAGCTCGCTTCCGGCGCGGAGATAGGCCATGCTCTCAATCGGCTCCGCCTGCTCCTGCAGGGACCAACCGGCGAAGGAATAGTCCTGCGCATCCGCTGCCGGGGTCCCGGCGGGCAGCGGCAGGGGCTCCGCATCCCCGACATAGCTCTGGATATCCGCCTGCGTGACGCCGTTCGGCACGGCAAAGTGCAGCACAGCTGGCGTCTTGGCAGAGAAGTGGATCGTGATCGTGCAGTCCGCGCGCAGGGACGAGATGCGGAACAGGTCGCCCTCCTGCGTCACAACAGCGGCCCCCTCCGGGGTGACCGTTGCGCCGTCGGCATAGTAGCCGCGGGCCGGGACGGCCGTGACCGTCATGCCCTTCCGGACGACCGTTCCGGCCGTTTCCGGGGCGTCCGACGTCACGGTCGCGGTGAAGCTCTCCAGCAGGCTCCAGACGGAGCTGACCTCCTGCACGGCGTCGACCTTGCCGTGACCGGGATAGGCGTCCTCCGCCGAGACGACGATGGGGAAGGCCGCGTGCTTCCGCACGGCTTCCTCCAGCGTTGCGGCAGTCTGGGAGGAATCGCTGCCCAGAATGGCGGGGGAGCAATCCCAGTTTCCATAGCGCGCCTTCATGGCGCGAATGGCTTCCGCGACCGTGCCGCCCTGCAGCAGCCTGTTGAAAAATTCCTCTTCAAAGCAGTAATCGCCGATAAAGGTAACGGACTGGCTGTAGCCGTAGACCACGCCGGCTCCCGCGTCCATAAGTGGACCCTCGAGGCCGTCCGTGGCCATGCCGAGGCAGATCGCCATCCAGACAAGGCCGCCGTTTGCGGGCTTTTCCATATGGTTGGCAATGACCGTACCGTCGACCTCATAGTAGCGCATGCCGTTGATGCCGCTTCCGCCGTAGACGGCGTGGCCGTCGGCATAGTCCTCGGTCGTCAGGCCCTCGCCGCTCTGCAGGCAGAGGTAGGACGTCGTCGCTTTGGGGGTGTAGTCCTCATTGTCGCCGGTATAGTCCGTGGTGCCGTGGCTGTCAAACAGGATGACACCGCCGGATTCGACCGCATCGGCAATGGCGTCGACCGTTGCAGCCTCCGTCTTATAATAGTAGAACGTACCATCGGACTTCGCCGCAATGCGCTGGCCCTCTTCGTAATACTGGCGCGTGAATGAGCTGTCCAGACCGTAATACGGCTGGAAGAGATACACGTCGCGCCCGTGCCGCACGCCGCGCAGGGCGGGAATGCTTTCCAGCGTTTGCGTCTGCGCCGGTTCCTGCGCACGCTCGCTGATGCGCTCGAGCTGCGGGTTATACGAGCAGGTGATGCCCGCATCCGTCTGCCAGGTCACGCAGCTGCCGTTCGCAGAGACCGTGCCCGGCCGGACGCCGTCGGCTGTCTCCAGCCAATCGCAGAGCGCCCCGGTGTCGGCCGCACCCGCCGTGCCGCCGTTCGTGCCGTCCGCCGACGGCAGCGAGGCAAAGATCGCGTCGGCCGCGGCATAATCGGCAGCCGTCAGCTCCCGCGGCTCCGCCTGCTCGCCCGGTGCGGCCGAAGCGGCGGTGCACAGCGAGAACAGCACGGCCACGGATGCCAGCAAAGCCAGAAGCCGTTTCCATCGATTCAACATGCTATTTCCTCCTGTGAATTCTGGTTAGTCTCGCCTAACTCAAGGCCGCATCCCATCGACGCATGCTCCGCCCGGAGGGGGTGGCCTCGCTTCCGTTCTGCCGCCGGTTTTGGTTAGTCAGCGCTAACTCATGTTGGAAAGAAATCCGCCCAAAGGCGGTCCGGATATCCGGTTCTCATTTCCCGTATATCCTAGTGTATTTTACCGGAGACATCGGGTATTGTCAAGATGGATTTGTGTAAAATTTTCCTGCGGCGAACACCCGGTTCGCCGCAGGTCAGAATCAGACAATATACTGCAGGACCTCGGTCTCGTCCTCGCCGTTGAGATAGATGTGCTGGGCGCCGTCCACCAGGCGGATGGCCAGCTTGATTTGGGGCAGCAGCGCCGTTACAGCGGCTTCGTCCTTGGGGTCGACCCCGGCGCGCACGGCGTACAGGCCGATGGAACGGTACATAGCGCCGGTATCCACATAGACGTAGCCGAGATCTTTCGCCAGCCGTTTCGCCAGGCTGGATTTCCCCGCCCCGGAGGGCCCATCAATTGCTACAGAGATCATTTTTATCACCTTTTATAAATAAAATCTTTTAATCAACCGCCCTATGCTGGGGGCGATGCTTGCATCGGCCCACAGCTATAGGACGGACGCCTGTGGGAAGGCCGCGGGCCGGGCATGCCCGGCCCCAACAATGAGCCAAATAAATACAGCACGCCCCAGTCGCAATCGTGCCGCAC
>ENA-OWOV01000621-OWOV01000621.1-gut-metagenome-genome-assembly--contig:-NODE-621-length-11197-cov-3.723741_pt1 | contig 11197 bp, 7 predicted proteins | sample MGYA00248247_ERZ651799 | MGnify/ENA primary metagenome ERZ651799 (study PRJEB26908, sample SAMEA4031712) | gut metagenome | biome: gut; feature: normal infant; material: stool | place: China | collected 2015 ...
CGTTGATGTCCACAAAATCCGCTGTGGACTCGGTTTCAATGGCGTTGCTTGTTATCGCTTCCAAAGCATAATAAACCGGGTTGACATTGCCCGGTTGGTAGTTGGTGCGCTCTGCGGTGCCCACAAAAAGACCAACAGAACCACCGGAAACTCCCAGTACATCTGAAACAATGCTGGAAAATCCTGGCCCCGTCTCAAAGGTTGTAACGCCGCGGACCGTAGCAATCTTCCAGAGTTGCTGATTGCTGCCGCCTCCGGTCAAGAGATACAATGCGCCGTAGGCATCCCCATAATCCCCCGCAATGTAGGAGCGTGGCGCATATTGCTGGTAGATGATCTTGTTGACGATGTAGGGTATTGGTTCATTACCAGATGCCGGGATAAAGCTTGTTGTGGTTTTAACCTTCCAGCGCTGCGTGGACTCGGTACAGTATATTTCACGGACACGGATTTCATAGCCGCTACGGGTGGTGTCGCGGACATTGGTAAAGGTAATATCCAGTATCTCCCCGGTATTGTATGCCAAGTCATTGCCGGGGATGATGCTATATGAGTCCAGGGTCAAATCTTTCCGTACTGTTTTGTTCCCTCTTCCGATACCAATGGCGAATTTGCCCGCTGCCGAGAGTTGCCAAGGCACGCTTAATCCCGCAAAACTGGAGTAGTTCCACTGGCCCACCGGCCCTATGAAATTGTGTACAACGGTACTGTGCGTATTGGCCGGGATGATCGTTTTTGCGTATTGGCCGGGTATGATTGCAGTAGAGGCTGCCGCCCCCGTAGCCGTAATGCTACCTGTGTCCAGATAGGTCCGCTGGGTATAGATGTTGGTCACTCCGGCCATGCCTGCGGCATACAGGCGGTTGACGGCCATCGTGTCCGTCGGAGCCCCGGCAGCCAGCGGGATATTGATGCCGCCATTGGCGTTGTGGGTTCCAGCGGTCGTCAATCCCCCAGCAAGTGTCATGTTGCCCGCCGCGTCCACCTGCGGGATGGCGGCAAGGGCCTGCTGGGCCGCAGTGGCAGCAGTGATCGCGGAAGTGGCTGAGGTTTCTGCATTGGTTTCCGCCGTTTTGATTCTGCCTTCCGCCTGGCCTATTTCCTCTTTGGCGGTTTCAGCCTGTTCGACAAGGGGCGTGATTGCCTCCATGGCTTCCGCTTGGGCCGTCTGCACTGCCTGCACGGCTTCCGTCTTTGCCGTTTCCACGGCTGTGACAGCAGCGCCTTGTGCGCTGGCTACCTTGTCCGTGGCGGTTTTCTGCGCTCGCCCCACAGCAAGAACGGAATCAGCTTGCTTGGCTTGTATGGCTGATACAGCTTCCTCTTTGGCCGCGCTGATCGTCTGTTCCCCGTTGCTGACCGTCTGCGTAAAATCTGAAACAATCCCTTCCACAGCCGCCTTAGCCTCATTGGCACTCCTGGCATCGTGGGCCGCATCAGCGGCGGACGTGCTGGCAGAGGCCGCGGCATTGCCGGCTTCTATCCGGGAGGCGTAAGCGGCGCCAGCATAGCCTTCCGCTTCCTTGGCTCGCTCTGCGGCGGTAGTGGCTGCTCCGGTTGCCGTCGTGGCTGCCTGACTCGCTGTTTCCGCGTCCGTGCGTGCCGCCTTGAAAGATTGGAGCGCATGGGCGGCGAAAGCCTGTGCGGCAGTGGTTGCCATCCATTCCATGCGGAGGCGCGTCGCTGCTTCCCCAGGCATTGCGACAAGCAAGGTCCGGTTCTTCATCGGCGCGTCTCCCGCCAACTGTTCAGCGCGGGAAATGCCGAGTACCGAAATATACCCGGAAAACAAAATCCTTTGGGAACCGTCATCCGTCTGCACCAGTACATTGTAAGACCACCTGCCTTCCGGAAGGGCGGGAAACGACAAAATCACTTCGTTGGATGCCTCCCCTTTCTCCATGGAAATCTCTACCACCTCATTATTGGCAGACACAATGCTTCCAGAAAAAATCACTCCATCCAGGGAGACGGCGTCCCCCTCCATATCCCGAAACAGGGCAGGGAAGGAAAACGGCGTATTCTCGATGCAGGAGAAATGTTCCGTGACACCCAAAAAATCTAACATGCCTCCGTCTTAGCACACATTTTTGCGGCATGAATACAACCGTAACTTGAACAAGCAAAAAAATCCGCCCCCTGCCGAAACAGGGAGCGGACCGAACTACAATGAATACCCTTGAAAGATGGTTAGGCTCCCGCGGGCCGCTCTTTGCAAAGAACCTGCACGAAAGACTTTTCATCTTTTCGGGAGGCCCCGTACATGCAAGCGGCGTCCGCTCGAACAACAGAAAGGTTCTGATACTTATCCGGGCGCACAATGGAAAACTTCATTTGATCCCAGGGAGAAAGGGCAAGGCGGCTCTTGACCCACATCGGACAAATTCGATTACCCTGGTCATCATACGGAAGCATGTTGGTGACAAGGAATTGAACATTCAGCATCGGATTCACTTTACCGTGCTCCAACACAGAAAACCCGTAATTCTTGTTCTTCTGTTCCTCCCACATGATCATCTGCGCCTTCATCGTGGACGAAATGGCAAGGCAGAGAGTATCGCCGGAAGCCTCGTCCCAGGCGTAATTCTCTTCCAGCATGCGCTTGGCCTCCACAATTTGGTCCAGAAGAAACCCGGCGGGGTTCTTGCTCCCATCCATCTTGAAATCGGCCGGAACAACCAAATTCGGATCGAGGGTGGTCAGCGTAGCCCCCGAATTGCCCGTGTAGTTGGGGGCGAGCATCCCACCGCAAACGCTGTCCGTAGTCTTGCGGATGCGGAACTTGCCCGGATTATCCGTATCCGGCACAACGCCAAGCAAAACCTGGTCAAGCAGCCTCTTGCCAGCCTTTTTCATCTCCGCGATAAAGTCGCTGATACTAAGTTCGAGATCATTCAAAAGAATGTTGTCAATATCATCCTTGTGAAGGGAATCGGCGTAGCGTTGCGGCTTGATCACGCGCTTGCCCATGGAAAGCTCGTGAGGACTGGCCTCCACAAACCGATTGCCAATCTCCTTGAACTCCGTCTTGCCCACATAGGGAATCTCCATATCCTTCCCTCTGCCGGGAAGAACGGAACAATAAGGTTCAAGGATAGATGTCACCTGCTGGATCTCGCGCCCGAAAATACTCGAATACTTCGTGCGGAGCATGTCTGCGATAGAAAGATTAAACTCCATGCCCCTGTCATCGCACGAAACGAGACAGGCATTATACAACCGCAACTTGAATAACAATGCCCGTAACTTGAGCAAGCAAACTACTTCAATCCGTCGGCAATCCTGGACATGGCATCATGCACATCCGCGGCGTCCGGACGGAAATACACCCGCTCAATCTCTTCGGAGTCGTGCCCCACGATGAACCGGCATAAATCCGGCGACACTCCGGCCAGGCGCAGGACGGTTACCGCCGTTGCCCGCAAGCTATGGAAGCTCTTGGAGGCAAGCTTGTGGCGGTCCCCCTTCACCTCTGTAGGCTCGTCTTCCACGATGCCATGACGGCGGAGCAGGGAAGTGAACTCCGTGGAAAGCTTGTCTGAACGTCCCCCGGCCTGGGCGTGCTTCATGGCCGCCAGGGGGAAGACGAACTCATTGACCCGGCAGGCAAGCCTTCTTTCCAGCACTTCCCGCAGCGGATCGATGATAGGTTTGTTCATGCGGCGTCGGCTTTTCTGCGTGGTCATGAACAGGAAAGAGTGCTCCAGGTCGATTTGGTCCCATTTCAAGGAGGCAATATCTCCTAGGCGTTGGCCTCCCGTGTAGAGGCACACGCGCACCATGTCCGGCCATTCCCCCGGCATCACTGCCAGCAGACGTTTCACTTCGTCCAGCGTGAAGGCTCCCCTCAACTGCTTTTCCGCCTGATGGTCGGCTTTCGACGGCATCACTCCGCGGAACGGGTTGCGGGGAATGAGCTCCCGGTCAACCGCCACGTTGAATGCCCCTGAAAGGGTGGACACATACCGAATCACCGTCCCGGCGGAAACCCGTTCAAGTTCACGTTCCACAAAATCCTTCGCCATTCCCTTGTTCACAGCGGTGAGTACCATGTTGCGCCCGTCTCCCAGGAAATCGAGGAAGCGGCGCACAGCTACACCGTCCCGCTCAATGGCTCCACGCTTGTTTCTGCGGCCTTCCAGCCAGTCCAGCAGGAACTTTCCCGCGGACATTCCATTGCGGCCGGCTTTCAACGCAGCCGCACTCTCGCCGGCAATGGCCTTTACTTTCTCCAGGTCAAATACGCCGTAGCGGACTTCTTTCTCCATCTCTTCGGCCACCAGCCGGGCGCGGGCTTCGTTCTGCGCCATGGCTGCCCTTTTGTTGGTTCCAGGCAGCAGTGCCTTGGGGGCCACGTCAATGCCAGTGGTCTTGCGGAGTTCTTTGCCGTCCATGGAACGGACGACGGCTATCCATTTATTTCCTCGCTTGATGATGCCTGCCATAAGTCACTGTACAGTTTTTAAACCGTGTACAGCACACTGTACAGTTATCTTTTTTCTGACCACTTCCGACAGGTTCCCTTCAAAATAGAAAAAGCCTGATAAAATCAGGCTTTTTTCTTTCCACTTCCTCTTAGGAGTGGCATCGCGTACGGGACTCGAACCCGTGTTGCCCGCGTGAAAGGCGGGAGTCCTAGACCGCTAGACGAACGCGACTTTTAGGTTTGCAGGGACTGCGCGGCGAAGTAAATACTACCGGAGGCCGAAAGGCAAGAATTATTTGAATCTGAGTTTAAAAAAATCGTTATCTGCCTTCCGGAATGTGGGAATCGTCATAATCGTCCAGCCTGTGTTGCCAGAGGTAATACCGCGTCTGCTGGACAAGCACGCCGGAAAGAGCCAGCAGGGAGATGAGGTTGGGAAGGGCCATCAGTCCGTTGGCGCAGTCCGCAAACACCCAGACCAAGTCTATTTTGGAAACGCAGCCGGCAAAGACCGCCCCCACCCAGATGACGCGGTAGGGTTTGATGAGCCTGACGCCTCCCAGGTATTCCAGCGCTTTTTCCCCGAAGTAGGACCAGCCCAGGATAGTGGAAACCACAAAGGTAACCAGGCTGACCGTCAGGAGGGGGGAGCCCACATAAGGAATTTTACTGAATGCCAGGGTAGTGAGCCGGGGGCCGTCACTGGACGAAATATCCGGATGGGCGAGGATGCTGGTAGTCAGCACAATGCCCGTGAGTGCGCAGATGACCACGGTATCCCAGAACGGTCCGCTGGAAGAGATGAGCGCCTGCCGTACGGGGTTGCGGTTCTGTGCGGCGGCGGAAGCGATGGCGGCGGAGCCCAGCCCGGCTTCATTGGAAAAAAGGCCGCGGGCCACGCCGGTCCGCATGGCCGTCATGACGGCTGCTCCCACCACGCCCCCTGCGGCGGCTTCCCCCGTGAAGGCGCAGTCCAGAATGTACCGGATGGCCGGAAGAATGTAGTGCGACTGCACGGCCAGGATGTAGACACAGCCTATAATGTAAATTACCGCCATGAAAGGGACGAAGAAGGCGCATACCTTGGCAATGCTCCGGATGCCTCCCAGCATCACCAGGGCCGTCAGGATGGTCAGCACCGCAGCCGTTCCCCAGGAGGGAATGGCAAAGGCGTGGTGGAGCTGTTCCGCCGCGGCATTCCCCTGCGTCAGGTTGCCGATGCCGAAGGCGGCAATGGCCGTGAACACGGCAAAGGCTACCCCGAGCCATTTGCATTTCATGCCGCGTTCCAGCACAAACATGGGGCCTCCGCTCATGTTGCCGTCCTTGTTTTCCACCCGGTACTTGATGGCGAGTAGCCCCTCGGAATACCGCGTGGCCATGCCCAGTACGCCCGTCAGCCAGCACCAGAAAATGGCTCCCGGCCCTCCGGCGGCAATCGCCACCCCCACGCCGATGATGTTGCCCGCGCCGATGTTGGCGGCCAGGGCCACCATCAGGGAACTGAACGGGGAAATGTCCCCCTTGTCCGTATGGTCCTTCACAAAGTACAGTTTCAGGGCCTTGAGCAGGTAGCGCTGCGGAAAGCGCAGGATGATGGTGAGGTACAGGTGAGTGCCCAGCAGCATGATGAGCAGAGGCCATCCCCACAGAAAACTGCTGAAGGCGGACAGCCAGGTTGTGAGAGCGTCCCCGGTCTGGAAAAAGGCGTTTTGCAGGGCTTCAAGCATACCGGAAAGACTCTAAGGAAAAATGCTGTGGTGGCAAGTCCTTAAAACACGGGAAGGGCACGGAAAAACAACTTCTGCGGCTCCGGCGGCGGAAAGCCTTTTACAAGGGTGCGCTGGCTTCATTTGCCATGGAGAACGGCCCGGGCTGGTCCGGAAGCCAACTTCCATGTGATCCATGTGGAGGAATGCCTCAAGCCCCTCTGGCTTTCCTCATGCTGTTTAATGAAGAATGAAGGAAGGGATGATAGTTGCTTGTCTCCGGGGTCTGCGGTCTTTATCATAAGGCCCATGATGGGAGCGGCAGATGACGTTGCCCCATTGCCCGGCATGCGGGTGTCACGCCGCATTCCGGCCATCATCTTGAACCAAGGGAAAAAATGATTGTTTTTACGGAAGAAAAGAAGTTTACCAGGGAAAAAGTGCAGGAGCTGTTCCTGTCCGTTGGATGGATTTCCGGCCAGTATCCAGCCCGGCTGTACAAGGCCCTGATGAATTCGTCCACGGTATTTACCGCGTGGGATGGCGACCGGCTGGTCGGACTGGTGCGGTTGCTGGACGACGGCGAGCTGGTAGCCTACATGCACTATGTCCTGGTGCATCCCGACTATCACGGCAGGGGAATTGCGGGAAAAATGATGGAAATGGTCAAGGAGAAGTACAAGGACTACCTGTACATTGAAATCATGCCGGAGGAGAGCAGGAACGCCGCCTTTTATGAAAAGCATGGCTTCCATGCCATGGAAGACGGCGTACCCATGCAGCGGTGCAATTTTTCAGACAGGACTTAACGCCCGCGGCTGGACAGTCAATTTCCGGCAAGCGCGGAAGGCGGGGCGTTATTTCGTGTGGCCGGGATACAGTAAACCCGCGGGTATCCTTTCGGATCTTGGCTCCGCGGGTTTACCTTCTCATCCCGGATCAGCTCCGGAAAAGGTTCAGATTCAATTCCTTGATAATGGATTGAAGAGCTGCCTGGCCCTTGACGGTGTTTCCGGCGGGGTCCAGGGGTGGGGAGAAGGCCGCCATGGCCATCTTGCCGGGGACCACGGCCACCAGGCCGCCGCCCACGCCGGACTTGGCCGGAACGCCTGCCTTGTACATCCAGTCCCCTGTGGAATCATAGAGGCCGGACATGCACATTTCCGCGAGGATGGGAGAAACGTTCTCATCCTTCACCACCCGCTTTTTGCTGACGGGGTTGACGCCCCCGTTGGCATAGCAGGCGCCCATCAGCGCCAGCTGGGAGGTGGTGATGTTCAGGGAGCACATGCGGGTGTACAGGTCCACAATCATGGGCGGCGTATTGTAAAAATAGCCGTAGCTGTCCAACAGCCACGCGATGCCGCGGTTGTGCTGGTTGGTGGCGCTTTCCGACTTGTAAATCTCCTGGTTTACGGTCAGGGCCGTATTGGCGAAGTTGTTGAAATTATGGATCATGTTCGCCCATATTTCATCGGAGTCCGAACCGTTGACCAGGCTGACTGTCGCCATGGCCCCTGCGTTGACCAGGGGGTTGAGGGGTTTGCCGCCGTGCAGCTCAATCGCCATCACGGAGTTGAAGGGCTCCCCGGTGGGGTCTGCCCCGATCTTCGTGCGCAGCTCCTTCATTCCGATCAGATCCATGACGTAGGCCAGGTTGAAGGCCTTGGAGATGGATTCAATGGCAAAGGGCGTGTCCGCGGAGCCTGCGGTCAGGATATCTCCGTTGACAGTGACTACGGCAATCGCCAGCAAGTCTGAGGGGACTTGCGCCAGAGCGGGGATGTAGGAGGCGTTTTTGCCTCCCTGGACCGTTTTGGCGTAGGCGTACGCGTTGTCCACAGCCGTCTGGATTTGTTCTTTGGTGGGTATGTCACTCATGATATTATTGAAGGCTGAAATGATAAATTAATGATTGCCGTTCGTCTTTTCCCAACCGAAGGGCTCAAAGGCGTCTTCCGGGGATACCGGGCGCTTCCAGGACGGCTTGGCCATGGCCTGAATGATGAAGGGAATGCCGGCGAAGATGAAGGTTCCCACGACCAGCAGCAGAATATACATGGTGTTGCTGCCCACGGTGATCTGGTTCGGCGGGATGAAGCTGACCAGGAAGGCCGCCAGGCTGGCCAGGAAGCCGAGGCCGCCGACTACCCACATGCCGAAGGTCTTGCCGCCGGGAATCCGGAAGGTACGGGGCGTATTCGGTTCACGGTAGCGCAGATAGATGCCGGAGGCGAACATCAGCATGTACATGATCAGGTACAGGATGATGGTGAGCTGTGAAATGATCTGGTACGTGGACTGCACGGAAGGCATGATTACGAACATGACGGACAGCAGGGTGACGATGCCCCCCTGAATGAGCAGAATGCCCATCTGGACGTTGTTCTTGTTCCGCTTCTGCATCACGGGCGGCAGGTTGCCGGTCAGGCCCACCTGGAAAAGACCCTTGGAGGGGCCTCCCACCCATGCGGTTACCTGTGCCAGAACGCCCACAGCCAGGGCGAGCGCCAGAATCCAGTTCATCCAGCCGAGGCCGAAGAAGCTGAAATAGTCGTCATAGGAAATCAGCAGGCTCTGCACCAGGTTGATCTGGGAACCAGGAATGATGAAACCGATGGCGAGCGTGCCGAAGACGAAGATGACCACCGTAATGATGGCGGAAATCAGAATCGCCAGCGGATAATTGCGCCCGGGGTTGCTCACGTCCTTGACGTGCACGGCGGACATTTCCATCCCTGCGTAGAACAGGAAGATACTGGCTGCCAGCACCAGGTTGTTGAAATTGCTCATGTCCGGGATCATCTTGTCCCAGTTCATGTCCAGCAGCACGGGGTTGCCTCCGGCCCAGTAGCTGATGCCGAGGAGAATCAGGATGGCGCCCGGAATGATGGTGCCGATCATGGTGCCCCACTTGGTGACGCCTGCGGAGGTCTTCATGCCGCGCAGGTTGAGCAGGGTGGCTCCCCAGTACACGCACAGCACCACGATGAGCACATACCATTTATTGGCGGCAAGCGCTTCATCCCATCGCTGTCCGGGTCCCATAAAGGCCAGGGAGACGGCGGCGAAAGTCAGTACGGTCGGTAACCAGATGGTACTCTCAATCCATTGGAGCCAGATGGCCAGGAAACCCAGCTTTTTGCCGAAGGCTTCACCCACCCACCGGTAAACGCCGCCCTTCTGGGGCCATCCGGTGGTGAGTTCCGCCGCTACCAGGGAGACGGGCACCAGGAAAAAGGCCGCGGCAAAAATATAATAAAAGACGGAACTGAGTCCGTACGTGCTTTCCGCCGGCATGCCGCGCAAGCTGACAATGGCGGAGACGTTAATCATGGCGAGCGTAAACACCCCCATGCGAACGGCGGATTTTACCGCCGGAGCGTTATTGGTTGTTGCGGGTCCTGTTGGAGAGATCCCTGATTGAGTCGTATTATTCATTGGTTTATTCCGGGTTGAGAATTGGGACGGCGTATAGAAATGCCGACACCGACCTTATCTGAACGACCATCAGGAAGGCTCTTTCGTTGAAAGGATGGTGTAAATGGATTTGTAAAGTCTGTCTTACTGAGTTCTCTTTTTCTTAGTATGATGAAAGATAGAGAAGCTACTAATTAAGAATGCATATAAAAGGTTAAAAACTGTTAGAAATATTTTTTATTTCTTTCTTGTTTTTCTATAGATTTTTTTTAATATAAAGAAAATAATAAATTTTATGAATACTCGTGATATAATTCTCATTTTTGCTATGAGTGAAGAATACTTTTTATTCAAAGAAGCTATAGCAAAATACACACATTTCACAATTAGGAATGAATGTGTGGAATGAAGCATAAACGGTACAGGAACTCTTTATTCTTTGTCTATTTTATATGGTGGTGAAAGTGATTGCCATATAATATGTCTATGTGTTGAAAGTCAGGGAAGTATAGACATGAAAGCCGCATTAATTAGGATGTCCGATCTGATTAAAAATAAAATTAATAATGGCTATCTCATAAACATTGGAATTTGTGGACTAGTAGATGAAGATAATAAGTTGGGAGATGTGCTAATTCCACATGTGGCATATGATATTACTGTACACGGTAAACAGCTTGATAAAAACCGAGATTTTGCACCCGATCCATATCGTATCGATAATGAAATTTTTCAAGAGATAAATCAGCAGTATATAAACATTGTAAATAAAGAGTTGGAGAAAACCCATGAAATAGCAAAAGAAAATCTTTCATCTATAGTTGTAGGAGATTCTATATTGAAAAAGTATATATCAAAAAATTATTACAATAAATTGATAGAAGAATCTCAAATTGCAACTGGTGGAGATGTTGGACAAGGAGATTCTTTTGTAAAAGATTTAAAGAAACAAGTCCATCGGCATTTGACAGCTTATGATTGTGAAACAGCTGCTGTCTACAGTTTTGCTCATCAAGAAAAGTTGAAAGTTCTTGCGTTTAGGGCTTTATCCGATCCTTGCGATTCCAATAAACAATATGTAGAACAAAAAACTAAGAAGGAATATAGGAAAATTGCTATGTACAATGCCGTAATAGCATTTGGTACGTGGTTTGAGATGTATTGTTATGATTCGCTGAATGTCTTGAAAATAAAAAATTTAGATTTTTTACAATTTCCATATAATAAGAACACCTATTCCGAATCTAATTTGTTGGAATATTCTAATATTTTTTCTATTCGTAATAATTGCAGCGCCACGATGAATATATATGATATTTGCTGCAAAGTGAAAAGTATCTTAAATGATAATAAAGCTAAGACGTGGCAAGAACGTACTTTTTCGATCATTGGAGATGCGCATTCTGGAAAAACCGCTGTGTCTTCTGTAATCTATCATTTATTGAATATGGAAAAAGAACTTATTCCTGTATTTATGGACTTAAATTCTTCTTCCATAAGCTATTCTTTACTTATTCATATGAAAAGAATAGTTCAATCTGATAAATTATGTAAATTTATTATACTGTTGGATGTGAATATGAGTGAATATGAGTTAGATAAATTTGATCCAAGAGAAATAACTCAATTGATCGAGTCTTTA
>ENA-OWOV01000634-OWOV01000634.1-gut-metagenome-genome-assembly--contig:-NODE-634-length-11036-cov-3.869240_pt1 | contig 11036 bp, 10 predicted proteins | sample MGYA00248247_ERZ651799 | MGnify/ENA primary metagenome ERZ651799 (study PRJEB26908, sample SAMEA4031712) | gut metagenome | biome: gut; feature: normal infant; material: stool | place: China | collected 2015...
AGGAGTCGCTGTCGTTCACGAGGCAGAAGTTCGTCGTGGTCTCAGCGGTGACCTTGACATACTGGTCGTTCGTGATACGGCCGGTGACCTTCACGCTGCCGATGGTGGCGTTCTTCTCGCCGTAGGGGATCTCCACGGTCGCGGGGATCGTGAGGACGTAGGTCGAGGGGACCGTCGTGGTGATGGTCGTGGTCTGGGGAGCTTCTTCTGCGCTGGCTGCAGCGGCGAGGGATGCGAGCATCAGGACGGCGCAGAGGATGGCAAGGATCTTCTTCATGTTCTTTCACTCCTGAATCGTATTACGGTCATCTGACCGCCCCTCTTTTATACCGGAAATGCGCCGTTTCCTCTATCAAAGAACTGTTAAATTTCGGATAAATCCTTGCGGTCACGCCTTACCGAGCAGGCAGTCGGCAAGCACCTGCGAGAAAATATCCGCGCTGCGCAGGGCCTCCTCGAGCGAATTTCCGGCCGTGCCGACCTCCAGCAGCATGGACCGCGGCGTGAGATGCTGGTTATAGCGCGAGGCGCGCAGCAGCAAATCGCGCATGAGGCCGGGCGCGCGCTGCTCGCACAGGGCCTGCAGGTGGGCGGCGTTGGCCAGATTCTGCCGCCAGCCCGGATGCTCCAGCCCGGAGCCGTTCGAGCCCATGACGAGCAGAAGCTTCGCACAGGCCTCCCCGTCCACGTCCGCACGCAGGGCCAGCTGCGTGCCGTCGTCCGTCTCGAGCGAGTCGCGGTGAACGTCCAGCACCATCTGGATGGACGGATAGCGCGCCAGCCAGTCCTCCGCCAGCCCGGCCATGCGCGGGTAGGCGTCGTTATAATTCCCGAGGTCGATGAGTGACGTCTCATGCACGGCCGGGATGCCGCGGGCGTTCAGTGCGTCGGCAATGGCCTGTCCGACGCGGACGACGCTCTTTTCCGGGTCCGTGGAATGGAAATCCGGGCTGCCGGTATAGGCCTCCGTGGCGTGGGTATGGATGATAAGGACGAGCGGCCCCTCCTGCGCGCGATCGAGCGCGAGAGCCGCCTCCGGCAGCGCGTCCGGCTCCAGCGGCAGGCCGGAGCGGTTATCGATCGTCACGGCAGGCAGGTCCGGCGCGTCGTGCGACGGCGGCTCATAGCACAGCGTCGGCCAGCTGCCGTCCTGCGCGGGCTCCGGAGCATCCTCGGCGGCCTGCGTCGGCGCGGCGACGGAGACCAGATGCGCCCGCAGCCCCGGCTGCGCCGCCAAGCGCACCACAACGGCCGCCAGCAGCACGGCAAAGCACAGCCAACGCACGCTCAGGCGGAATTTTGTCTGCATGGTAATCCCTCCCGCAGAATCTATATGCCGCAGGAGGGCAGAATAGAACCGCGGGAGGGAAATTTTGCCGGGCCGACAGTCGTGCGTTGTAAGGGAGCGGACAGCCGGGCCCGGCGCAACGCTGCCGACTGGTACAGGCTAACGTTAAAATAGCAAAGGCCAAAGGTTTGTCATTGCGAGGGCGCTTTGCGCCCTCGCAATGACAATTCGGAGGCGTTCATCATCTTAACGACAGCCCGTGCGTATCGCAACCGCAGCGCCGGGCCCGGCTGTCCCCTCCCCTACATTGGCGTGTGCGGTCGGCGGGAGTGCACGGAAATTTGCAACTGCCCATGGCGGTCACTACCCGTAAAGGGCACGCCGCATCCGTAAGGCGGCAGAGCCGCCAACGGCTGCGCAGTGACCGCCGCTACAGACGCAATCGGTTTTTACGTTATTATCGGCAGCCTGTACGGACTGCAAGTGCCTTCCCGAGATTGCCACGTCGGCCTGCGGCCTCCTCGCAATGACAATTCGGAAGTGCATACCGTTTTAACGGTAGCCCGTTCGTATCGGCAGCGTTGCGCCGGGAGGGGACAGCCCGGCCCCTACAGCGTGCGACTGGCTGCTTCGCGCGTAACTATCCACTGTCCATTTTCAATGATCCGTTTTCCTGCATATCATATTATATGTCAAGGCAGCCGCCAATCGACCGGCTGTTCTCCGTTCTCCTGCAAAAAGGCATTGATCTGCGAGAACGGGCGGCTGCCGAAGAAGCCGCGGTAGGACGACAGCGGGCTTGGGTGCGGGGCGCACAGGACAAGGCGCGGGGCGGCGCTCTGCAGCAGCGGCCGCTTTTTCTGCGCCTGCGAGCCCCAGAGGACGAAGGCCACCGGCTGCGGCAGGGCGGCCATGGCGGCAAGCGCGGCATCCGTGAAGCGCTGCCAGCCCCACGCCGCGTGGCTGTTCGCCGCGCCGCGGCCGACGGTCAGGACCGTGTTGAGCAGCAGGACGCCCCGCTCCGCCCACGGCGTCAGGTCGCCGCCGGACGGCTGCGGCAGGCCGAGGTCCGTGTGCAGCTCCGTGAAAATATTGCGCAGCGACGGCGGCAGGCGCTCGCCCTGCGGGACGGAAAAGGCAAGGCCCATGGCCTGCCCCGGCTCGTGATAGGGGTCCTGCCCGAGGATGACGGCCCGCACGCGCTCCGGCGGCGTGGCGGTCAGAGCGAAAAACGTGCGCTCCTCCGGCGGGTAGACCGTTCCGGCGGCCCGCGCCGCCCCGACCCGCTGCAGCAGCGCCGCAAAATACGGGGCGCGCAGCTCCTGCTCCAGATACGGCGTCCACGCGCCGAGATCGATAACCTGCATGGCAATTTCCTCCGAATTTTCTCCGATTTTCCCCGGTTTTTCTTGACAGAGGCGGGGTTTTGTGGTATGTAGAAGATAAGAAACGAACTGAAAGGGTTGATTCTATGAAACGGATCGCGATTCTGACCGGAGCAAGCTCCGGCATGGGCCGGGAGCTTGCGCTGCAGCTGGCCCAGTGGGAGACGTTTGACGAGCTGTGGGTCATCGCCCGCCGCGCCGACCGCCTTGAGGCGCTGAAGGAGCAGGTCCCCTTCCCCGTGCGGCCCATCAGCCTCGATCTGACGGACCCGCAGGCGCTGGAGCTCTACCGCGACCTGCTGGAAAACGCCCGGCCGGACGTCGGCCTGCTGGCGAACGTCGCGGGATTCGGCAAATTCGGCCGCTACGACCAGATCCCGCTGGCAGACTCCCTGAAGATGATCGACCTGAACTGCAAGGCCCTTGTGGCCATGACGGAGCTGACGCTGCCTTACATGAAGCGCGGCGCGAAGCTGCTGAACCTGGACTCCCTGTCCGCGTTCCAGCCCGTGCCGTATCTGAATGTCTACGCCTCGACGAAGGCCTTTGTGCTGAGCTATACGCGCTCGCTGGCGCGTGAGCTGCGGCCGCGCGGCATCCGCGTGATGGCCGTCAGCCCCGGCTGGGTCAAGACGGAATTCTTTGACCACGCGCTGCAGACGAGCAACGACGCCGTGACATATTACAACCGCCTGTATGAGGCGAAGGACGTGATGAAGACGGCCCTGCACGACCTGTACCGCACAAAGAAGGACGTCTCCATCCACGGCCTGCCCGTGCGCTGGCAGGTGCGGCTCGTGAAGCTGCTGCCGCATAAGCTCGTGATGGATATCTGGATGAGGCAGCAGAAGCACAACAAGCTCCCGGACGAGGACTGAAGAGGGGGCTTTCCCGCAAAACCGGGCAGGCAAAATTACGGGAAGCCGCCGGTCGTGCGTTGTAGGGGGCGGCGTCCTCGACGCCCCGTGACACGTCCCCGATTCGTGCCGGGTATGATACAATGGCGATGGCTTCCGATTTGTCATTGCGAGGAGGCCGCAGGCCGACGTGGCGCCCTGAGCGCGCAGCGCGAGGAAGTGCCCTTGGGGTGCAATCTCGGGCAGGCAGTTGCGATTTCGCCGGAGCTTCCCTGTGATCCGGCATGGTACTGCGAGATTGCCACGGCCCCTTCGGGGCCTCGCAATGACAAGCTTGGGAGCCGGTTCCATTTTAACGATGGCTTGTACGGGCTGCAAGTGCGTCGCCGGGCCCGGCTGTCCCCTCCCCTACATACAAGGATGCCAAAACTGTTCAGAAAGGATGACGTACCATGAAAAAACTCGTATCCCTGCTCACAGTCTTTGCTCTGGTCCTGCTGTCTGCCTGCGCATGGTGGAGCGAGCCGGACCCCGACAACATGCGCGATGAAACGCTCTGGGCCCTCTCGTCGCCGGAAACGCTGCAGACGGTCTTCCCGGACATGGCAGCCACGGGCGAGGAGCAGGACGGCTTCCTGCCCGTCGGAACCGTGAACTATGAGAGCCGCGTGGAGGATGGAGAAGCGACGTGCACGGTCACGCTGCACATCGGCGGCAGGGACTACGCCTGCACGGTGGAGGGCAGCGTCGTGACCGACAAGCTCAACGACACCTACACCTGCACGCAGGGCATGCTGACCGGCACAATGGAGGCCGACGGCACGCAGTGGACCGTGACGGGCCTGCTTCGCGAATTCAACACAACGTCCCGCATCATGCTGTCGCTGGAGTTCCTCCCGGCGGAATATGACCCGGACGCGACGCCCGCATGGCTCGTCATCGGGCCGGACGTCACGACCGGCGAGCTCCGCGAGGCCTATGAGGCCTATTACGGGGTGACCGAGGGCGAATAAGAACGCCTGCCTCCAGTCGTGCGTTGTAGGGGCGCGGCATGCCGCTCCCGGCGCTGCACCGGCGATTCGTGCCGGGTATCGATACAATGGCAGGAACCAATTGTGTCTGTAGCGGCGGTCACTGCGCAGCCGTTGGCGGCTTTGCCGCCTTACGGATGCGGCGTCCCCTTTACGGGGGTTGAGCGCCTATGGCAGTTGCATATTTCTGCGCGCCTCCGCCGACCGTGCAATGCCCCAGGTTTGTCATTGCGAGGAGGCCGCAGGCCGACGTGGCGCCCTGAGCGCGCAGCGCGAGGAAGTGCCCTTGGGGTGCAATCTCGCAGGACCCGGGTGGATAACAGGGCAACTTCGGCGAATTCGGAAGTTGGTGCGTGAGATTGCCACGGGCGCGAAGCGCCCTCGCAATGACAATTCGGGAGTGCATACCATTTTAACGTCGGTCTGTACCAGTCGCTAGTACCGTGCCGGGAGCGGCATGCCGCTCCCCTGCAATCTCACCACGAAAAACGCCTGCTGCAGCTGCAGCAGGCGCTCGTTTTATCTTCTCCGGGACTTTGTCTTGTGCTCATACTGGCGGCAGCCCGCGATGCGGCTGTCGGAGTCCGACATGAACTGCTTCAGCTTCTCCTCAAAGGTCTGCGGACCCTTGGGCGCACTGTCCTGACGCGGGGGGCGTCTGTCCTGCTGCGGACGGCGGTCCTGCTGGGGACGGCGCTCGCGCCGCTCCGGCTCCTGCGTCCGCTTGATGGAAAGGCTGATCTTGCCCGCCGGGTCAATGCCGATGACCTTGACCTTGACGTCCTGCCCCTCCGTCAGATGATCGTGGATGTCGCTGACATATGTATTGGCGACCTCCGAAATGTGCACCATGCCCGTGCGGTTTTCCGGCAGGGTGATGAATGCGCCGAATTTTGTGATGGACTTGACCTTGCCCTCGAGTAATGCGCCGACCGTGAACTCCATATACGCCGTATTGCCCTCCGTTTATTTGTCGCTGTCGATAAAAATCATTTCGCCGTCTTCGACGAGATTCAGGCGTTCCCGCGCGATCTTCATCACGGCCTCATCCGTCCCGACGTTGGCGATGTCCTGCTCCAGAGCCAGATTGGCCTGCTGCGCGCTGGCGACGTCTGCCTGCAGAGCCGCTGCCTGCTGGCGCGAGTCGCTGATCTGCGGCTGGAGGGTGACCACCGTCACGATCGCGTAGATCATGACCGCGAGGATCAGAAGTTTTGTAATGAGTGATGATTTTCGCAGGCGCATCCTGCTCTCCTCCCACGCTGTTGGTATCGTACCGCCGCATGCGGCGGTGTCTGTTTTTTATTGTAACCGATTTTTTCGCCGATGAAAAGATGTTTTTCGAAAAAATTCCCGTTTTTTCGAAAAAATTTTTGCTTCCGCGGGCAAGGAGGCGTCCGGGGGCCGTAAAAAGTTTCCAGAAGCTTCCAAAAACGGGCAGAAGCAGGCGGCTCGGCCCGGCAAAATAGCCCGCTGCGCCCAACGCGCTGCCCACGAGGGCGAAGATGCGGAACTGCCCGCCGCCGATGCGCAGGGCGAACCACAGGTTCGCCGCAAGCACGCTCAGCGCGAACCAGAGGTCGAGCGGGTGCGTCAGCCAGCGCGCCCAGCGGCGCAGGCCGCGCAGCAGATCGTAATGCAGGCCGAGTGCCGCCCCGAGGGCGGCGGACAGCAGGAACTGCCGGGCCTGCAGCAGCAGCGGCTGCTCCATTCAGCGCAGCAGGCGCGAGAACAGGCCGCCCTTACGCTGCGCCTCCTCATAGGACATTGCGTCCACGGTCCCGTCGACGGCGACCTGCCCGCCGTCGATAGAGAGCGTCTGCAGATGCAGCTGCTGCCCGCGGATGACCAGAACGCCCTTTGTCGTGTGCAGCACGACGGATTCCTCGTCGAAGCTCTCCACCTCGCGCACGCCGTTTACGCGCAGCCGCGCGCGGTTCTCCAGCCGCAGCTCATGCGGCCCGTCCATTGGTTCCTTTGCCATGTTCCACCGTCTCCTCCCCTGTGCCGTATGGTCATATATACGCGCCGGTAAGGGGAATTATGCCCGGAAATCGATGGCGAAAAACAGGCGGGACATCGATGGCGCGTTGTGGGTGCGCGGCATGCCTCGCCCGGCGCTGCACCGGCGATTCGCGTTGGGTATCGATACAATGGCATGCACCAATTGCGTCTGTAGCGGCGCTCAGTGAGCGCCTTGTGCAGGGCAATTCAACCGCAGAAGTGCTCTGGTGCACTACTGCACCACCTTGATGTGTCATTGCGAGGAGGCCAACGGCCGACGTGGCGCCCTGAGCGCGAAGCGCGAGGAAGTGCCCTTGGGGTGCAATCTCGGGAAGGCAGTTACGATTTCGCCGGAGGTACCTTGTCATCCAACCATGTCCTGCGAGATTGCCACGTCGGCCGTTGGCCTCCTCGCAATGACACATCAGGGTGGTGCAACGGTGCATCAGTGCCCTTGCGCGGTTGAATTTATCCGTACAAGGCGCTCACAACCCGCAAGGGGCACGCCGCATCCGTAAGGCGGCAAAGCCGCCAACGGCTGCGCAGTGAGCGCCGCTACAGGCCCCGTCGGGGCCATTACCATTTTAACGGCAGCCCTGTGCGGATCGGCAGTACCCAACAGGGCGTCGAGGACACCGCCCCTACAAAAGGCCGTACGCGCCCGATAAATGTTCGATTTTTATTATAGCATAAACCCTGAGTAAAATGCTACAATCCGGCGGGAAATTTCGCCGAAAAATGTCGGGCCGATTCGGCAATTTCACCAGAGCCGGGCCTGCGCCGCGTGGGGAGGCAAAGTGGAGCGCATGCCCCGTTGGTAGACATAATCCCGCGCCCTGTTTGCAGACCCGTGCACATTTCCTTGAGTTATCCCCAGTTTGCACAGGTTTATACACAGGGATTTTGGGCTGTGCAGGCCGTCTCCCCGCCCGAAATCCGGGGACTTTGCCCACAAAGCGGCAAAAATTTTGGCGTTTTCCACAGCCTGTGCAGGAATGGCTGCTCCGCCCTGTTCAAAAGTGCGGTTATGGGGTTCCGACAAAAAAGAAGACGGCCCGCCGCAGGAATTTGTTTGCTTTCCGGAGGAAAACATATGGACGAATGCGGAAAGATTTGATATAATGGAGCCGTATTCCCATGTGAAAGGAGCCGTATGCCATGATTGGAATGTCCGCAGTGATCTTTATTCCGGACGATACGGCAAAAACCGGATATCCGCAGCCCCTGATGCTGCAGAGCGTCATGGGCGCGCCGCTGCTCGCGTGGCTGGCGAACGCTCTGTTCGACAGCGGTGTCGGGCGCTTCTTTTTGGTCTGTCACGACCGCTATGTCGAGGCGGCCCGCGCGTGCCTGCCCGCCGAGGCGGAGGTCATGACCACGATGGACAGCGATCCCGCGGACCTGCTGCATGTATTCCTTTCCACCGCAGAGGACGCGGAGCACACCATCGCCGTCGTCACCGGCCCGGCCGTCTATCTGCCGCAGCTCGCCCCGCAGGCCGCAGGGCGCTTCCCGCGCGTCTACGGCGTCTCCCGCGAGGAGCTGATGCAGGCGCTCGACGAGCATTTCTCCTTTGCCCGCTTCCTGCTGGACAACGGCTCCCCCATGAACGAGGAGCAGGCCATGTATTCCGTCGCCTCCCCGGCCGAGCTGCCGGAGATCGCGGGCCTGCTGCAGCGCAACCGCCTGCTGGCCCTCGCCCGCACGGGCGTGGAGATCTATGACGCGTCCAGCTGCTATGTCGAGCCTTCCGTGCGCGTCGCTCCCGGCGCGCGCCTGCTGCCCGGCACGATGCTGCGCGGCAAAACCGTCATCGGCGAGGAGGCCGTCATCGGCCCGTGGAGCGTCATCGACGATTCCGTCATCGGCGCGCGCGCCGTGGTGAACGCCTCGCAGGTGCGCGACTCCCGCGTGGGGCAGGATGCCGTCGTCGGCCCCTATGCCAGCGTGCGCGGCGGCTGTGAGCTTGGCCGCAGCGTCCGGGCAGGCAGCTTTGTCGAGCTGAAAAACGCCCGTCTGGGCGAAAATACCCAGGTGCCCCATCTGGCCTACCTCGGCGACACCGAAGCCGGTGCCAACTGCAACTTCGGCTGCGGCGTGGCCACCGCGAACTTCGACCGCGTGCAGAAGCACGAGACCGTCGTGGGCGAGGGCGCCTTTATCGGCTGCAACACCGCCCTCATCGCCCCGCTGCAGGTCGGCAGCGGCGCTTACATCGGCGCAGGCTCCACCATCACGGAGGACGTCCCCGCGCAGGCGCTCGGCATTGCCCGCGCCCGCCAGTCCAACAAGAAGGAATGGGCCGCAAAGCACAAGAAATAATCCCATCGCGCTCGCAAAATATTGAGCGCCGTGCGGATGCGGCGCTCGGAAAATAGAGAGGTAACGAAATGATTGCTCACGGAAAAGAGATCAAGGTCTTCACTGCGAATGCCAACGTGCCCTTCGCAAAAGGAATCTGTGCCGAGCTGGGGCTGGACCTCGGCGACAGCACCGTGACCGCCTTTGCAGACGGTGAGGTCTCCGTCTCCATCAACGAATCCGTCCGCGGCTGCGACGTGTTCGTGGTGCAGTCCACCTGCAAGCCCGTCAACAACAACCTGATGGAGCTGCTCATCATGATCGACGCCTTCCGCCGCGCCTCTGCAGGCCGCATCACCGCGGTCATTCCGTACTTCGGCTATGCCCGTCAGGACCGCAAGGCCAAGGGCCGCGACCCCATCTCCGCCAAGCTGGTGGCGAACCTCATCACCCGCGCGGGCGCTGACCGCGTGCTGACGATGGACCTCCACGCCGCGCAGATCCAGGGCTTCTTCGACATCCCCGTGGACAACATGCTCGGCAACCCGCTGTTCACCCGTTATTATATGTCCAAGTTCGACGAGAAGCTCTTCAATCATGACGAGTTCTGCGTCGTTTCGCCGGACGTCGGCTCCGTCGCCCGCTCCCGCACGTTCGCGGCCAAGGTCCACATGGGCCTTGCCATCGTGGACAAGCGCCGCCAGCGCGCCAATATGTGCGAGGTCATGAACATCATCGGCGACGTCGAGGGCAAGACCTGCATTCTGTTTGACGACATCGTCGACACGGCCGGCTCCCTGTGCAACGCCGCCGAGGCCATCAAGACCATCGGCAAGGCCAAGGCCGTCTATGCCTGCGCCAGCCACGGCGTGCTCTCCGGCAACGCCACGCAGCGCATCGAGGACAGCTGCATCGAGGAGCTCATGGTGCTCAACACCATCCCGCTGCCCGCAGACTACACCGGCAAGAAGATCCGCCAGCTCGATGCCTCGCCGATCTTCGCCAAGGCCATCACCCGCATCTACAACGAGACGTCGATCTCGAGCCTGTTCTGATGCTGTTTTCCAAAGCGCCCGCCTGCGGCTGGCTCGTCGTGGGTCTGGGCAATCCCGGCCTGAACTATGCCCGCACCCGGCATAACGTCGGCTTCCGCGCCGTCGATGCGCTGGCGGAAAAGCTCGGCGTGAAGATCGACCGCGCCCGCTTCCGCGGCCTGACCGCGCAGGCATCCGCGGGCGGCGAGAAGCTGCTGCTGCTCAAGCCGCAGACATTCATGAACGATTCCGGCCTGTCCGTGATGGACGCGGCGCGGTTTTACAAGCTGCCGCCTGAGCGCGTGCTCGTTCTGTTTGACGACATTTCCCTTTCGGTCGGCCGTCTGCGCATCCGCGCGGACGGCTCCGCCGGAGGCCACAACGGCATCAAGTCCATCATCGGCGGGCTGAACAGCCAGAGCTTCCCCCGCGTGAAGATCGGCGTCGGCGCGAAGCCGCATCCCGATTACGATCTGGCGGACTGGGTGCTGTCGAATTTTACCGGCCCGGAGGATAAGCTCATCACCGAGGCGGCCGCCCGGGCCGCCGACGCCGCGCTGGAGATCATCGCCCGCGGCGTCCCCGCCGCCGCGAATGATTATAACGGCGCAGGCCCGCAGTAAACGATCGTAGGGGCGGGGACAGCCAGACCCGGCACTGCGCTGGCAACTCGTACAGGGTAACGTCATCATGGTGAACGCCCCCGAATTGTCATTGCGAGGGCGCTTTGCGCCCGTGGCAATCTCGCAGTACCAGGTTGGATAACAAGTGGGCCTCGGCAAAAAACGTAACCGGTTGCAAGAGATTCCCACGTCGCTTCGCTCCTCGGAATGACAAGCTTGAAGGTCTTGTGCCACGGAATTCACACTTCAAAACCTGCAACTGCTAAAGGCGCTCACTGAGCGCCGCTACAGACGCAATCGGTGCACAGCGTTTTCACGGCAGCCGGTACGAACTGTGAGTGCCTCCCCGAGATTGCCACGTCGGCCGTTGGCCTCCTCGCAATGACACGTCAGGGTGGTACGGCGGTGCACCAGAGCACTTGCGCGGTTGAATAATCCTGTACAAGGCGCTCACTCCCCGTAAAGGGGACGCCGCATCCGTAAGGCGGCAAAGCCGCCAACGGCTGCGCAGTG
>ENA-OWOV01000638-OWOV01000638.1-gut-metagenome-genome-assembly--contig:-NODE-638-length-10976-cov-3.838609_pt1 | contig 10976 bp, 10 predicted proteins | sample MGYA00248247_ERZ651799 | MGnify/ENA primary metagenome ERZ651799 (study PRJEB26908, sample SAMEA4031712) | gut metagenome | biome: gut; feature: normal infant; material: stool | place: China | collected 2015...
CAGCCTTGTCGAGCACGAGCTTCTTCGCATTGAGGATGTCGTACACATTGACGAGGTTGGCAAAGGTGGTCTGGACGCCGGGCAGGTTGCGGGCGGAGAGGACGACGTTCTCGTTGGCCTCAGCGGTCACGACCAGAGCCTTGCAGTCGGCGTTGACTGCGCTCAGGAAACCGGCGAACTTCTTGGTCTTGATCTCGTCCATCTTGATCTCGTCGATGACGACGATGTCAGCGGACTGAGCCTTGGCGCTCAGAACGGACTTCAGAGCCAGGCGGCGAACCTTCTTGTTGAGCGTGTAGCTGTAATCGCGGGGCTTCGGGGCAAAGACGATGCCGCCGTGCGTCCACTGCGGGGCGCGGGTGCTGCCCTGACGGGCGTGGCCGGTGCCCTTCTGCTTCCAGGGCTTCTTGCCGCCGCCGGAGACCTCAGCGCGGGTCAGTGCGGACTGCGTGCCCTGACGGCAGTTGGCCAGATGATTCTTGACGACGTCGTGGACGACGGACTCGTTGGGCTCGATGCCGAACACGGCCTCGGAAAGCTCAACCTCGCCGACCTGCTTGCCGTTCATGTCGTAAACATTGGTCTTAAGCATGGTGATTTAGCTCCTTTCCTTAGCCTCTCGCGGAAGCCTTCTGCGGGTTACGAGCGGAAGCCTTCTGCGGGTTCTTGCTGACGCCAGCCTCGCCGTGCGTCTCCTTGATCTTCTTGACAGTGCTCTTGACGTACACAAGGCCGCCCTTCGGGCCGGGGATCGCGCCGCGGATGACGAGCATGTTCAGGTCCGCGTCGACCTTGACGACGTCGAGGTTCTGCACGGTGACCTGCTCAACGCCCATCTGGCCTGCGCCGATCTTACCCTTGAAGATACGGGAAGGATCGGAGGAGGAGCCCATGGAACCTGCATGACGGTGGACCGGGCCGCCGCCGTGGGTCGTCGGGGTGCGCTGTGCGTTCCATCTCTTGATGACGCCCTGATAGCCATGACCCTTGGAGATGCCGGTCACGTCAACGTGATCGCCAGCAGCAAAGGTGTCGACCTTGATCTCGGCGCCGACCTCGAGCTCAGCAGCATTGTCAAGCTTGAATTCCTTCAGGTGCTTTCTGGCAGAGATGCCAGCCTTCTTGAGATGACCCAGCTCCGGCTTGCTGAGCTTCTTCTCGGCGACCTCGCCGTAAGCCAGCTGCACGGAAACATAGCCGTCATTCTCGATCGTCTTCTTCTGAGCGACGACGCACGGGCCTGCTTCGATGACCGTAACAGGGATCACATGGCCGTTCTCATCGAAGATCTGGGTCATGCCCACTTTCTTGCCGATGATTGCTTTCTGCATGTTGTTTACTCCTTTTTAGGTTATTGGTTGGAAGACTTGACCATTGGGCAGCCATTGGTCTGCCAACATGACCCGGGACCGCCTCGGGCGGTCGGGGCTCGCTGTATCCCGGAGCGGGATTACAGCTTTATCTCAATCTCAACGCCGGCCGGAAGGTCGAGGCCCTGCAGAGCTTCGATGCACTTCGCATTCGGATTGAGGATATCGATCAGTCTCTTATGGGTTCTGCGCTCGAACTGCTCACGGGAATCCTTATACTTGTGAACAGCGCGAAGGATGGTGACGACTTCCTTCTTCGTGGGAAGGGGGATCGGGCCGGAGACGGTCGCGCCGTTGCGCTTTGCCGACTCGACGATCTTCTCCGCAGTGGAGTCGATGAGCTGATGATCATAGGCCTTCAGGCGAATTCTGATCATTTCGTTTGCCATGTTGTTGTTTCCTCCTTGAAACGTACTCAGTTCTCTGGTTTGCTGGGTACGGTCGAAGCGCTTTTGCTGTACGCTTAACCGTGCGTATCACTCCGCAGCCATGAAAAAAGGCCGACGTTCGCCGGCCGTGCCTCATGTGCGGCGATATACGCCACGCACACAAAGTGCCTCAGCCGCCCGATGACCGGACATACTCCGCGGAAGTTACCGCCATCGGCGCAATCTCCCGCATCATCGCAGTGCGTGCGCAGAGCATCCCTCAACGCGCGCCCTTATATAGTAATCCACGCAGCCGTGAATGTCAAGCCTTTTTTCGGTTTTTTTCATAATTTTTTTCAGATTATTTTGTGAAAAACGGAGATTTTCAGGATTTCCCTGCAAGAGGCCGAAACAGGCGGCCGCAGAGACCTGCAGCCGCCCCGATTTCTGTTGATCTACTCGACGATGCCGATACCGTATGCCGGAAGCCCAAGCAGTGCACCGCCATTTCCGTTCAGAGAGAGGTTATACCAGACGCCGTCATAGCAAGCCGTCTCCATGGCGAACCAATACTGTTCCCCGTCGAAGCTTACGGACGCAAACACCGTGCACAGCTCATCCGCGCCGCACTCTTTCCGAAGTCCCTCGCGGTTTTTGGTATTTGCCTCGCTCGCGTAACGTTCCTGGAAATCCGCATCCGGATACTCCTCGGCGCACATAATTTCCTCGACGTGCATGTTTGACCGGATGTCATCGTCCGCAAACTCGCGGGTGAAGTTTTCCAGATCATTCGCTGAATCGAAGTGCACAGCGTCAATTCCATCCTGCATGTCATAGGGGGTGTCCGCCAAAGCGATCAGGCGATACTGCGTATAAAGCGCTCCCGCTGCATCGCGGAAACGAACGGCGAGATTCACCTGCTCCGAACCGAACCAGTCCGGGCTGTAGGAATTCGGCAGATACATACTGCGTCGCTCGGCATAGGTCTTCCAATCGAAATGCGTAGTAAAGGTCTCAATGGCAAAGCTGGAGATCGCTTTCTCTGCATCTCCGTTGAGCAGCCCGTCGAGATAGACCTGCATAGCCGCCTCCGGAGAGTCGAAGCCGCTGCCCTCCAATTTGGTCTCCGCACCGCCCTTCCGGCACAGCGCAAATACGCCGACTGCGATCGCACAGCACATCACACCAGCAAGCAGACCGAAGAAGAATTTTCCCCATCCGCCGGAAGGTTTCCGTGCCATCTGTTCGGTCGGCTGTTCTGGTGTCAGAATCTGCACAACCGGCTGGACCGGCAGCGGCTCCGGAGCCGGTGCCCCACAGCTGCGGCAGAAACGTGCTTCCGGCTCCAATTTACAGCCGCATGATCTGCAATACATGATCTGTCCCCTCTCTTAGCCGTGCCTTACAGCTCCGCGATCGCCTCGACCTCGACGAGGACGCCCTTCGGGAGCGTGCGCACGGCGACGCAGCTGCGTGCGGGCTTCTCCGTGAAATAGCGGGCATAGACCTCGTTGAACGCAGCGAAGTCGTCCATCGTCTGCAGGAAGCAGAGCGTCTTGACCGTCCGCTGGAACGACGTTCCGGCCGCCTCGAGAACTGCGCCGAGATTCTGCATGACCTGCTCGGTCTGCGCCGCAATGTCCTCCCCCGCCACGGCGCCCGTCGCGGGATCAATGGGGATCTGGCCGGACGTGAACAGCAGGCCGCCTGCCTTCATTGCCTGAGAATACGGGCCGATGGCCGCAGGTGCCTTTTCCGTGTAGACTTTTTCCATGATGATTCCTCCTGTTGATTCGTTGTGGGTCGCGCCGCCTCAGGCCTCCCGCTCCATCCGGCTGCGGATGTAATCCGGGACGTCCTGCTGCGGGATGTGCAGAACATGGGCAAACTCGTCGTTCAGGAGCTTTTCCGCGTCGCGCAGGGTCTGCTCGTCGGCAATGCGCAGATGCTTGCCGTTTTTCTGCAGCTCGCGGCGGCGTACATAGAGCATCCGGATCAGGTGCAGGACCCGCCTGCGGTCGCCGCCGGACAGGATCTGGGCAAACACCTGCTTGCGCTCGTTCGGGTCATCGATCCAGGAGATGCTTTCGCCCGCTGCGGACTGAAGCAGGCTCTCGATCTCCGGCTCGGACAGAACGGGCCGCATCCGGCTGCACAGCAGCTCGTTGTCCGTCGGGACATAGATCGTCGCGCGCGTGCGATACACCGGGCGCAGAACGTAGTATTTGCTGCGCTTTCCCCCGATCCGCAGCGTTTCGATCGTCTCGATCGTGCAGATCCCCTCCGTTCCGTACAGTACGGTCTGACCAGGCTCCAGCATTTCGCTCACTCCTTCCTGTTTTCTGCCATTCTATGGATATCATACCACATTTTGCGCAAAAATGTCAGGGGGGATTTGCGAATTTTCTTTGTTTTTCACATAAAAGCGCCGCCCGGTCGCCCGGGCGGCGCTGAATTGCTTCCTATATATTATTGTATCCCGCCTCAGATCGCGCCGTGCTCGGCGAGCAGTTTCTCAACATCCGTGCCGCGGACCTTCTTCAGCAGCTCCTTCAGAGCCAGCTTTTCGACTACGCCAAGGTCCATGTCCGTGATCTTGCGGCCGTCGCGCAGGGCAACACTGGCGTTCACGAGATCGCGCACGTCATAGGTGCTGCCCCAGACCTCCGGCACACTGCGGTCGATGTCGAGCAGACTGTAGACGGCCTCCATACCGGTGCGGATGGAATACTCCGTCGTGAAGATCGTATCGCGGGCCGTCTCGGCAAACTGACCGAGGAAGGCGAAGTTCACGGCTCCGTCCGGAACGACGTTCGGGCGGTCGCCCTTTTCACGCGGCATGAAAAACGCGGTGATATACGGCATCATAACAGGGACGGTCTTTGCGCTATGCTCTGCGAGATCCGCGATCTCAGCGACCGGCACGCCGAGGTGATACAGCCACTCCATGCAGATCTCCTTGCCGGTGCATTCGCGCATGGTCTTCTTAACGAAGTCGCCCGGCTTGTCCGAGAACAGCCCGTAGACCCAGATGACGAGCTGGTCCTTCGGCTGATTGCGGAACTGCGGCTGGCGATTGATCGTCCAGCTGAGAAGCCAGCCGGAATCGCGGGCCGTGACGATGCCGCCCGTAACGACCTTGCCGGAGAACGGGTCGCGCTTGCAGATCTTTTCAATATACGGCACGATCCTGCGGTCGAGCGTCGTAACGGTCGCGCTCATCCAGTTCGACTGCTCCGGATCGCTGCAGAACTTATCCGGATGGCCAAACGACGGATCCTGCGCTGCGATCTTGCGCCACATATCCCAGCCGCCGCCCTCGCGGATGGTCTTGTTGAAGGCCGCGGGCTCATTCTGGCTGCCGTAGGCGGAGTTCTCGACGCAGCCGCCGTTCGTGATGAAAACAAGGTCGTTGTCCGTCAGGTCGATGGCATCCTCCCTGCCCTCGCGCTGCAGAACGATGCGGCGTGCCGCCTTGCGGCCGTTCCGGATGTCAAACTCCACATTGACGACCTTCGTGTTGTATTGGAAGTCCACACCGTGCTCCTGCAGATAATGCACCATCGGCAGGATCATGGACTCGTACTGATTGTAGCGCGTGAAGCGCAGAGCCGTAAAATCGGGCAGGCCGCCGACATGATGGATGAAGCGCTTAAGATACAGCTTCATCTCCAGCGCAGAGTGCCAGTTTTCAAAGGCGAACATCGTGCGCCAGTAGAGCCAGAAGTTCGAATCGAGCACCTCGTGATCGAAGATCTCGTCGATGCGCTTGTTGTAGAGCTCCTCATCCGGCGTGAAGAACAGCTTCATGATCTCCATTGCGGCCTTGTCGGACAGGCCGAACTTCTTGTCGGTATGGGCATCCTGGCCCTGCTTCTCCGTGGCACGGCAGAGCGAGTAGTTCGGATCGGCCTTGTTGAGCCAGTAATACTCATCCAGCACGCTCACGCCCTCCGTCTCAATGGACGGGATGGAGCGGAACAGGTCCCACATGCACTCGAAATGGTTGTCCATCTCGCGGCCGCCGCGCATGACATAGCCGATGTCGGTATACTGATAGCCGTCACACGCGCCGCCGGGGATCGGGTCCTTCTCCAGAATATGGATCCGCTCACCGGCCATCTGACCGTCTCGGACAAGGTAGCAGGCAGCCGCCAGAGCGGCAAGGCCGGAGCCGATGAGATATGCGGCTTTTTCGTCAACGCCCTGCGGCTTTTGCGGGCGGGCAAACGCTTCATAATTACCACTGGAATAATACATGCTCAGTTCCTCCGTAGTTTCTATCGAATTTGTAGCCTTATTATAAGATGCCCGTCTTTTCCGCACAATAGACAGAAATTCCGCCGTGCCGCAATTTCAGGCACAGCGGAAAAGCTGTCTTATTTTTGGGCACGGCGGGCTTTTTGTCGCAATGTCACGGAAGCGGCCGCAGATACTCGCTTTTCGCCCAGCCGAGCAGGCCGTCATAATCCACGACGGACCAGTCGTCATAGGAATTGAGGATACGCACCGGCGCGCCGTTCGGCATGCGCGCGAGAATGCGGGCAGTCGTGGCCGGAGCGCCGCGCAGCAGAAGATTCCCACTGTTCACGGACACGACCCCCTCCCGCTCCGGCCGCGGCGAAAGGAACGGCACGCCGAAATACTCCGTCACGGACAGGGTCAGACTGCGCGCAATGGCCTCGAGGTTGTTTTCGATCCATTCGGCGTCGGCGCGGTTGTCATGATAGCCCAGCTCCGCCAGCACAGACGGAGCGCGCACGCGGCGGATCTCCGTGATGGACGTCGAGGCCAGCGGCCGCACTCTCTGCGGCAGCGGATAGATCTCGCGCAGATTATCCGCCAGGATATTAGCCATCCGCAGGCCGTCCGTGCTGCCGGGATAATAATAGAGGTCGATGCCGCGCACGGTCCCGGCCGACTGCGGCGGCGCGGCGTTGCTGTGCAGGGCAAGATGGAAATCATAGTTTCCGGCGTTCGAGGCGCGGATAGACGTGCCGACCGTCCCTTCCGGGTCGTTGCGGGTGACGTTGATGCCGGAGGCGCGCAGATACGGCTCCATCCGGTCGGCGATGCGGTTCATCCACAGGCGCTCATTTCCCTCCGTCACATAGGGATTGCCCGCCTGCGTGGAGGGACTCAGAAATAAAAACGGCATAAACAGTTCTCCTTTTCCTCTTGTCAAAAACCTCTCAGACTTTTCCGCCAAAAAAATTCAAAGCAAAATTTTGTAGTTTGATTTTGCAATTTTGCCGCTCCTCCGAAACGTTCGTCCGGGCAGGTTTTCTGACAGTCTGCTTTGGCTTTCTTCTTTTTTTCCATTCTATGCCGCAGCGCAAAAAGTGTTGTTGCGGTGCTGAGAAAAGTATGATATGATTTAAGTTGATTGTGAATCAGAAGGCGGAGGAATATCCATGCAGTATATCGTTCTGGACATGGAGTGGAATCAGCCGTGGCCCGGCTCCTATGCGGCGCAGAAGGTGCTGCCGGTGCAGATCCACGGGGAGATCATTCAGATCGGCGCAGTGCGCCTGCTCGAGACCGGCAAGATCGCCGATGAATTTCAGGTGTTGGTGCGCCCCAAATACTATAAAAAGCTCAACAGCCGCGTCTCCAAGCTCACAGGACTGCGCGACGCCCGCCTGCGCGAGGAGGGTCTTTCCTTCCCCGAGGCGCTCGAGCGCTTCCGTGACTGGATCGGCGGCCCCTGCATCTTCCTGACGTGGGGCTTTGACGACATCACGGTGCTGGAGGACAATATCCTGCTGCACGACGGCGAGCCGGACTGGATCACGCAGTGGTACAATGCGCAGATGATCTTCAATGCGCAGACCGGCTGCGGCAACACTCAGAAGGCCCTCTCGACCGCCATGGAGCTGCTCGGCATCGAGCCGTCGCGCCCGGCGCACGACGCGCTCGGTGATGCCTACCACACGGCCATCATCTGCAGCCGTCTGGACCTGCCGCGCGGCATTGCAGAATATAAGCAGGCCCTGCAGAGCCATGCGGACGGCTTCCACGGCGATCCGCCCGCAGGCTGCATCAGCCGTTCTGTCTTCCATGGCTACGCGACCCGTGAGGCCGCCATAGAAGCCATGACAAGCCGCGAGAACCACTGTCCGAAATGCGGCAAGAGCATGCGCAACGGCCGCTGGATCTCGCAGCAGGGCCACCGCTATATGGCGATGGCCGAGTGCCCGGAGCACGGGCGCTATCTGGTCCGCATCCGCATCAGCGACGAGCCCGGCGGCACGCAGCGCGCCAGCCGTCTTGTCTATGAGGGCAACAGCGAGGCCGCGCAGAAATATGACACACTGGCCGCGCGTCCGTCTGCCGCACGCCGCCGCAGGCGCAGACGCTCCGCCCGCCGCTCCTCCGCCGCCGAAAGCGGCAAGCAGGAAACGAAATAACAAGAGCTTGTCAAAAAGTATTTTTGACAAGCTCTCAAACGAGACCCGTTTCACTGGGCTCTCGTTTGAAAGGGGTTGCGGCTCGCTGCAGCGCACGAAGGGCACGCCCTTCGCACGTTTGCGAGCCGAGCGGTATTTTCTCCGACGTACACGCCGCCGGAGAAAATGATTTCCATTTTCTTTGCGCCTGCGGGCGCAAACTCTGCGAGGCTTTTTTGACAGTCTGATAACAAATGGTCCTGCAGTTCATTCGCTGCAGGACCATTGTTTTCGGGAGGCTCTGATTCAATCAGCAGGAGCAGATTGTTGATTCCGAGTTTTCTTAAGGGGGAATGAAAATGCTCGAACAGCTGCCCGGCCTGCTGCTGCCGTGGTTTGCGGAACACCGCCGCGACCTGCCATGGCGGCGCGACCGTGAGCCGTATCACGTCTGGCTCTCGGAGATCATGCTGCAGCAGACGCGCGTCGAAGCCGTCCGCGGCTATTATCTCCGCTTTCTCGAGCGTCTGCCGGATATCGCTGCGCTGGCAAGCGCGCCCGAGGACGTGCTGCTGAAGCTCTGGGAGGGCCTCGGCTACTATTCCCGTGTGCGCAACCTGCAAAAGGCGGCGCAGTGCGTCATGGAGCAGCACGGCGGCGAGTTCCCGCGGGAGCTTCCCGCCATCCGCGCCCTGCCCGGTATCGGCGACTATACCGCCGGGGCCATCGCCTCCATCTGTTTTGAGGCACCCACTGCAGCAGTAGATGGTAATGTCCTGCGCGTGATCCTGCGGCTGACGGTCTGCGCCGACTCCCCGGCCGACGTGCGCGTGCGGCGGCGCATCGGCGAAGAACTGAGCGCAGTTTACCCCGCGGGGCACTGCGGCGATTTCACGCAGGCACTCATGGAGCTGGGCGCGACCGTCTGCCTGCCGAACGGCGCGCCGCAGTGCGGCGCCTGCCCGCTGCACGGACTCTGTGAAGCCCACGCACTGGGGACGGAGCTGCAGTTTCCGACAAAGCCGCCGAAGAAGCCCCGCCGCATCGAGCAGCGCACCGTTTTCGTGCTGCAGTGCGGCGACCGGCTCGCCGTCTGCAAACGTCCGTCCCGCGGCCTGCTGGCAGGGCTGTGGCAGCTGCCGGACGTGCCCGGTAAGCTGGAAACGGCGGAGGCGCTCCGGCAGGCGGAGCAGTGGTGCGTGCATCCGACCGGCATCGTCAAAACGGCCGAGCGGACGCACAGCTTCACGCATGTACAGTGGGACCTGCGCGGCGTCTGGCTGACGTGTGCGGCGGAAGCGCCGCAGTTCACCTGGGCGGATGAGGACGCACTGCGGCATGAGATCGGCCTGCCGACGGCTTATCGGCAATTTTTGGACTTGCATGCGGAATAAAAAGCGTGTATACTGAAGCTACCAAAGCTACCAACAATACGGAGGTCATTGACATGGAAGACAAGCGCGCACAGTACGGCGAGGACGAGATCATCACGCTGGAATTTGACGACGGCGTTACGTTCGACTGCGGCATGATGGGCACGTTCGAGCTCGACGGCAAGGAATATATCGCACTGGAGGCCCTGGACGATTCCGACGACGTCTATCTCTACGGCTATCAGCGCAACGACACCGATTTCGATCTGCTCGACATCCCCGAGGAAGAATTCGACCGCGTCGCGGCAGAATTCGACCGTCTGATGGACGAGCCGATCTGAGAATCCAAATCAACATGCGGCCGGAGCTATTCTCTCAAGAGAGGCTTAGTAAGGAAGAAGGTAGTACAAAATTTGTGCTGCCTTCTTTTTGTATGATCCGATGCTCATTGTGCCTATGGACAAAAAAGTGATATTCCGGGCCTTGCCCGGAGTGATATTTTCCTTTTCGGAACGTGATATAAAAGCCGCACGGCTTTTGTGATATTCTATTCGCCGCTCAAACTGCCGCAGGCAATATCACGATGCAAAGCATCATTTCACTGTCCGAAGGACAATATCACTCGCCGTCAGGCGAATATAACAGAGGCGCACATCCCTACGGAGTGCGCCTCCCCGGCCGCTGCATTTTTTATTCCCGGTTATTCCCGGACCGGCTCCGCCGAGATCGCAGAAATTTCATAAGCCGTCCGCCGCTCGGCCGTGGTGCCGAGCATTTTGATATACTCCCGGCTCTGCAGCCGCCCGGTCAGCGCCAACTGCGTGCCGACCGGCAGCTCCGCCGCCTCCTGCGCCGTGCGGCCCCAGAGGATGCAGGGCAGATAGTCCGCACGGCGATAGGGCCGGTTCACCGCAAGCATCACGTCGCAGATCTCCCGCCCGAGCGGTGTGCGGCGATAGACCGGCGCGCGGCAGATGGTCCCGAGCAGCTCGGCGCGGTTGTCGTGCGCCGCGCTGCAGAGCGTCATCGTCTCGGCCAGCACGGAGATCACGAGCCGCCGCCCCTCCGGCTCGCGGTTGTTATAGGAGCGGATCTGCCCCGTCACACACAGCGTATCCCCGCCTGCCGCGGGCGTCTGCTCCAGAAGCTCCAGCGGCGCGAGCACCGGCAGCGTGTCCGTCGTGCCGGACAGGCGCTCGACCTCGAGCGGGAAAGCATAAAACCGGCGGCCGTGGTTTTCATGGGAATAGCGCGGAGCACCGGCGAGATTTCCGGTCAGGATGATCTGATTGACGATATGTTCCATTCTCCCACCTCGTTGTATTCTTATGGGAGAGTATATTCCCCTGCCAGAGCCATTATGATATGCGGACAGCCCGCCTTGCGGCGGGCCGTCCGGGAGCGTGTCGAAAAAGCCTTTTCGACACGCTCTCAAACGAGACCCGTTTCACTGGGCTCTCGTTTGAAAAGGCTGCG
>ENA-OWOV01000639-OWOV01000639.1-gut-metagenome-genome-assembly--contig:-NODE-639-length-10969-cov-4.270015_pt1 | contig 10969 bp, 8 predicted proteins | sample MGYA00248247_ERZ651799 | MGnify/ENA primary metagenome ERZ651799 (study PRJEB26908, sample SAMEA4031712) | gut metagenome | biome: gut; feature: normal infant; material: stool | place: China | collected 2015 ...
CACGCTGTCCGGCGGCAGGCCGCCGTCCTTCACGGACAGGTCCATGCTGCCGCGCGAGGCGACCATGCGCATGCCGAGCTCATCGGCCGCCGCAAACTGCGCGCCGAGCAGATCACCGCACCCGGCAGGGAAGACATAGTGGTGATCGAAGCAGGTCGTGCAGCCGTTTTTCATCAGCTCGCCCATGCCGGTCAGCGAGGAAGCGTGCACGACCTCGGTATCGAGGTTTTTCCAGATCTCATAGAGCGCCTTGAGCCAGGGGAACAGTTCAAGATTCTGTACCTCCGGCAGATTGCGCGAGAACTGCTGATAAAGATGGTGGTGCGTATTGATGAGGCCGGGATAGCACAGCAGATGGGAGCCGTCCAGCACCTCGTCGGCCTGAACGGCAAGATCAGGGCCGATGGCACGGATACGTCCGTCCTCGCAGTACAGGTCGACGTGCCGGTGCACGCTGTCCGCATCGTCGCAGGTGACCACGGTGTCAAGATCGCGAATGAGCAGGGAAGCCATGCGGGTTCCTCCTTTGTCCGGCGCGGGATGCGCCGCCTTTTCTCTTATTCTAGCATAGTTTGAAGATAAAGCCAATGCTGATTTGAAGCGGAATCGAAAGAAACTTCCAGCCAGGTTGATTTCCCTTGTCCTGTACGTAAAAGCATGCTATAATGAAAGAAAAGCACCGCATAATTCAGCAAGAGAACTCCGAGGAAACCTCTGATTCAATTGCAAGAGCGGTCAGCGAGGGATTTTGTTCCAAATTGAGGTTTGGAAATTGCAGGAATACTTTGTGTACCCGCAAGGGGCATGCCGCATCCGTAAGGCGGCAAAGCCGCCAACGGCTGCGCAATATTTCAAGATTTTCAAACCGATAAGTTGGGGCGAAAGACCCGCTGAGCGCCGCAGCCGATTGATTCAGAGGTTCCCTAGGTCCAGCTCTGCCATGACGGCAGCGCAGCGCGGGCACAGGCCGTCCGCATTGGCCTTCGTCGAGTGCATCCAGCAGCGCGGGCACTTCACGCCCTCAGCGTTGCGCACCTCGATGCGCAGGCCGGGGAAGGCGGTTCCGCTGCCGGTCACGTTCGCGGCATCGGGGTCGTCGTCCGTCAGGATAACGTCCGAAACGAGCAGCAGGGCCGTCAGGTCCATGTCCTTCACGGTCTCGAGGGCCTTGGCGGCCGCCTCGTCGCGGGCGCAGAGGGCAACATGGGCCTCGAGCGCCTTGCCGATGCGCTTGTCCGCGCGGGCCTGCTCCAGCACGCCGTTGACGTCGCTGCGCAGGGCGATGAGCGTATCCCAGCGGGCCATGGCCTCCGCATCGAGGGCGTAGGCCTCATAGGGCTGCACCATCTCGTTCAGAACGACGTTGCGCACGTCGTCTCCCGCACGGTGCGGCATGGCCTGCCAGATCTCGTCGCAGGTGAACGGCAGGATCGGCGCGAACATCCGCGCCATGGCGTCGACGATGAGATACAGCGCCGTCTGCGCGCTGCGGCGCTTCAGGCCGTTGCGGGACTCGCAGTAGAGGCGATCCTTCAGAATGTCCAGATAGAAGCTGGACAGCTCCACAACGCAGAAATCGTTGATGGCGTGGGTCAGAACATGGAATTCGTAATTGTCGTAGGCTTCAAAGGCCGTGCGGATCAGCTCGTTGAGCTTTGTGACGGCCCAGCGGTCCAGCTCCAGCATATCCTCCGGCGCAACAAGATGCTCCGCGTCGAAGCCGTCGAGGTTGCCGAGGCAGTAACGGGCCGTGTTGCGGAACTTCAGGTAATTCTGGCTGAGCTGCTTGAAGATCTCCTTCGAGCAGCGCACATCGGCGCGGTAGTCCGCAGAGGCGGCCCACAGACGCACGATATCCGCGCCGAAATCGCGGATGAGGTCGGCCGGGTCGACGCCGTTGCCGAGGGACTTGTGCATGGCCTTGCCCTCGCCGTCGACCGTCCAGCCGTGGGTCAGGCACTCACGGAACGGTGCGCCCTGCCCGAGCGCGCCGACGGACGTCAGCAGGCTCGACTGGAACCAGCCGCGGTACTGATCGGCGCCCTCGAGATACATCGTCGCGGGCCACTGGTCCGGATGCTCGCGGCGCAGGGAGGCAATGTGCGTCGAGCCGGAGTCAAACCAGCCGTCGAGCGTGTCGGTCTCCTTTTCAAACGTTCTGCCGCCGCAGTGCGGGCAGCTCAGGCCCTCAGGGACAAGCTCCATGGCCTCGCGCTCAAACCAGATGTTCGAGCCGTGCTCGCCGAACAGGGCGGAGATGTGGGCGATGGTCTCCGGGGTGCAGACGGGCTTGCCGCAGTCCTTGCAGTAGAACACCGGGATGGGCAGGCCCCAGCGGCGCTGACGGGAGATGCACCAGTCGGCGCGGTCGCGGATCATGGCGACCATGCGGTCCTTGCCCCACGCGGGCAGCCACTTGACATTGTCACAGGCGGCGACGGCCTCGTCCTTGAAGGACTCGACGGAGCAGAACCACTGCGGCGTAGCGCGGAAGATGATCGGGCTCTTGCAGCGCCAGCAGTGCGGATAGCTGTGAGTGAATTCCTCGGAGGCGAACAGCGCGCCGCTCTCCTTCAGGTCGGCCAGAATGACGGCGTTGGACTCGTCATAGCGCAGGCCTGCATACTTGCCGGCAGCCTCGGTCTGGCGGCCGCGGTCGTCCACGGGGACGATCAGGTCGATGTTATAGCGGCGGCAGGTCTGATAGTCGTCCGCGCCGAAGCCCGGGGCGGTGTGGACGCAGCCCGTGCCGGAATCCATCGTGACATAGTCCGCGCAGACAAGCAGGGACTCGCGCGGCAGGAACGGATGCTGTGCCGTCATATATTCAAGTAACGGCCCTCATGGCGCTCGACGATCTCATATTCCTCGATGCCGCCGGCCTTCATCGTCTTTTCAAGCAGCGCCTCGGCGACAAGATAGCGCTCGCCGTTTGCCGCCTTGACGACAACATAGCTCTCCTGCGGGTTCAGGGCGATGGCGAGGTTGCCGGGCAGCGTCCACGTCGTCGTCGTCCAGATGATGACGTAGGTGTTTTCAGCCTCGAGCTTTCCCTTCGTGTCCTTCAGGGCGAACTTGACGTAGATGGACGTGCAGGGATCGTCCTGATACTCGATCTCGGCCTCGGCCAGCGCCGTCTCGTCCTTGGGGCACCAGTACACGGGCTTCAGGCCCTTGTAGATATAGCCCTTGCGGTACATCTCGCCGAAGACCTTGACCTCCTCGGCCTCAAAGGCCTTGTCCATGGTCTTATAGGGATGCTGCCAGTCGCCGAGGACGCCGAGGCGGCGGAAGCCGCTCATCTGACGGTCGATGAAGTCCTGTGCAAAGGCCTGACAGGCATTGCGGAACTCCGGGATCGGCATGGCCTTGTGGTTGAGCTTGTTCTTCTTGATGATGGCGGATTCAATGGGCATGCCGTGGTTGTCCCAGCCGGGAACATAGGGCGTGTAATAGCCGCGCATCGCATGGGAGCGGACGATGAAGTCCTTGAGCGTCTTATTGAGCGCGTGGCCCATGTGGATATCGCCGTTGGAGAACGGAGGGCCGTCGTGCAGGATGAACGCGGGCTTGCCCTCGTTCTTTTCGAGCATCAGGCGGTAGACGTCGATCTTGTTCCAGTGCTCCAGCATGCCCGGCTCGCGCTGCGGCAGGCCCGCGCGCATCGGGAAGTCCGTCTTCGGGGTGATGATGGTGTTCTTATAGTCCATAAATGCCTCCATTTATTTCTTTTAACCGTTCGTAACAAGTTATTATCTGTTTCCGGACGGCACCGCACAATTCAGCAAGAACCATCGGCGAATAATATCCGGCGAAGGTCGAAGGAGCAATTGTGCGGTGTTGTCCCAAAAAATCCTCTGTCTCATCAAGAGACAGAGGATTTCTCTGCGGTACCACTCCTGTTCCCCCGGAACGGGGGCGCTTGGGGCGCGATAACGGGCGCAGACCGTCTCCCCTTACGCAGGCGCATGGCCCTTCCGGGGAAAAGCTCCGGGGTGATGCCCTGCAGCGCGCGTCTGCCTTGCATCCTCCGGCAGCTTTCTGAACGCGCGGGGTCCACAGGTCCGTCCCCTTCGTCGCTTGATCGGTATTCGATTTCGGTACGAATGTACAGAGATTCTTACCGTTTTTTCGGGTCGTAATTCCGCCCGAACTGCAGATCTTCAAATTTTTTGCTCACGGGGAAGCCGTGCAGCGTGTCGAGCTTGCGCGTATCGCCGGAGTGATCCTCCTGTGCGATGTCGCCGAGCGTCGAGCCGCTGAGGCTCTGCTCGATCTGCTGGCCGATCTCCTCGATGAGGGCGTCGGCCTTCTCCTCGGCGGAGGGATGAGACTGCTCTGCCTCGTAGTCATAGGCGCGGTTGTGAGACGGCTCCTTCGGCTGCTCCTTCGGGGTCAGCACGGGGGTCTGCGGCTCCACCGGCGGGGTGAAGCGGTGGACGCGCTCCGGCTCCTCCGGCTGGGAGGGCGTGAGCGGCGTCTCCCTGCGCAGCTCGTCGATAAGCTCGAGCTGGCGCTTCAGGCGCTTTTCCATGCCGTCCAGGAACTGCGACGTGGCAGCCTTGGCCGCATCGAGGCGCTCCTGCTCCTCGCCGACGAGGGCGTCGACATTGTTCGTCTTGGCGCTGGCGGCATCCTCTGCCTCATGCAGCATCTGCGCGCACTTTTTCTCGGCGTCCGCGACCATCTGGTCGCACGTCTTCTGCGCGGCAAGCAGGGCGTTCTGCATGGAAGCCTCCTGCTTGCGGTATTCCTCCAGCTTTTCCACAAGAATGCGCATCTTGCTCTTCAGTACGGAATTTTCTTTATAGAGGGTAACATAGTCCTCGGTCAGCGGCTCGAGAATGTCATCGACGGAGTCCATATCGTATCCGCCGAACAGCGCCTTCTCAAAGCTGATGTCCTGGATCTGCTGCGGGGTCAGCATCGTCTTCAGCTCCTGTCTCTGTCTTGCGTGGGATGGAACGCACCTTAGAAGTACATCCCGTTGTTTTCGAGTTCCTCAACGAGATCGCCAACGACATCCACGTTGTACGGCGTGATGAGATAGGTGGAAATGGCGATCTTCTTGATCTTGCCGTCGAGCGCATAGGCGCAGCCGGAGAGGAAGTCCACCAGACGGCGGGCGACATCCTTGTTCGTGGACTCGAGGTTCAGCACGACGGCCTGCTTGTCGCGCAGGTGATCGGCGATGTCGGAGACCAGATCAAAGCGGTCCGGCTTGACCAGCACGACCTGCAGCTGGGTGGTGGCGTTGATATTCACGACCTTGTTGCCGCCGCGGGTCGTCTGCGTATCCTGCGCGGCCGGGGTGCTGCGGCTATAGCTGCGGCGGGAAGACTGAGGCGCGGGAGCGGGATCGTTGTCCAGCGGCTCGTCGTCATAATCATCATAATCATCCTCTTCCGGTTCGGAATACGGGTGAGTCAGCTTCTTCAGTTCGTCCATAAATCCCATGGGTTCGTCCTCCAATATTGTTTCGATATGATCGTTAATCGCTCTTTACCGGCGCATAGTTCCGCGGCCCGAAAATGGCCGTGCCGATGCGCACCATGGTGCTGCCGCAGGCAATGGCGTCCTCGAAATCGTCCGTCATTCCCATCGACAAAAAATCCATAAAAATATTATCGTATTTTTGGGCTGTTATGTCAACAGCAATTCTGCGAATTTTTTGAAAATATCTGCAATTATCGCCCTTTTTCCGGCCGATCGGCGGCACCGTCATCAATCCGCGCACGCGAACGGCGGGATAATCTGCCATTTCTTCCACGATCCGGGGGAATTCCTTCAGCAGGAAGCCGGACTTCTGCTTCTCGCCGCCGGCGTTGATCTCCAGCAGGATATCCTGCACGATGCCGCGCTTGGCGGCCTCGGCATTGATATCCGCAAGCAGCTCGCGGCGGTCCACGGACTCGATCACATCGACCTGCCCGACGACCTGCCGGACCTTATTGCGCTGCAGCGCGCCGATGAAGTGCACCGGAGCGCCGTCATAGGCATGCTCGTCCAGCTTTTTGACCAGCTCCTGCACGCGGTTCTCGCCGCAGCAGTCCACCCCGGCCGCAATGGCCTCGCGCACGGCGGCGCTGTCGTTCATTTTTGTTGCGGCGCACAGGCGGATGTCCGCCGGGTCGCGCCCGGCAGCCCGGGCGGCAGCCGCGATCCGGCTGCGGAGCTGCGCCACGTTTTCCGTGATCATGCTCATGCTTCCATCACCTTTCCGTCCTCGATGTCATCCGAGGTCAGGATAATATCGTCGCCCGGCCAGAGGTTTCCCGTGCTGGACTGATCCAGCTCGACAACGTAGCCGTCTCCGTACGCATAAAGGATCTCCACCGGCTTCCAGCGGGCGCGCGCGCCCTCGAGCACATAGACGCCCGCCTGCCCATCGACCATATAGAGCGCCTGCTTCGGCACGCGCAGGCCGGTATAAGAGGAGAAAATGATATCCGCGCTCTGGCGGCGCAGGGCCGTGACCTCCTGCGGCTCGCGCTCGCAGGACAGCACGATGGTACAAACGCCGTCCTCCGCCTCGCTGATGGCCTCGACCTGCATTCTGATCTGGGAGAGCTTTTCCAGTCCGAAGCTGACGGTCAGCGTCTCGCCCGCGGCAGTCTGCTCCGCGCGCGCCTCCGGGATCTCGGCTGCAAAAAACCACTTCTGGCCCGTGATGAGCCTGCCGACGGCATTGCCCGGAACGGCAGAGGCATGCTGCGCAGCGGCGCGCAGCTCGCTCGGCTTCATCTGCAGCACGCTCTCCGGCGTGAGCACGCGCTCAAGGCCGTCCGTCCGCTCGGAAAAATAGCCGGCGCTCTCGACCGTCACGGCCTCGGCGCTCTGCTCCGTCTCGGCGGAGAGCGCGGAGATCTGCGACTCGAGCTCGGCGATGCGGCCCTCCATGCGCGCGGCGTCGTCTGCCGTCACGCTGCGGCGCAGCACGAGTGGCTGCAGCTCGGACATCACATCGTCGGCCTCCGTCAGATCACGGCGGGCCGTCAGTGCAGCCAGCTCGCCGAGGGCCTTTTCGATGGCGTCGTCCGTCTGGGTCGTGTCCTCCCCTGCCGTGCCTGAGGCCGCATAGCGCAGCTGCGAAAGCTGTTCCTGCAGGGCCGTGAGCCTGTCGCGCTTTTCGCGCGCCGCAGAGGTCTGATAGCCGTCTGCCACGCGCTGCCCGCTGCCGACGCGCTCGCCCTCGGTCAGGGCGCAGACCACAACGGGCTGTGAGGCCGTGATGATCTCCTCCTCACGCACTACAAAGCCGGAAACGGTCTGCCCGTCGCCGGCTTCGCAGCGCACGGCAGTCTCGAGGGTGTAGCTGCTCCCGCCGCTGCCGAAAAGGACCGACAGCACGAGATAGGCCACCACGATGCCTGCCAATACGATGGATACGATTTTCAGGTAAAGGTCTCCCTGCTTTTTCATCTGGGTACTCCTGTCCGGCCGGGGCACTCGGCCCGCGGCCCGCGGGAGCAGGGTCTTCAGGTACGAACGGGCTGTGCCGGGACAAGCGTGGAGATGGCGTGCTTGTAGATCATCTGCTGCTTGCCGTCCGAGCTGAGCACAACGACGAAGTTGTCAAAGCCCGTCACGATGCCCTTGAGCTGGAAGCCGTTCATGAGGAACATGGTCACGGCCGTGTGCTCGCGGCGCACCTCGTTTAAGATCAGATCCTGCAAATTTTCCGTGTTTGCCATATGTGGTACTCCTTTTCTTTGTTTTCCGGCTCAGCCGGTGTTGGAATACCACGATTGTATCAGATTCCGCTGTCGAAATCGGCCGCTTTTTGCAGGGCCGCGCGGAAAATCTCGTCTGCGCCCGCAGAGGCGTCGAGCCACTGCACGGCGGGATTGGTGCGGAACCACGTCATCTGGCGCTTGGCATAGCGCCGCGTGGCCTGCTGGATGGTCCCGAGCGCCGCCTCCGGCGGCAGGCCCTCCTCCAGCGCCTGCACGACCTGCTTATAGCCGATGGCCTGCAGGCTCGTCGCCCGGTCCGGCACGCCGCTGTCAAGCAACGCGCGGACCTCCTGCGCAAGTCCCTGCGCATACATCAGCTCCACGCGCAGATCGATGCGGGCATAGAGCTGCGCGCGCTCCGGGAAGTGCAGGCCGAGCCACAGCGGCCGGTAGCGCGGCGGGATCGCCCGGCTCTCCCGGTCGAAGTCCGTCATGGTCCTGCCGGTCTCCTGCCAGATCTCCAGCGCGCGGACGATGCGCTTTACGTCCGAGACGGACAGCCGCGCCGCCCGCTCGGGGTCCACGGCGCGCAGCTCGTCCAGAAGCGGCTGTGCGCCCTCCTCGGCCGCGCGGCGCTCCAGGGCCTCGCGCCTGCCGGTCTGCGGCAGCGGCGCAAACTGCCGCCCCGCGATGAGAGAATCGATATAAAGCCCCGTGCCGCCGACCAGAATGACGGGCTTCCCGCGTGACAGGATGTCCTGCACGCAGGCATCCGCCTCCTGCACATAGCGGCTGACGGAGTAATTCTCTGCCGGGTCCGCCACGTCGAGCATGTGGTGCGGCACGCCGCCGCGCTCCTCGGGCGTGGGCTTTGCCGTGCCGATATCCATGCGGCGGTAGACCTGCATGGAGTCGAACGAAACGATCTCGCCGCCGAGCGCCTGCGCCAGCCGGACGGACAGGGCCGTCTTGCCGGAGGCCGTCGGGCCGACGATGCAGATCATATTGTCTCGCTGCTCCATGGTCAGGCCCTCTTGAACTGCCGCTCAAGCTGCGAAGCCGTCAGCTCCAGACAGATGGGACGGCCGTGCGGGCAGTATTTCAGGTCATTGCGCGTCAGCACCTCGTGCACCACGGCCTCCCACTCCTTTGGGTCGGTGTGCCAGCCGCCCTTGATGGCGGCCTTGCAGGCGATGGTGTGCAGCAGGCGGTCGCGCAGCTCCGTCGGGTCGGCGTGCCGCCCGGTCAGAAGCTCGGCCGCCAGCGCGGTCAGACTCTGCGCGGCGTCGTCCGGCGCGATCTCCGTGGGGATCTGGCGGATGGCGAGCACGCCGTCGCCGTAATCCGAGATCTCATAGCCGTACTGCGCCAGCAGCTCGGCATTTTCCAGCAGCACGGCCGCCTCCTCGCGCTCCGGCTCGCACAGCACGGGCGTGAGCAGCAGCTGCGGCATCACAGGTTCCGTGTCGGCGCGGAGCTTTTCAAACAGGATGCGCTCGTGCGCGGCATGCTTATCGATGAGGAGCAGACTCCCTGCCTGCTCAACGAGGATGTAGGTGTTCAGCGCCTCGCCGATGATGCGGTAATCCGGTACCTTGGGCAGCGGGAGCTCCTGCTGCGGCTCTTCCGTCTGCTTTGGCTCCGGCTGGGCCGGCTCCTCGCACTTTACCGGCGGCTCATCGTGCTTCCCGGGCGTCTGCAGCTTAGGCTGCGGAGGCGGCATCTGTACGGGCGCTTCCCGCAGCTCCGGCGCAGCAGGCTGCGGGGCCGGGCAGGGCGGTTCAGGACGGGTCACAGGCTGCACCGGCTTCGGCGAGGCAAGCGCCGCACCGTCGCGGCGCTCCGTCAGCGAGCCGATCTGCTCGAGCACCGTGCGGGAGGCCGCCGGGCGCGGGCCGTCCTGCAGGGCGGCCGCTGCGGCGCGGTATTCCGCCGCCGACATGGTGCGGAAGGCAGAATTTCCGTCGTTCTGCGGCTTCAGCTTCATCTGCACGCGGCCGGAGGCCTGCTCCAGTGCGCCGAGCACGCCGTAATGCACGCAGTCGAACACCTCCTGCTCGCGCAGGAAGCGCACCTCCGTCTTCGCGGGGTGCACATTGACGTCCACAAGATGCTCTGGCAGGTGCAGATGCAGCACGCAGGCCGGGAAACGACCCTGCAGGAGCTGATTGCGGTAGGCCTGCTCGAGCGCGGCCGTCATGAGCTTGGAGCGGACATGCCGCCCGTTGACAAAGAAGATCTGGCTGCCCCGCGTGCCGCGCGTTGCGGCCGGGCGGGTCACAAAGCCCGTGACGGAGAGCTTGTCCCAGCTCCCGTCCACCGGGGTCATCTCCTGCGCGGTCTGGCGGCCCATGACGGCATAGATCGCACTGAGGAGCTTGCCGTCGCCGGGCGTGGAGAGCTGCTCCTGCCCGTCGCGCAGCACGCGCACGGCGACCTCCGGATGAGCCAGCGCAAGGCGCTGCACCGTGCTGAGCACGGCGGAGGCCTCCACGGAGTCTCGCTTCATGAACTTCATGCGCGCAGGTGTATTGTAAAACAGGTCGCGCACGAGCATGGTCGTGCCGTTCGGGCAGCCCGCCTCGCCGCGCTCCGTCACAACGCCCGCCTCGAGATGCAGACTCGTGCCGAAGGGCGCGTCCGCCGTCTTCGTCAGCACGTCGATGCGCGAGACGGAGGAAATGGCCGCCAGCGCCTCGCCGCGGAAGCCGAGCGTGTGGATGGCCTCCAGATCGGCCGCCTCATGGAGCTTGCTCGTGGCATGGCGCAGGAAGGCCGTCTCCACATCCTCTGCCGCCATGCCGCAGCCGTCGTCCGTCACGCGCAGGAACGTCATGCCCCCGTCGCGCAGCTCGACCGTGACCTTATGGGCCCCGGCGTCGATGGCGTTTTCGACCAGCTCCTTTGCGGCGCTGGCCGGGCGCTCCACGACCTCGCCAGCGGCGATCAGGTCGGCGACATGGGGAGAAAGCTGTTGGATCTTTGGCATAACTACCTCACAGGAACGCTTGCATCAGCGAGCGCAGAAGGCTCGCGAGCACGGATTGGAAATTGATGAACATATGCAGGAAAATACAGGCCCAGATGTTGCCCGTCTTCTGATAGACCCAGCACAGCGAGAAGCTCGCCGGGAGATAGAGGCTCAGGCACAGGATCGTATTGGCCGCAGTCATGGAGCCAAGGAATTGGAACACATGCATCCCCGCAAACAGGAACATGGACAGCGCATAGGCAGCCGGGAGACATCTGCGCGCCAGCGGCGCAAACAGCACGCCGCGGAACAGGCACTCCTC
>ENA-OWOV01000640-OWOV01000640.1-gut-metagenome-genome-assembly--contig:-NODE-640-length-10964-cov-3.076238_pt1 | contig 10964 bp, 9 predicted proteins | sample MGYA00248247_ERZ651799 | MGnify/ENA primary metagenome ERZ651799 (study PRJEB26908, sample SAMEA4031712) | gut metagenome | biome: gut; feature: normal infant; material: stool | place: China | collected 2015 ...
CCATTTCCTGTTTAACGGCATCGATCTCTTTTTTCACTTCGCGCACACGGGCAATAGAAGCTTTTTCGCCGTCCCAGCGTTTAACGAGCTCTTCATTTTCCTTTCTCAGCTCAGACAGCTCTTCTTCAATTTTCACCAGCCGTTCTTTAGACTGCTCATCCTGTTCTTTGCCAAGGGCCTGAGCCTCGATCTCCAGCTGCAGTATCCGCCGCTTACTTTCGTCAAGCGCTGCCGGAAGCGAATCGATCTCGGTCCTCAATCGTGCTGCCGCCTCATCGACCAGATCAATCGCCTTATCAGGCAAAAAACGATCGTTGATATAACGGTTACTCATTACAGCAGCCGCAACTAAAGCCGCATCCTTAATCCTTACACCGTGATGCACCTCATAACGTTCTTTCAATCCACGCAGAATCGAAATCGTATCCTCAACGCCTGGCTGTTTGACCATTACCGGTTGGAAACGACGCTCTAAAGCGCTGTCTTTTTCAATATACTTGCGGTACTCATTTAATGTAGTCGCGCCGATACAACGCAATTCACCGCGGGCCAGCATCGGTTTCAGTATGTTACCCGCATCCATGGCTCCTTCGGCTGCACCAGCACCAACCACGGTATGCAGCTCATCAATAAACATAATGATCTGTCCTGCAGAATCGGAAATAACCTTCAAAACCTTTTTCAAACGTTCTTCAAACTCTCCACGATATTTAGCACCGGCAACCAAAGCTGCCAGGTCTAAAGCGTATAAAGTCTTGTTTTTCAGATTTTCAGGTACATCACCTGCTACGATACGTCTTGCCAAACCTTCAGCGATTGCCGTTTTACCAACGCCAGGCTCACCTATCAGCACCGGATTATTTTTCTTACGACGCGATAAAATTTCAATTACACGGCGAATTTCCTCATCACGGCCAATAACTGGATCCAACTTGCCTTCCATCGCTTTAGCAGTAAGGTCCTGCCCATATTTTTCAAGTGTCTGTTTGCTTTCTTCATCAGCTTGCCCATTAGTATAAGCCATATACAAGCCCTCAACCTTTTTCTTATCAATACCATACTTTTTAAGCAGAGAAACTGTCTCGCTGTCACCGTCACCGGCTAAAGCTGCAACCAAATTGCCAACATTCACTTCACCTTGACCGGCGGCCTGCGCTGCCAGCCCTAATACTCTGGCTAAAGCTGTGCTCATCACCAGCTGACGATCCTGTCCCTTTACAGAAGGAATGCGCTGCATCAACGCTTTAGCCTCCTGTGCAAAGTTTCTTTCATCTGCCTTGACATTAGCGAGTAAAAATCTGAAAAAACCTTCACTGCTGCTTAAGGCCACTAAAATATGCGCACATGACAGCTCCTGCTGATAATTCATTACAGCCTGCTGCTGCGCTGCTTCCAAAATACTTTTTACTTCTTCACTGTAGCGTTCCTGCATATCGCTACACCTCCTGACTATAATCTAATTTAGAATTTATTAACTTATTTTTACAGAAAATTTTTATCGTCACGCAGGGAAACTAAACTCTGCGGCGAATAAACCAATTAAGTAAGCTGCTTTTGCATAGTAAACGAGATAATATCTCTCTACGCCAATGGGCTTCTGCACTTGTTGCTGACCTGTATCATTCAATATCAACCAGCAAATCATCAAAGTAATATAATATGGAGGCAAGTATGAATACATCCATGATCGTTTACAGATTGTTTGACGTCGCCGACGAAATCAACCTGGACCTTGTACAGGCACTGTGGACCAGCCGCAATAAAATAGCTTCACGTCTGCGTCTGGACAGGATCTCGACAAAATCCATTACCTTTAAAGACCCGCCTGTTTTGGTAGAACTTGGTTCACACGAAATGGAACTTGGCGGCAAAACCTATCTGGCTGAAATCAAGGCCCGTATTTTTGATTTGGGAGTTATCAGCCTGATTATCAGAATCCCATTTGAAGACGATGTAACTTACGACGAATATCTCGATATGGCTATCGTCAGCGAAAATATGCCGGAAGACGAGATCCATCATTATCTGGACGCCGTTCTGGAAACGATTCGTCCCGCCTGCTCAAACGAGCGTGTTTCGGATTTCGACGAAGACTTTGTTGTTTATTACTTCAAAGAGAATATCCCTGACTGGGATCTGGTCCCGCTGCTACTTAAAGATAGAACCCCTGTCAGTGAACAAACTCGCAGGGAAACACTGGAAAATCGCTTCTCCTATGCCGACGACATTACTTATCTGGCCTGGGATTCAGCCGTAGTTTACGACCAAAGTGGAAGCCTTGACGATCCTGATCTGCTTGAATTAGCCAATGCACAGTTTTTAGAGCTGCGCTATTATGATAACGCTCTCAACAATGCCATTGATAAAACCTATGATGAACTTGAAGAAGCCAATATGACCAGTAAAGCAACACGGCTCGAAAGCTATCGCCAGATCCGCGGTAACCTGATGGAACTGATGGCCGATGTCAGCAGTCTCACCAGCAATATCAACAATGCCCTGCAGGTAACAGAAGATATTTTCTATGCACGTATCTACACTCGATATCTGTCATTGCTGCGCGCTTCTGTCTGGAAAGACAATATTGAAAATAAAATCCACGTTATCCAGCGCAGTTATACACTGCTCAATGAAGAAGTATCCATGTACCGCTTCGAACTGCTGGGACTGTTTGCCATGGGCCTTTTAGGTTTGATTCTTTTAACTAATCTTTATATAGCTTTTAAGTAGGATAATTCGCAAGGAAGCTGGCATCGCCGGCTTCCTTAATTTTTATTATAAACGCCAAAAGTCAAAAAGTCAAATATTTTTATTATTATTTTAATTCATCAAAATCTTGACAAACATATATGCAAGAGTACAATAATAGTTATTCTATACAAATTGAGGGGAAAATTTATGACAGCTGGTTCTATTTTACGTGGTATCGCTATTCTGCTGGCTCTGCAATGGGTCAGTGTTTTGTTTTTGCAGGCTCTGCACATTGCTTTTCCACCGGCACTGCTTGGTATGATCCTGTTGGCTGTTTTGCTTTTGACAGGTGTCATCCGTGAGGAAAGCGTCGAAGACGCCTGTACTATCCTGATCGAAAAGATGGGCATGCTGTTTTTACCAGCCGGTATCAGTATGCTGCTTTATCTCGATATTATTAAAGCTGAAAGCATCGCAATTTTTATCACAATCATCGTCAGCAGTCTGATTATTCTTATTACTACTACAGCTTTTGTCGAGCTGGTTTCCAAACACAGCAAAGGAGGAAAACATTGATGTTCTTTCCCGAAGCCTTATTAAATTCACCCATGTTCGGCATTGGACTGACCATTATCGTTTATGTCTTCTGCGAACTGATCGTCAATCGTTTTGAGCTTAACATTATTCCACCTTTCGTACTGGCCTGCCCTATTATTATGGGCATCATTTATTTTCAGTCACCTCATATAACTTATGAACAATACGCTGCCGGAGCAAACTTCATAAACTTCCTTTTAGGACCGGCTACAGTAGCTTTGGCACTCCCTTTATACCGTAACCGTCAGACCCTTAAAAACAATCTTGCCGTCATCGTCAGCGGAGTTGTTGTCGCTACAGTCATCGGCATTGTTTCCATCTTCGTCTGCGGCAAGCTGTTTGGCGCCAGCGAACAGGTTCTGCTTTCTCTGATTCCCAAATCAGTAACAACGCCTATTGCCATGGATATTTCCAGTGTCATTGGCGGTATCCCATCCGTAACCGCTGCCTGTGTTATTTTTACAGGTATGTTTGGTTCTACCTTCAATCATAAAATTTTATCCTGGCTGGGCTTTAAAAATGATATCGCTATCGGTCTGGCTATTGGTGCCTCAAGTCACGGTCTCGGAACCAGTGCCTGCGTCAATAAAAGCGCATTGCAACTCGCCATCGGCGGTGTAGCAATTGGTCTTACCGGTATTGCTACTTCTATTTTAGCGCCACTTCTACTGCCATTGCTGACTAATTTGTTTTGAATAAAGCTTTAAATATTTAAGAAATAAAAGAGCCTGTTCTAAAAAGAACAGGCTCTTTTATCATTTTCCTGACAGACTCATTAATTGCCCACAAAAAAACGGAAGCACCGACATGTGCTTCCGTTCTAAAAAGGAGAGATTTATGTACTATTCTTCCGCAGCTGTCCCAATTAACCGGGGAAGAAAGGCCATACCATTGGGATAACTATAATTGAAACGATAAAACAGAGTACTACCAGAGGCACACCGACTTTTACATAGTCCATAAACTTATAACCGCCAGGTCCAAGCACTAAAGTACATGGCGGAGTTCCGACCGGAGTTGCGAATGCACAGGAAGCAGCTACTCCGATCGCCATTAGTACCGCTTTCGGAGAAGCACCCAGCTGCTGAGAAATCGCTACGCCTACCGGAGCCAGCAAGGCGCAGGCTGCTGTATTAGACATAAACTGCGTCAAAGTGCAGGAGATAATAAATAGTACCGAGGTCATAATGATCGGGGTAGGAGATCCACCCATCAGGCTTACTGCCCATTCAGCGATCAATTTGCCGGCACCTGTTTTATCCATAGCAGCCGAAACAGGCATCATACCTGCGAACAGGAAAATAGTTACCCAGTCAATAGAAGCATAAGCTTGTTTTTCAGTCAAACAGCCAGTCAATACGCAAACGATTGCGCCGATAATAGCTGCCATTTCCAAAGAAACGCCCTTGATGCCGATAGCCATAGTCAAAACTACGAGCAACAGGATAACGCCGGAAACTACTTGTTTAGAAGCAGAAGTTTCGTTAGCTTCAACTTCTTGTTCAATTTCCTGATCAGCATCCAATTCAGCTTTCGGAAGCAGGTATTTACCTAAGAACATCATATAGATGATACCAGCTACGGTTACAGGGATACCAATCCAAGCAAATTCGAAGAAGCCAAATTTGTCAGCAATACCAGCAGCTTCCAAAGCGCCGTTAGCGATGATATTCGGAGGAGTACCAACCATAGTGATGATACCACCGAGACCGCAGGCAAATGCCAAAGGCATCAATTGACGGGAAGCAGGGATTTTAGCTGCAGAACAAATACCAAGTACAACCGGCAGCAGACAAGCTGCAGTACCAGTGTTGGATAATACAGAAGACAAAGCAGCACCAACAAACATTAAACCAAACATCAAGCTGTTTTCACCGGTACCGCAGAAATGAACTACAGTATTACCGATTTTTTGTGCAAGACCTGTGTAGAACATGGCTGCACCTACTACGAACATGCCTGCAAAGAGTACTACGGTCGAATTAGAGAGACCAGAAAATACTTGTTTAGCAGGGATAAAACCTAACAGGCCGCACGCGATAGCGCCGCCCATAGCTGTTATTGCAAGCGGAATGAGTTCGGTTACAAATAACAATGCAACAACAGCCAGAAGAATGAGACATTTTACTGCTGGGGACATTATAATTCCTCCTTTTAAATTAATTTTATATACAGCGCGTTCGGGGCGCGTATATCAAAATAAAGAGAATTTTGTAAAAGATCCTTAGCATTGCTTTCTATGAATTTTCTTGCAACACCTTATGCTTCATTATACCACTATGCACTCAAATTTAAAAGTGTAAGTTTTATTTAATTTACAGCTTTTTTGACATTAAGGTATATTAATATAATACAATAATACTATTTTTACAATATTTAAGATTCTTTGTCCACTCAAAAAACATTATTCAAAATAACCAAAAGAAAAATTAATGTTTTTATCTTGGTTAACCAGCTTCAGGACTGCATTATTACTTGAAACTATAAAGAAAGCTTGTACTTCTCTTTACTACAGCATAATGATTTGCTTTATATTTTTCTTTTTCCAAAAAAAATAGGTGCACGATAAAGTGCACCTATTTCTGTTTATACTATAAATTATTTGACAGGTCCAATCATTGCAAGCATTGCACCTGCAGCTACTGCGGTACCGATAACACCAGCTACGTTCGGGCCCATAGCATGCATGAGCAGGAAGTTAGCAGGGTTAGCTTTTTGACCAACGATTTGGGATACACGTGCTGCCATCGGAACTGCGGATACACCAGCGGAACCGATAAGAGGATTGGTTTTACCACCATCCAGAACACACATGATTTTACCAAAGATAACGCCTGCAAAAGTACCAGCTGCGAAAGCAACAAGACCAAGGCAGATGATCAAGATGGTTTGATAGTTCAGGAAAGATTCAGCTTTCATAGTCAAACCAGTACCAGTTGCCAGCATAATCGTTACAATGTTCATCAAAGCATTTTGCGCTGTGTCAGAAAGACGATCCAAGCAGCCAGCTTCTTTGAACAAGTTGCCCAGCATTAACATACCAATCAAGGCAGTTACAGGCGGAAGCAACAAGCTGATAACGATAGTGGTTGCAATCGGGAATACGATTTTCTCAAAACGAGTTACAGGACGCAATTGTGCCATAACAATTTTACGGTCAGCTTCGGTAGTGCAAAGTTTCATAATAGGCGGTTGGATCAAAGGAACCAACGACATATAAGAATATGCAGCTACTGCGATAGCACCTAACAGGTTAGGAGCCATTTTTGCAGCCAGGTAAATAGCAGTCGGGCCATCAGCACCACCGATAATACCGATAGCGGATGCTTCTTGCACGGTAAATCCGAGCATCATAGCGCCCAGCAAGGAAACAAATACACCTGCTTGAGCTGCAGCGCCCAAAAGCAAAGTTTTCGGGTTTGCAATCAACGGACCAAAGTCTGTCATTGCACCTACGCCTAAGAAAATCAAAGGCGGGAAAATTTCATGGTGAATACCATAAAGAATTACCTGCATAACACCCGGTTGATCTTCGAAACCGGTTTTAGGAACGTTTGCCAGCAAACAGCCGAATGCGATCGGAGACAGCAGCAATGGTTCGAAGCCTTTACCAATAGCAAGGTACAGCAGAATGATGCCAACAAGCATCATGATAGCATTACCCATGGTGAAAGCGGAGAAACCGCTGTCATTCCATACGGATTGTAAAGCAACTACAAATGCTTCCATTTATATCCTCCCAATGTTCAATTATTTGAGAGCTTCTAGTTTCAATCACAAATAAGCTCTCTTCTAAATATAAAAGTTATTGCTTTCTTATGACGCAAATTACATTACGATCATAACGTCGCCGGTACCAACAGTTTGACCTGCGGAAACGCGAACGTCAGAAATGGTGCCGTCAGCCGGAGCCATGATCTCGTTTTGCATTTTCATTGCTTCGAGAATCATCAATACGTCGCCGGATTTAACTGCGTCGCCAGCTTTAACTTTTACTTCGAGAACTTTACCAGGCATAGGAGCAGAAATGGTTGCAGAGCCAGCAGCAACAGGTTTTGCAGCCGGAGCCGGTGCAGCAGCTTTAGGAGCGGGAGCGGGAGCAGCGGCAGGTGCCGGTGCAGCTTTAGGAGCAGCAGCTTTAGGAGCTGTTGCAGCAGCGCCGCCCATATCTTCAACTTCTACTTCATATGCAGTGCCGTTAACGGTAATGGTATATTTTTTCATGGATGTTAATCCTCCTTAAAATCTCGTAATAAAATAGATTAATTATTAACCCCAAATTAGAAGCATTCTTTACGTACACTAATTGCTTCAATACGAGCATTTTGTGTCCAGCTTGCTTCGGGCAGACGACGTACGCAGGCTATTTGCTCTGCGGAATGACCAAGAGCAGCTACAGCTGCTGCAATAACAGCAATTACTTCACTGTCATCCTGCACAGGAGCTGCAACAGCAGCAGGTGCTGCGGCAGGTGCCGGTGCTGCTACTGGATTAGCTGTTTTTTTTTGACGAGTAGGATCTACAAAGTAGATAACTTTCATCAAGAAACCCAGCATAGCCAATACACCAAAAACTATGGTCATATTGATAGCAGCAATCAACCAAGGATTAGTAGTTACAGGACCCATTATTTCACCTCATTCTTCTTAATTAATTAAGCACTATACTGCAAGCTGCAAATTACAAAGGAATATTGCCATGGCGTTTTGCCGGGCGAGTTTCACGTTTGGACTGCAACATTTGCAAAGCGTTGATGATGGTGGGACGGGTGTTTTTCGGCTCGATTACGATGTCTACCATGCCGCGCATTGCTGCTTGGTACGGAGTTGCAAAGTTATCGATATATTCTTCCGTTTTTGCTTTTACATCAGGATCATTTTTGAAGATGATGTTAGCTGCACCTGCAGGTCCCATTACTGCGATTTCTGCAGTCGGCCATGCAATTACTTGGTCTGCGCCCAAATCTTGGGAACACATTGCCAGGTAGGAACCGCCGTATGCTTTACGGGTTACTACAGTAATTTTAGGTACAGTTGCTTCGGAATATGCATACAGCATTTTTGCGCCGTGACGGATAATACCGCCGTATTCTTGGTTACAGCCAGGCAGGAAGCCAGGTACGTCTACCAAGTTCAGCAAAGGAATGTTGAAGGCATCGCAGAAGCGAATAAAACGAGAGGATTTGTCGGATGCGTTGATATCCAGGCAGCCAGCCATTACTTTAGGTTGGTTTGCAATGATACCTACGGTTTGACCATCCATACGTGCAAAGCAAGTGATAATATTGGTTGCCCAATATTGTTGGGATTCATAGAATTCACCGTTGTCTACGATGGATTTGATTACGTCTTTCATATCATATGCTTGGTTGGAGTTATCCGGAAGCAATGTATTCAAGGAGTCATCAATACGCATCGGGTCGTCACCGGTTTCTACGATAGGAGCGCATTCCATGTTGTTGGAAGGCAGGAAGCTCAGCAGGTAACGGATCTGTTGCAAGCAATCTTCGTCGTTTTCTGCAGCAAAATGTGCAACGCCGGAAGTGCTGTTGTGGGTCATAGCGCCACCCAGTTGTTCTTGGGTTACGTCTTCACCAGTAACAGATTTTACTACTGCGGGGCCGGTAATGAACATTTTAGAAGTGTTCTTTACCATGTAAATGAAGTCAGTCAGTGCCGGGCTGTATACAGCGCCGCCAGCAGAAGGACCCATGATAGCGGAGATCTGAGGAACTACGCCGGATGCAATAGTGTTTTCAAAGAAGATTTTGCCGTAACCAGCCAAAGCGTCAATTGCTTCTTGGATACGAGCACCGCCGGAATCGTTCAGGCCAACAAGCGGAGCACCCATTTTCAGGGACAGGCGTTGTACTTTTACGATTTTAGCAGCATGCATTTCGCCTAAAGAACCACCTTCTACAGTGAAATCTTGTGCGAATACATAAACCAGACGGCCATCGATGGTGCCGTAACCAGTAGTTACACCTTCGCCAGGAAGTTCTTTCTTCTCTTGGCCGAAGTTTGTGCAACGATGTTTTACGAAACGATCCAATTCAACAAAGGATCCTTCGTCGAGGAGTGCAGCAATTCTTTCACGTGCAGTCATTTTGCCGGCTTCGTGTTGTTTTGCAACGCGTTTTTCGCCGCCTGCAGCCAGAATTACTTCGGACTTTTTGAGCATTTTCTCAATTTTTGCTTGAGTAGACAAATCTTACACCTCCATCATTATTGGGAGAACCTTATTTTATATACATCTACGCGGATGCAGACTCTTTGGTCCGCATCCGTGTAGTATGTAACAACTTAAAATAAAATCTTCAAAAGATTTTTGTAATTCCGTATTTTACGGAATTATTTTTTTGCCGGAGCGCAATACTCAAGCAAAATACCTACGGATTTCGGATGAACGAAAGCGATATCCATTCCGCCAGCACCGCCACGAGGAGCTTTGTCGATCATAGCAGCACCTTTTTCAATAGTGGTATCAATAGCTGCTTGAACATCATCAACGCGAACAGCGATATGTTGGATACCTTGTCCATTTTTAGCGATGTATTTGCCGATAGGGCCATCGCCATTTTCAGTGATATCAACAAGGAGCTCAAGCAAAGTTTCGCCACAGGGAATAAATACGGTTTTTACACCTTGCTCAGGAACAGCTTCTTCACCAGTGCAGCTCAAGCCAAGAACTTCAGTGTAGAATTTCTTGGAAAGATCCAGGTCTTTGCAAGCAATACCTACATGGTCAACACAAATTGTTTTAAACATTTCAAATTCCTCCTAAAAGTAATTTTGGTTGTTTTATCTTAAAACTTTACCAACAATGTCAGCGACAACAGAATACGGCTCAATTTCACGAATTTGAAGTTTTTCAACTAAAATATCAAATTCGGAAGTAGCTACAACATTCTTGTCGATATAACGGTTGACCCTGTCATTAAGCATAGCAGTAACTTCGTTTTTAATACGAGCTTTGCGTATTTTGCTCAATTGATCAGATTCAATCAAATATGCTTTGTGCTCTTCAATAGAGTCAACAACAGCTTCTATACCTTCACCCTTGCTGGCAATGGTCCGATTGATCGGAGGACGCCAGCCAACATGTTCGGGATTTAATTCCAACATCATTTCAATCTCAATGTTCAGCTTGTCCGTACCTTCACGGTCAGCTTTATTGATCGTGAAAAGGTCACCGATCTCAAGTATACCTGCTTTAATAGCCTGAATGTCATCGCCCATACCAGGAATAACAACAACCATTGTAGTATCAGCAGTTTTAACAATATCTACTTCAGATTGACCAACGCCAACAGTTTCAACAATAATAACATCAAAACCATATGCATCCATCAATTTAACAGCATCGCCCGCTTTTTGGGATAATCCACCCAAACTCCCGCGAGTAGCCATGGAACGAACAAAAATGCCTTCATCGGCAGTAAGGTCCAACATTCTGATACGGTCGCCCAAGATAGCGCCGCCGGAGAACGGACTGGTGGGGTCTACTGCAATAATGCCAACAGTTTTACCGCGTTTACGGAATTCTTTGGCAAGTTTATCGGTCAAAGTACTTTTGCCAGCACCCGGAGGTCCGGTTATACCAATGACATAAGCATTGCCGGTGTGGGGATATAAAGCTGTCATAATTTCAACAGCATTGTCATACTCGTTTTCAAC
>ENA-OWOV01000642-OWOV01000642.1-gut-metagenome-genome-assembly--contig:-NODE-642-length-10942-cov-4.596595_pt1 | contig 10942 bp, 8 predicted proteins | sample MGYA00248247_ERZ651799 | MGnify/ENA primary metagenome ERZ651799 (study PRJEB26908, sample SAMEA4031712) | gut metagenome | biome: gut; feature: normal infant; material: stool | place: China | collected 2015 ...
CGCTCTTCCGATCTAGTATGCCCCGCCGCGCGGGATTTTATGAGCAGACGCTTACATTAAAGGACTGAGCAGCCGCAGCACGCTGTCCAGCACCGTACCGGCCAGCCCGGTGCGGCAGTCCGCGCACTGCACCTCCCGGCACTGGGGCAGGGTGCGGCGCACATCGTCCCGCAAAGCCAGCACCTGACTGTTTTGCAGCAGCAGCACCCCGCACTCGAAGTGCAGAAACATACTGCGGTAGTCCATATTGATGCTGCCCACCACCGCCGCACGGTCATCGCTGACGCAGCACTTGGCGTGGAGGAAGCCCGGGGTGTACTCGTAGATGCGCACCCCCGCCCGCAGCAGGGGCAGATAGTACGAGCGACTCAGCCGGAACACCAGCTTTTTGTCCGGGATGCCCGGCAGCACCAGCCGCACATCCACCCCGCGCTTGGCGGCGTTGCGCAGCGCGTCCAGCATTTCCTCTCCGATGGCGAGATAGGGCGTATAAAAATAAACGTACTGCTGTGATTGTGCCAGAATATCCAGATAGACGGTTTCTGCCACCGGCTCTTCGTCCAGCGGGCTGTCCGCGTAGGGCTGCACCACGCCATCCTGCACTGCGGGCAGGCGGGTGGGCGCAAAGGCGGTGTAATCGGTCTCCTGCGGGCGGAAGGCGTTCCATGCATTGAGGAACATCACGGTAAAGTTCCAGACAGCGGCACCCTCCAGACGGATGGCCGCATCCTTCCAGTAACCAAAGCGCTGCTCGGCATTGATATACTCATCCGCCAGATTCACGCCGCCGGTGTAGGCCACATTGCCGTCAACCACCACGATCTTGCGGTGGTCGCGGTGGTTCATCACCAGCGAGACCAGCGGCACCACCGGGTTGAAGGGGATGCAGCGGATATGCGCCTTCTCCATGCGGATGACAAAATCACTGGGCAAACCCAGCAGGCTGCCAAAATCATCGTAGATCAGCCGCACATCCACACCCTGAGCGGCCTTGCGGCGGAGGATCTGCTCCACGCCGTCCCACATTATGCCGGAACGGAGGATAAAAAATTCCAGAAAGATAAATTTTTCCGCCTTGTCCAGATCCGCCAGCAGCTGGGGATACATCTCCTCCCCGCAGGAAAAATAGTGGGCAGCGGTATCCCTCCAGGCCGGATACGGCCCGAACTTTGCCACGTAGCGGCTCAGGTTCCGGCTGGAGATATCCAGCGCATCGGTCTGGCCCTCGGGCTGGGCAAGCTCGGTCTGATGGGCCTGTTCCACCTTCTGCATCCGCTCCCGCAGATACTTGGCGGGGGCCTTGTTGCCAAAAGCCAGATAAAGCGCGCCGCCCAGCAGGGGCAGAAGGCCGATCAGAACGATCCAGCCGATCTTATAAGCACTGTTTTCATCCTTGCGCACCAGATACAGCACGATCATGATGCTCAGCGCCTTCAGGGCACCGTTCAGCCAGACCCGCCCCGCCGTGAACGACCAGAACGCCCAGAGCAGCCAGAGCACCTGTAGAGCCACCAGCACCACTGTGATCGTGACACGGTTGAAGATGCGGTTGAAAAACTTGACGATGGGCAATCTGAACATGTGGTATCCCTCCCCTGCCGCCCACGGCGATTTTTGATGCTGTTAGTATAGCGCAGAGCAGAAGATTTTGCAAACAAAAAAGCGCCCACAACGGCTTTCCCCGCTATGAGCGCCTATTCGGTCGTGGCAGAATTTTTTCCGAGGGTTGTCCGCTTATGCTTCCGCGTCCTCATAACCAACCAGCAGGCCGCCCAGCTCTGCATAATAGCTGCACAGACCGCCGCATTCGCTGATGTCCACCTTTGCTCCATCAAACACAGCCTTTACCATGTGCTTCAGGCGCTCGGCGGCGGCGGGATTGCCGCAGTGAGAGATATGGAGCCTGCCGTTGGTGTAGCCGTGCTCCTTGAGTTCCAGCACGATGCGTTCCAGCGCACCATGCTCACCACGGGTCTTGCAGAGAACATCCAGCTCTCCGGCCTCACTTGCCTGACCGATAACCCGGATGCCCAGCATCCGCGCCACAGCAGCAACAGCAGGCTTCACGCGGCCATTGCGGGCCAGATTGGCCAGCGATTCCAGCGAGAAGAGCAGATGGGTGTGCTTGTGGTAGCGGAGCATCTCTTCACAGACCTCGTCAAACTCCTTGCCCTCAGCCAGCAGATCCCGCAGATGCTCGGCCAGCAGGCGCTGCTCCGGGCCGGTGGAAAGGCTGTCCAGCACGAACACCCGCTTGCCGGGGTTCTCCTGCTGGTATTCCTCGGCGGCCAGCTGGGCGGCATTGTAGCTGCCGGACAGAGTGCCCGTGATGGTGATGGCATACACCTCGTCGGCTCCCTCGTAGGCGGCCAGCCAGTCGCTGACGTTGGGGCAGGAGGTCGAGGTCTTGCCCTTATAGGTACGCAGGGTCTGGGCCATGCCCACGGCATCCATCGTGCCGTTGTCCAGATATTCGGCATCGTCGGTGATGATCTTCAGGGGAACGCATTCAAAATCCACGCCCTGCAAGGTGTACAGGCTGGCGGAGGAATCCACAACGATCTTGGTGTTCATAAGCATTTATCTCCATTCCGGCGGCAGCGGATGCCGCAGTTTTTCCTGTTGTCTGAATCACTATATCAGCTTTTCAAAACCCTGTCAACTGTTTTATTGAATTATTTCAAAAGTTTTCAATTTCCTGTTGACCGCATTTCCAAAACATGGTATACTGTCCGCATGAAATTAGAATCAAACCGCCGCGTTGCGGCCTGCGCCGCAGGGTTTGCCCTGCCCCGGTATGCAGAACTCCCCACCGTAGGGCTTTATCTGGATCAGAGTGTACAGTTTGTCAACGGGTGTTTCCGCACATTTCAGGGGGTGGAGCTCACCGCTTCCATGGTGAGCAACTACGTTAAGAAAGGGATCATCAGCCACCCCATCAAAAAGAAGTATACCCGGGATCAGCTGGCCTGCCTGATCTACATCATAGTTTCTAAAAATGTCCTGTCCATGGAAAACATCGACAGTCTGTTCAAGATGCAGCGGGCGCATTATACCTCCGCGCAGGCGTATGATACCTTTTGTGATGAGCTGGAGAATTACCTGCCCTATGTGTTCGGCCTGACCAAAAGCTTCTCCGAGCTGGAGCCGGACGTTGATGATGCACGCAAGCTCCTGCGCAGCACCATCATCTCGGCTGTGAACAAGATCTATCTGGACTGCGTTTTCACCGACCTGCGGCAGGAGCAGGCTCTCTGGCCCGATATCCTGCCGGATCTGGCATAACAACAAAAATGGCCCTGTCCGTCATGCTTTGCAAAGCAATGATGGAGAGGGCCATTTTTTCTTAAAATGTAAGTGCGGGGCTGATCTCATTGCGGCGCTGGGCCTGCACGATGCAGTCCTTTTCCGGCACGACACCCGCCGCGCCCAGGGTGTTGAACATGGTCTGCAAAGCAAGTGCCGGGGTGTTATTCTCCTGTGAGAGATGGCAGAGGGCAAACTTCTTGCATCCCTCCTGGATCAGCTCCAGCAGCTTTGCCGAGCACTCATCGTTGGAGAGGTGGCCCCGGTTGGACTCGATGCGGGAGCGCAGGTAGTAGGGATACCGCCCGCTGCGGAGCATGTGGAGGTCGTAGTTGCTTTCCAATGCCACCAGGTCACAGCCGCTCAGGGCCTGATGCACCGGTGGGGTCAGGACTCCCAGGTCGGTGGCAATGGTCATGGTCTTGTTGTCCGGGGTGTGGATGCGGTAGCCCACGCATGGTACGTCGTGGCTGGTGGGGAACATCGTCACGCCGAAATCTCCCACATCCTCTTCCCCGCCGGACAGGGTGCGCAGCGCACAGCTGGCGGGCACGATGCCGTTTGCATCCAGGAAATCCAGCGTATCGTCTGCGCCGTATACCGGCAGCGGATTCTTTTTGAGGAAGGTGGCCAGCCCCTTGACGTGGTCAGAGTGCTCATGGGTGACCAGAATGCCCGCACAATCGCTGATGTTCAGGCCCAGCTCCTTGAGCGCCGCCGAGGTAGTGCGCACGCCCTTTCCCATATCGATGATGATGTACTTTTCCCCCGTGCGCACCACGCTGCAGTTGCCGGAGGAACCAGAGTATAACGAGATGAATTCAGACATTTCAAACCTCAAGAAACGAACCTCTCCGTCATTGCTTCACAAAAGCTCCCTGTCAGGGAAACTTTTGCAAAACAGACTGAGAGGTTCTGAATGATCACATTGCCGATTCCAGTGCGGCAGGCATCCGATCCACCTTGCTGATCTCAGCGCCCAGGCCGCGCAGCTTTTCCACGATGTTCTCGTAGCCGCGCTCAATGTGGCCGATCTCCTCGATCTCGCTGGTGCCGTCTGCCATCAGGGCAGCCACGACCATGGCCGCACCGGCACGCAGGTCAGAAGCGCGCAGGGGGGCGGGGTTCAGCTTGTCCACACCCTCAAACACGGCCACCTGACCGTCCACCTGCACCACTGCGCCCATCTTGCGCAGCTCGTCCACATAGCGGAAGCGGTTGTCCCACACGCTCTCGGTGATGGTGGAGGTGCCCTTTGCCACGCTGAGCAGCACCCCCATCAGGGGCTGCATATCGGTAGGGAAGCCCGGGTGGGGCATGGTGTTGATCTTCAGCGGCAGGATATCGCCCTTGCGGGAGACGCGGACGGAATCATCGAATTCCTCCACATCCACACCGGCACGGCGGAGCTTTGCCGTGATGGGTTCCAGATGCTTGGGGGTGACATTTTTGATCAGAACGTCGCCGCCGGTGGCAGCAGCGGCAACCATGTAGCTGCCCGCCTCGATCTGGTCAGGGATGATGCTGTAAGTGCAGCCGTGCATCTTTTCCACGCCGCGCACCTTGATCACATCGGTGCCGGCACCGCGCACATCCGCGCCGCACATATTCAGGAAGTTTGCCAGATCAACAACATGGGGCTCCTTGGCGCAGTTTTCCAGAATGGTCTGGCCCTGTGCCATCACAGCGGAGAGCATACCGTTCATGGTAGCGCCCACGCTGACCTTATCAAAGAAGATATGGGCACCGTTCAGTTCCTTGGCACGCACGGTAATCATGCCGTAGTCCACGCTGTCCTCTGCACCCAGTGCGCTGAACACCTTGAGGTGCTGGTCGATGGGGCGGGGGCCCAGATTGCAGCCGCCGGGCATGGCCACCTGTGCCTTGCCAAAGCGGGAGAGCAGTGCACCCAGGAAGTAGTAGCTGGCACGCATCTGGCGGGACAGATCGTCCGGGACGTTGGTGCAGTTCAGGTGGGTGGTGTCGATCTCGTAGGTATTGCGGTTCAGCATCTTGATGCCGGCACCCAGGGTGCTCAGGATCTTCAGACTGACTGCCACATCACTGATGTCCGGCAGATTTTCGATCACACAGACATCTGCCGCCAGAATGGTGGCAGGCAGAATGCCCACAGCCGCATTTTTTGCACCGGAAATGGTGACTTCGCCATGCAGGGGCTTGCCGCCCGTAATAACAAACTTTTCCAATTTTATAATCTCCTTGTCGCAGGCCCGCCAGCGGCAGGGCCACTCAGGGTTCTTACTTGATCTCTCCGCGCACCGCTGGGTACACACCCTCACGATACAACTATCTTATTATACACAACTTCGGGCAAAAAGCAAAGCCCCCTTTTTCCCTGCCGGATTATTTTCTGTTTTGCCCAGAATCTGCGGAAATATTCGATATTTTTGTTTCTTATTTCAAAAATTTTACAATCAGCGCCCCTTACCAGACGCAATCCTCGCTGCAGGTCTCCTTGATCCAGCCCAGCTGATAGGCCTTGACCAGCTGTTTCAGGTCATGCACCCGCTCCCGCAGGATCTCTCCCTCGTCCGTCTCTTCCACCAGAATGCGGTGGTTCTCCGTTTCCAGTATGTTCTTCTGCGACACGATGTCGATGTTTTCGTTCACGGCCTTTTCGGCACTGACAAAGGGCTGATGGGTCCGCAGGGACATGGTGCGGCTGGAGTACACCAGCGTATACCCTGCAATGCCGGTCTTTTCATGGTAGGCGCGGCAGAACCCGCCGTCAATAACGACCAGACGGCCCCCGCCCTTGATGGGGCTCTCGCCGCTCTTCTCCCGCACCGGCACATGGCCGTTGACGATGTGGCTGGTGCCGGGCAGACCGAATTCCGCCAGGATGCGGCGGCAGGCGGCCTCTTCATTGTACCATGTATAATAGGGGTCCTTGACTTCCTCGTGGGTTGCGGGGTCGGCAATATACAGCCGCTCAAAGGTGGTCATGGCGCTGCGGCCGAACAACGGCGACAGCTTGCCGCACCACAGATACCACAAAAAGTCCTGACCGCTCCGTCGGGCAGCGCTGCCCTCGGGGGCAAAGTAACCGCGGCGTGCCCGCTCGTCACAGTAGTCCATCAAGCCGCGGCCCGAGTAGTTGTGTCCCTCGAACCGCTCCACGGCAAAGCTGCCGTTTTTGGTCATGGGCACCACGCCGTGGTAGAGCAGGTTGCCGTTCTCGATGTGGTAAACGCTGCCCTTGGCGTACAAAAATTCCACATGCTGCTGCAAGCGCTCACTCTGCCGGAAGGATTCCACCAGCTTGCGAAGCACCAGCCGCTCATCATCATTCAGGGCGGCGGGGTCTGCCGGGTCCACGGTGGGGAAGCTGGTGTCCCGCAGGGGGTATGCCTGCCCGTTCAGGGTCACTGTTCCCTTTTTCCAATCGATGTGCCGCAGGAAATCCCGACCCTGCATCTTGAAATCCGGGTTGCGGTCGATGACCTTGCACTCCATCTTGAGCATCAGAATGGTCACGGCCTTGTGCATCACGGCACAGCGGTGGAGCATTCCCTCGGTGTAAGGGCCGCGCGCCGCGTCGGTGTGGGGCATCCAGAGGGTCAGATCGTCATTTCCGTAGAACTGCTCGGCCATCCGCTGCAGGTGCCGCAGGTTGATGCCGTAGCAGTCCTCGAGCATGGCATGATTGTGGTAGGCCAGTGTCGTTTTGAGCACAGTGCAGACGCAGATGGGACTTCCGGCGGCGGCACCCATCCAGACCACGTCATGGTTGCCCCACTGGATATCCACATGGTGATGGCGCATGAGCTGGTCCAAAATGATATCAGGCCGGGGGCCGCGGTCAAACAGGTCCCCCACGATGTGCAGCTTGTCCACAGCCAGCCGCTTGATGAGCTCACACAGCCGGACAATGAACCGGTCAGCGCGGCCATTTTCGATGATGCTGCCCACGATCTGCCCATAATAAAGGTCCTTGTCGTGGTCCTCAAAGTGGGCATGGAGCAGCTCATCCAGAATATACCCGCAGCTGGACGGCAGGCAGGAGCGCACATGCTGCCGGGTATGCTTGGAGGACACCAATCGGCAGATATCAATGAGCTGAAGCAGGGTCTCTGTGTACCAGTGGTCAAGCGCTTCCTCATCCGTGCACTCGGCTTTGAGCTGAGGCAACTTCTCGTTGGGATAATAGATGAGCGTTGCCAGCTCGGCACGGGTCTGCTCCGGCACACTGTCCCCCAGCACGATATCCACCTTTTCCCGGATGACACCCGAAGCCGAGTTCAGGATGTGGACAAAAGCCTCGTTTTCACCGTGCAGGTCGCTCATAAAATGTTCGGTGCCCTTGGGCAGCTTGAGCAGGGCCTGGGTGCTGATGATCTCACTGGCGGCGGCTGCCTGCGAGGGGTAATCCCGTGCCAGCAGGGAGAGATATTTCAAATGATCCCGGATCTCCTCGTTTTCGGTGCGCATGACATCCTCCGTCTGATATGTAGTATTTTCGCATGATATATAATATTCTATCATAGTATACCACATTTCATATCATAAATGGTATAATAAACAAGAGTAATTCTGTCAAATCTTTTGCAAAGGACTTGGATATTATGCCCAAAACCATTTCTGTTGCCGTGCCGGAAGCCTGTACTCTCTGCCCCAGGCAGTGCAAAGCCGACCGGGCCGCCGGGCAGACGGGCTTCTGCGGGGCGGGCCGCACCCTGAAAGCGGCCCGCGCGGCCCTGCACTTCTGGGAGGAGCCCTGCATCAGCGGCACCCGGGGCAGCGGCACGGTGTTTTTCTCCGGCTGCACCCTCAAGTGCTGCTTCTGCCAGAACTACCCCATCAGCGCCGAGGGGCTGGGCAAGGAGATCACCGTGGAGCGCCTGGCCGAGATCTTTCTGGACCTGCAGGCGCAGGGAGCCCACAACATCAACCTTGTCACACCCGGGCAGTGGCGGCCCTGGATCATCGCCGCCCTCGACCTGGCCCGGGCGCAGGGGCTGCATCTGCCCATCGTCTGCAACACCGGCGGCTACGAGACCGTGGAGAGCGTGCACGCCTGGCGCGGCTTCATCGACATCTGGCTGGCCGACCTGAAATATGTTTCCCCTGCCCTTTCGGCAGAGCTTTCCGCCGCGCCGGACTATTTTGCACAGGCCAGGCCCGCCATTGAAGCCATGATGGCCCAGGCCGGGCACCCTGTTTTTGACAGCGAGGGCATCCTGCAGCGGGGCGTGATCCTGCGCCACCTTGCCCTGCCCGGCCATGTGGATGACAGCTTTGCCGTGCTCGATCAGATGGCGGCTTGGAACAAGGCCGACCCCGGGTGCTTCCTGCCCAGCGTGATGAGCCAGTACACCCCCTTCTATCAGGCGGCAGACCACGGCATCGGGCGGCGCATCACCACCTACGAATACCGCCGGGTGGTCAACTACGCCATGGATCTGGGCCTCAGCTCTGGCTATATGCAGCAGAAGAGCAGCGCAAAGGAAGAGTATACGCCCAGCTTTGACCTGACGGGGGTGTGAACCCCACCGTCATCCCTACGGGATGCCACCGCCCCTAGTAGGGGCGGCCTTGGCAAAACCATAAGGCTTTACGCAATGCCAAGGGCCCCACTATTAGGGGGGGCTGTCACCGCAGGTGACTGAGGGGTTCTTTCGTCAAAACAACCAAAATTTCTTTTTCTTTTTCTCTCGGCCGAAACAGCATTTGCTTGCTATCCGGTGCGCTGTGCGGTATAATGGATACAACAATGTGTTCTCACATGAAATGGATCCCAGAAACGACTTTTTAGGAGGAGCGTTATGGAACACTATAATCCCATCCTCGGCAGCGAGCCCAACGGCCAGAAATTTATCACCTGCGGCGAGATCATGCTCCGTCTGACCCCGCCGAACTACGAAAAGATCCGCATGGCATCCAGCTTTGAAGCCAGCTACGGCGGCAGCGAGGCCAACATTGCACTGGCCCTGGCCAACCTGGGTGTGGACAGCACCTTCTTCAGTGTAGTGCCCAACAACAGCCTGGGCAAGAGCGCGGTGCGCTGGCTGCGCTCCAACGATGTGCATTGCACCCCCATGATCCTGACCGAGCCCAACGAGACCCCCTCCAACCGGCTGGGTACTTATTATCTGGAGACCGGCTACGGCATCCGCGCTTCCAAGGTCATCTACGACCGCAAGCACAGTGCCATTACCGAGTACGATTTCTCCCAGGTCGATCTGGACGCTCTGCTGGACGGCTACGACTGGCTGCACCTGAGCGGCATTACCCCGGCACTGGGCCCCAACTGCCGCGGCCTCATCATCGATATGCTCAAGGTGGCCAAAAAGAAGGGCCTGACCGTCAGCTTTGACGGCAACTTCCGCTCTACCCTGTGGAGCTGGGAGGAAGCCCGCGATTTCTGCACCGAGTGCCTGCCTTATGTTGACGTTCTGCTGGGCATTGAGCCCTACCACCTGTGGAAGGATGACAACGATCACAGCAAGGGCGACTGGAAGGACGGCGTGCCCCTGCAGCCCAGCTATGAGCAGCAGGACGAGATCTTCCAGCACTTCATTGCCCGCTACCCCAACCTCAAGTGCATTGCCCGCCATGTGCGCTATGCCCACAGCGGCAGCGAGAACAGCCTCAAGGCCTTTATGTGGTACGACGGCCACACATTTGAGAGCAAGCTCTACACCTTTAATATTCTGGACCGCGTGGGCGGCGGCGATGCCTTTGCCAGCGGCTTGATCTACGCCATGCTCCACAACTATAAGGCTATGGACATGATCAACTTTGCCGTGGCAAGCAGCGCCATCAAGCACACCATCCACGGCGATGCCAACATCACCGATGATGTCAGCTCCATCCGCAACCTGATGAACATGAACTACGACATCAAGCGGTAAGCTTTCCGCTCTCAACCCGTTCCCGGATTTTCCCCGGGGACGGGTTCTTTTTTATTGCCCACGATGCTGGAAAAGCCTTTTCTTGTACATTCCTCCAAACTTTTTTGTGAGTTCCTACAATTCCATTGACAGAGAATTCCACGCATTGTATTCTTCAAATTGGTATTATTACCTTTTTTTGCCATACATTCTATGTCGTTTTTCTGCGGCACTCATCCATGAAAGCGAGGAAATCCATGAAAAAACGGTTTGTCAGTCTATTAGTGGCACTCAGCATAACGTTAACATTCCTACCCATGGGAGCAGTAGCAGCGGCTCCGATTAAGTTTACTGATGGGAACCTCATATATACAGTTAACGCCGATGGACAATCGGTTACAGTTTCCGGTACATCAGGAAGTCCTACACAACTTACCATTGAGAGCTCAATTTCATACAAGGACAAGAACTATACTGTAACCAAAATTGCAATGTGGGCTTTTAATAAATGCAATTCACTTACAGAAGTCACAATACCTAATACGGTAATCGAAATCGACTATCAGGCATTCTATTATTGTCCTAATCTAAAGAAGGTTACAATCCATGAAGGCGTAAAAACGATTGGTCAAACTGCTTTCATTGGCTGTACTCAATTAACAAGCATTACGATTCCGAGTACCATCACAGATATGGATCAGGCTTTTTCAGGAAATACTGCGCTATCTCATGTCACCTTAACAAATGGCATTTCCAACATCAGTAATATGGCTTTTAAGGGT
>ENA-OWOV01000646-OWOV01000646.1-gut-metagenome-genome-assembly--contig:-NODE-646-length-10839-cov-5.031407_pt1 | contig 10839 bp, 8 predicted proteins | sample MGYA00248247_ERZ651799 | MGnify/ENA primary metagenome ERZ651799 (study PRJEB26908, sample SAMEA4031712) | gut metagenome | biome: gut; feature: normal infant; material: stool | place: China | collected 2015 ...
GGACACATTCTAATTTTCCCATATTGCACAATATCGCAATCTGATTTATATTGATACCGATTTTGCGAAGTTCTGAAGTAAGTTGTTTTATTGACGTACTGTCCAATACTATTATCTTCTGATGAAGTGCTGCTTGTATTACATATTTACTACGTGTCATTCTTAACCGATGTGCTTTTTCATCAATCAATTCTAACTCATCATTTGATATTCTAACGTGAAAATCCGTACTCTTTTTCAAAATATCACCTCTTGTTCTGGGTTTGGGCAACGCCCAATTTTCACACACCTTTACGGTGTGTATTGCCTTTGTGGATACAAAGGCGTATCTTGCCATACCAAAAAGTATGTAAAATATCAGAAAAGAAAGTCCAAATCAAAAGTAGCGACCAAACAGATATTTAGTCATACATATAATAAATCCAAATACTAATAGCAGAAGAAAAGAACCAAATATGCTGCATATCGTTTTCATTTTTTTCTCTCCCTCAAGTATTGAATATATTAAGAGGATATTGCTACAAACACATATGAACATTGCTATTATAAATAATAGCAACAGTATCTTGTTATCTGATAATTGTAGTAAATCACGCATTATCGCTATCCTCTATCTTTTGGCATATATGCTTTGCATGCCTATATATTTCTGTTTCCGGCGGAAAAAATGCAAGAATCATAGTCATAACTTGTTTTATCATTATGATCTCCATTTCATTGAAATCGACTTTCATAAACTCATATCCTCCTGTATGGGTGTTTGCTCTTCCATAAATGCACATAAATCCTCATTAAAATCTTTATGTATCGGTTCTTCACGAAAAACTTCGTATCCCTTATCTTTGTATTTTTGCATATAACCGACTTTTTTTATCGTTCCGTCGTTATTATATTCATTTTCCAACACCTTTTTGCCTTGCTCATCGTTGTCTGTTGCAAAATGAATGTTTTTTATTTCAGGGTGAAGTGAAAGAAATTGTTGCAAACCTAAGTCACTTACACCTCCCAAAGCAATTCTCCAATCTTCTTGCCAATCCCACCCGCTTACTTTTGTTAAAGTTGCGTGTGACATTGCATCTATCGGTGCCTCGAAAACATATACACTGTCGGATTTTCCGTTTAACGTAAAGCAATGACGCTTGTCACTGTTTTTTACATCGCCTCTATATGAATTCCCCATTGTATATGTAGAACGGACAGACGCATATCCCGCCTGTCCGCTTTTATCATAACCGACAAACACACAACTGTGTTTGTCATTTTCATATATCTTACGTTCGTGCATTAACTGTGATACAATTTGATTGTCAATGTGACGTGTTTTAACAAGATATGCAAATGCTCTGCGTGAGTCAGAGTTTGCCTTTGGCAGTATCATTTTTTCTTTATGCTCCGGTATTTGCTTTGCCGGAATATATGTTTGCTTCGGCACTGATTTTTGTATTTCTTCACCACACAATGCTCTTACGGCTTGCTGAAAAGTCCAGCCGTTCTGCTCCATCGCAAAGTTGATTACATTACCGCCCGTTCCTGTTGAAAAGCGGTAATACATATTTTTTGACCGAGTTATATTTAAGCTATGTCCTTTTTGATAAAAAGTATTGTTTCTACCTCTTGTTTCAAATTCCATACCCAAGCTTTTTGCATACTCAAGTAAATCAACTTGCATAGCCTTATTTATCATCTCTTTAGAAACATAGTCTGCCGCCATATCACTCTCTCCTTTCCGGCAATCAAAAAAGGACGTTAAAACGCCCTACATTTCCATATCAACAGAATTAGTTTTATCAGCCTCCAAATCTAACTCATGTTCCAATTCTCTTTGTCGTACTAACGCCGTTTTTAATTCATCATCGTGTTCAAACGGTGAATTTATACTGCTCTTAGCATGGTTATAGTTACTTTTCAAAGTTTCTATATTTCCTTTGTAGATATTCATTTCATCCTCTATATTATTGACGCAGTTCTCAATTCTCATAGCCATACCTATCGGACTATGACTACATTCAATATTATATGTTTGTTGACCGACTATATTGATATGATACGGCTGTGCCTTTTGAATTTCAAAGCCTTTATACTCACCAAGTACCGTTCCTTCTGTAGATTGTTGAGCAATCTTAATGATTTTTTCACCTGCCTTTGTTCGTTCATCATATGATACTCCGCCGATGATTATATCATTTGATACCGCCATATCTCTCATTGTAATATCTGCCTTTATTTTTTCGATGTATGCCTGTATCTGTTTTTCTCTCATAGGATATTTATTGATTGTATCCTCATACATCAATTTATTTTTTGTAAAAGCAGCTTTTAAAGCACTTAGTTTTTGAACCTTAATGTCAAGTTCCATTTTTTCTTTTATTCTGACATCACCGGTTGCACAAGCCTTTATTTCAGCAAAAGAAAGAACTGTTTCATCAGCATCTTCACAACTTCTCAAGCCTATATCTCCACGCATAACCTGATTTATAAATCTCTGTTTATTCTCAACGATTTGCCACAAGTAAGCGTCAAAGGTATTTTTAACAACGTATCTGTAAATATCAACGTGTTCATTCATGTTTCCTTGCCTTAAGATTCTGCCCTCACGTTGTTCAATGTCTGATGAACGCCAAGGGCAGTCCATGTGATGAAGTGCTGCAAGTCGTTTCTGACAGTTAGTACCGGCTCCCATTTTATCTGTCGAACCTATCATAACTCGATAATGACCGCTACGCATTTTTGAAAACATATCAGCTTTTTGAACATCTGTTTTTGCTGTGTGTATCACTGCAATTTCATCTCGCTTTACTCCCTTTTCTACAAGGGCATTTATCAGCCTGCCGTAAGTGGTATCATTTATATCAACTCCATCTTTAGGTGTTCCTAAATCGCAGAAAACAAGTTGAGTACCTCTTGTTTCTGTTGTATTCTTATAGATGTTATATACATTTTCAGCACAAGCTTCAACTTTTCTGCTCATCGGTGCATCATTATCTATAAGTTTAGGATCAAGAGCAAGTTTTCTTGCCTCGTTTGTGATTTTAAGCATATTGTCAATCTCAGGTTCTACCTGTCTATCTCGTATAGCTGCCGCACGTTCAACAAATGTCATCATTATATCTTGCGTAAATTCGTCCGGTTCTAATGCAACATTGTGCATTGTATGTTCCGGAACGGGAAGTTTTAGCATATCGCCTGTTTGAACATCAGTAAAATGCGAAAACATTTTCATCAGTTCCGGCAGATTATCAAATTTTGATAATCTGTTTTTCATTCTGTAGCCTGTACCCTCCGGTGCAAGTTCCAAGCCTGTTGTAATGTTTCCGAACATCGCAACCCAGTTATCAAAGAATCCGAATCCGTTTCGTTCAAGAAGTCCATTATCCAAATATCTTTGCATTACATACATTTCCGTAATACTGTTTGAAATAGGTGTACCTGTTGCAAACACAACACCCCTACCGTTTTGTATTTCAGATAAGTATTTACATTTCCAAAGCATATCCATTGATTTATTTGATGATGTGGTTGATAATCCCGCCACGTTAGATAACTTTGTAGTTATCATACAATTTTTAAACATATGTGCTTCATCCACAAACATATAATCGACACCAAGCTGTTCAAAACAGAATATATCATCTTTAACTTCCTGTGCAGTCAATTCTTCATATTTTGCTTGAAGATTTTTCTTTTTTGTTTCAAGTTGTTTTACCGAAAATCTTCTGCCATCTGCGTTACCTAATTCCTCAATAGCAGCAGTTATTTTTTCAATCTCTAATGAAATCTCATTTGCAAGACGTTCGTTAGATATAGGTATCTTTTCAAATTGTGAATGACCTATAATAACTGCGTCCCAATCTCCCATTGCTATTTTAGAAAAGAAAGCCTGTCTTTTATCTTTTACAAAATCTTTCTTTGTAGCAACAAGAATATTTGCTCCCGGATAAAGTTGCATAAACTCACTGCCCCATTGCTCTGTAAGATGGTTTGGTACAACTATCATACTTTTTTTCGCTAAACCAAGCCTTTTTAGTTCCATACAACTTGCAGCTATTTCGTATGTTTTACCTGCACCGACCGTATGAGCAAGTAAAGCATTTGTATCACTATACAACACTCTTGCAACCGCATTGACTTGATGTTCTCTAAGTTTTATAGCCGGTGACATTCCCGGAAAAGTAAGATGTGAGCCGTCGTACTGTCTTAAGCGTGTATTATTATATGTTCTGTTATAATAGTCAACATACTTATTACGAATATCCGGATGTTCCATTACCCACTCCGAAAACTTTTCTCTTATTATTTCTTGCTTTTCTTGTGCTTTTGCGGTTTCTGATGAATTAACAGTATACCAAACTCTATCACCATCCTCATGTCTGTCACGCACAACGCAATTTTGAAGATTTAAACTATCTTCCATAATCTCATAAGCATTTTTCCTTGATGTTCCGAACTCAGTTGTAACTTTTAGATTACTGTTATCAGCTTGCTTGTTATATACCGTCCAAGCATTTGTGTAATTATTATATCGGATACTGATACAATATGAATTATAATTGTTTTCTTTTAAATATTCTCTTGTATCAAAAGTGTCATACATAAACTGTTGATAATCTTCAACAGAAATCCATGACAAGCCTATCTTCCAAGGAATATCGACAGCGGTCAATGGTTCAGGCTGAACTGCATTTAACGCCTCTATATTTCTATCGTATATGCCGTTATCGTTTAACCTTTTTGCTATTTCAAATTTTTCAACTACATTACCTGATAAATACTCATCAGCCGTTTCGTAGCCGACATACTCATCAGTCACACTGCTGTGTACAGGATTTTTATATATCAATCCATCAAGTTCCTGTATCACTTCACCTTTGCTTTGATGTGTAAGCATACTGATATATTTTATATCTACTCTGCCTTTTTCCGCTAATGATATTTTTAATCCGTCAATAGCATTATCAGCACTTTCAATAGGTATATACGGACGGATCGTTTGTTTTGAAAACATATCAGCTTTTGTTATGTTACCGTCCTCATCCACGTTTTCCAGTGACAAAAGTAACGGTAAATCTACATCACTGGCAAACGCTAATCTATTGCCACGTGAATGTATTGCACCATATTTATCAATATATTTGTCATATGTTGCATTCAATTTCTGTTGTTCGGCTTTAAGTTCTTCCTCTGTACACCCAAAGGTTTGAATATTAATAACTTTTCTTGCTATTTGACGTATATTATTAAGTCCCTTAACTCGTTCTTCTTTTTTACCGTCTAAATCATCAGGAACGGTCAAACTACCGTTTTTATAATAATATATTTTATTATCTTTTTCTACATATGTCAGATTACGCACATTATTCAGATTGACATCAACATTTTGTAGTTCAATCTCATTATGCGTTTCATTATGCGTTTTATTTTCTGATATATGTGCGGATAAATTCATGACTGCCTTATGCAATTTCTCTTGTATATCCGCACCGTCACGTAATTTACAAGTAGTTTCAAATCCAAACCTTGAACTTTTAAGTTCCATATCTCCAAGTATCATCTCTGGATGTGATATGAAATATTTATTGATGTTTATACCCTCGGCATATTCATCAATATCAATCCATTCAGGAAAGTTATCGGTTCGTATATCTTCTCTTTTTTGCAAGAATACGATATCCGTAGTAACGTCAGTTCCGGCACTTTTAAAAGCATTATCCGGAAGTCTGACGGCTCCTATAAGGTCCGCTCTTTCCGCTAAATATCTTCTGCACTTACTGTCAGCTTTATCGAGTGTTCCTTTGGAAGTAATCAAAGCCAATATACCGCCCGTTCTAACTTTATCAATATTTTTAGCAAAAAAATAATCGTGTATTAGAAAACTGTATTTATTATATACAGTATCATTTACACGATAGTTACCGAACGGAACGTTACCGATAGCAACATCAAACGTATTGTCATTGAATTTTGTATTTTCAAAACCGTCTATTATTATTTCATTTTTCTGATATAATTGTTTTGCGATACGTCCTGTCAAATCATCAATTTCTACACCATAGAATTTACTGTTTGACATTTTATCAGGAATAAGTCCCATAAAATTACCGATACCGCAAGATGATTCTAATATGTTACCCTCAGTAAATCCCATATTAGAAAGAGCCGTATACATTTCTTTGATAATAACCGGTGATGTATAATGTGCATTTAAAGTTGTTGAACGTGCTGCTGCATATTCTTCATCGGTAAGTACAGATTTTAATTCATTGTATTTACTGTGTCTTTCATCAAAGTAATCTGCAAGACCACCCCAACCAACATATTGAGAGAGTATTTCCTGTTCTTCAGGAGATGCAAAACGATTTTCAGATTCGATTTGCTTTAATGTCTTTATTGCCGTAATATTATCATTAAATTTTTGACTTGGGGTTTTATCAAAATCATTTTCCTTTATCTTATAATTATAGCGTTCAGGTATTTCAGAATTATTTTCAACTTCATTATTTTCAACTTCAACCTTTTCTTCATCTTTATCAATATCTTCTGTTTTGAAAATTTCTGATTTTTGTGGGATTTGCGGAAATTCTTCAGGTATACCATTATTAAGAGTTGCTCTGCATTCATTTGTATGTTTTATTAATTCATTGTAATAATCTATTTCTGCTACATCTTCAGTTGACAATCCTTTTAAAGCTTCATACGCACTCGCTTGTATAATGGATAAATCAAGATGTTGTTTCAAATATTTAATGAATTTATCATATAATTCAACTCGTTCTGCGGCATCAAACTTCATATATCTTGCCGCGGCAATACCTTTGGCACTCTTATAGTAATCCCGCCAAGTTTCAATGTGGTTTAATAAAGAACCATCACCATCACCAAAGTCTTGTCTACCCTCATATACATCAAGCTCACCATCAATAATGCTTATAATTTCAAAACTCGTTTTTTGATACCACGTACCGTTCCATTCAGGCTTTTCTCTGTTTTCATGTATTTCCTTATCTAATTTTTTAAACAGAGCATTTGCCTCTGAAAAAGAATAATAATGATTTTCTTCTACGTCCGGACTTTCGCTCCATACAACTTTAACAACAGGCTCTCCATTACGTTTTTCTATTTCTGCCATATGAATAGGTGTATAATCTATTTCTTCATTAGCATTTTCAATAGTATTTTCTGTTTCAAACTGCTCTTCTTCATAAATTTCTTCATCTGAAAAGCCTGTTTCATCATTTTCTGCCTCAGCAGTTTTTTCATTATTATTAAACAAATCTATTTGCTCATAATCTGATTTTATCTCGGAATTAAAACTATTTCTCGCATTATTTTCTGATCCATTAAATCCGACTGCAATGTTATTTCCTTTGATCTCGTCAACCAATCCATCGCTTTGATTTTCGGATCGTTCAGCAGTTGTTTCACCATCTTCTCTTTCGTCTGACTTGCCTCCACTTGAACCTCTACCAATGTCGGAAACAAATCGCCCTCCTCCAATAGAGTTTGATACCTCTCCGGCTGTTGCTCTTTCATCCATTCCATCAATCTGTGACCGTAGCTCCCTACTGATAGTCTGCGTTCTATCTGTTTCTCTGTCAGGAATGCTTTCGTCGGTAGTTCTTGTCTTGCGTTCAGCTGAGTTCTCTTGGATATTTGTATTAATAACTCTTTGTTCATTTTCTTTTCTCCATTTCTTATATTCATCGTTTTCTCTTTTTAGTTTCTGCAATATTTCAGCTGAAATATTATGAGTTTCAGTTAATAGAGATTTTCTTTCTTCCGGCATAAGTGCATTAAACATATCAGATAAATTATTTTCTGTATATGCAACTCCCACTCTCGCCGATACCATACATTGTACACTTTCAAACAGTACATCAGCATTACCTTTGTCATATGCAAGATATGCAATCAAAGAAGACATATATGCATCAAAATCTTTATTACTTATATCATACTTTTGATTGGTATAAGTAACAAAATTAGATGTATCCGCAATAGTCCATCTGCCGTATTTTTTACCTTGTGTTTGGTAGGTTTGTGAAATATCAAATACATATTTTATTCTATCGTCTTTATATACAATACTGCCTTTCTGCCCTTTATGGATTTTACGATTATATTTATTCCATTCAAGCAATTCAGCAACTGCGGTCGCTTCAGGTTTTTGCATATACAATGCAATACTGTTATTAATATCATATGTATATGTATTTCCGGCAAATCTTAACCATTTGCTCCATTCAACACCCGTTGATAGTATCTTTGCAGTACCATCATTGATTAATGCCTTATATTCTTCTATTGTAGACATTATTTGCACCTCCGAACAGTTTTAAAAAATTTCTTCACCTATTGCTTCACCAATTAACTCTTCAATAGCCGATATTTGAGTTTCCAATGCGTTTGCTACATACAAGAACAAACCTATTTCAGCATTATGTACCGCCATTTTATCAACTTCATCACTGTAATCAACGCCCTCATATGAGAACTTTTGATTTAGTAACATCATCATTATTTCTTCGCTATTTTCTGCCATTGGGAAGAATTCTTCTTGAATTCTTCTTGCTTCACTGCAAGCAGTTTGTCCATATATCAACTTTTCTTTTATTTTATCATTCTTATATCCTGCCAATTCTAAATCATTTAACTTTAGATATTTTTCACCTAATTCCTCAGTTAAATTCTTTATGGTCTTATCAAATTCTATCTCATTCATGTTCATCCCTCCGTTTTTAATTCAACCCATACGAGTTGCAGCTCCTCTTCATCGTCATATGCCCCGTCATAATAGACGGTCAGAGTATGTTCACGTAATAAGACGCCATTCTTATTACGGAATATACAGGTTACCGTCACATACGTTCGTCCTGTGGCGTTGACTTCCTTGTCCCATCCCTCTGCTTTAAATTCGGAACCGACTTCCATACGGTCAAAATCCTTGCGGAACAGTTCCAATTTTTCACCCCCGGGATAGTTTGCATATAGTGGTTCTTCCTCAATTAAAACTACTTTCATTGATTTTGCGTCCCCTATTTGGACTATTTTATCGTAATATTTGGTGTCTATCGTGACATCCTCTGCACTCGCTACTCCGCCGAAATCGATTGCATAATCACCGCAATCGTCCTCGACCAACTTTTTCATATTCTCGTATAATTCTTGAACTTTCATAATCATTTCTCCCTCTTTTTCAATAATATAATCTAACTTTTTATCTTTTACCGTCATTGTTATTACCACTGCGGTCTTGTTTTTTCATTGTTACCTATTCTAATATCAATAACTTTAGGGTCTTTTAAATACCCATCAATGCCATCCTCAAATAGTTGAGGATATACCTTTCTCATTATTTGATAGCTATCATTGACATCAGCATTAACACATTCGCCGTTATTACATTGCCATAAATGCTTATATATTCTTCGTTCTTTGTTATAGAATTCTTTTGTCGGCGGCTCACCGTCAAAAAACGATGTACCAGAAGTATACCGTTCATTTACACGAATAAATTTTATATTGTGATATGCACATTTTGTTTCCAGTAGCGAATAAAAATATCCGTATGGAATTGTTACATAATCTTTCCTTACAAGCATTTTATACTGTCCAATAAGAAGTATCTCTATTCGATTTTCAATACAGTAAGTAATAATCCATTCACTAACCGACCAAAAATATTCAAATATATGCTCAATAGTTTGTTTAGCAAGCTTATTAATATTATGACTCAATTTTTCTCGTTGTTCAATATCATATGCTTGCTTGAGCTGTTGTCTTAACGGCTGTGTTATTTTATTGTACCACTGATTCTCGGCTTTGAGAATCTTACCTCTTATGAGGTTAGGTTCTTTTCCGATGTTGTTAGTTATAGCCGCAAAGTTATTCATCCCAATATCAATGCTTATCACTCGCATTTACAATCTCCTCTATGCAATGCTTACAAACATTTTTACCATTGAACTGAATTATATCTTTTGCCTCACCGCAGAATATACATGACGGTTCGTACTTCTTTAGAATTATACAATTATCTTCTGTATATATTTCCAATGAGTCTTTAACCTCAATGTCCATATTTTTTCTTAACTCCACCGGAATTACAATACGTCCAAGTTCATCGACCTTTCTTACAACACCTATTGCTTTCATAATTATTTACCTCCTGATTAAATTATAAATTTTCTTTAGTCCAATAAACTCCCCTTTGGGAGTTTATTATATATTTTCTTCAAGCAAATTTTCTACTTGCTCTTTGATTTCTTCAACTGATAAACCGTTGAATTTATCTTTTATTTTCTGCCATACATCTATTGATGTTTCAATTTCTTCCTCAATTATATTTTGCGGTACATCTGCCGCATAATATTTTGAAAGGAATTTAGGCTTTAATGTAATAGCTTTTACCGACGGTTTACTGTTCGTTTTAGATTTTTTATATCGTCCTTCAAACACATCAACAACTGTAACCTTGTTTAACTTACCATTCTTCGATAATTCTCTGAGTTGCTTAGATTTATTGATGTCTAACTTGTAATTAAATTCACAAATTACTTCATCAATTATTTCCTGTTCTTGTTGAGTTAAATATGATAATTCCACTCCGGCATAAACACCGAATTCTTCTTCATCAATTCGCTCTTTAAGTTCAAATATAAGAGTGTCTATCCTTAATAATCTTGCAATAGTTGCACGAGATACTCCATACTTTTCTCCAATATTTGATACTGTATCTAACTTTGTATCTATTAGAGACAAAGTTTCGGAATCCGCATCATTACTAAGGATTTCAAGGTTTTTCTCAATACTTTTTATCAATTCTGAACGCTTACCTTGTCGCTT
>ENA-OWOV01000654-OWOV01000654.1-gut-metagenome-genome-assembly--contig:-NODE-654-length-10718-cov-3.218588_pt1 | contig 10718 bp, 9 predicted proteins | sample MGYA00248247_ERZ651799 | MGnify/ENA primary metagenome ERZ651799 (study PRJEB26908, sample SAMEA4031712) | gut metagenome | biome: gut; feature: normal infant; material: stool | place: China | collected 2015 ...
TTGAGGGAAAGCAAAATGGTCTCGACAGACGAAGGATGCGGTGAATTAGAACAAGAATTGCAGATGGTGTGAGTGAATTATGCGAATTATATTAGCAGCGAACGATACGACCTTTATCTACAATCTGCGTCGTGAAATATTAAAAGGTTTGATTGCAGAAGGACATGAGGTATCTGCAATGTGCCAGGTGCTCCAGTTCGAGGACGAATTAGAGCAGTTGGGATGTGATGTCATCAACATTGAGACGGCACGGCAAGGAAAAAATCCTTTTAAGGATGTTTTACTTTTCCGGAAATACTATCAGTCGTTAAAAAAATACAAGCCAGATGTGATGCTGGGAAACAATATCAAACCGAACGTTTACGCAGGGTTAGCCTGCCAGATGTTGAAAATCAAGTACATCCCAAACATTACCGGCCTCGGTACTCCGGTGGAAAATCCCGGTCCTTTGCAGGCACTGACGACCCGGCTTTACAAGATGGGCGTGGCCGGTGCAAGCTGCATCTTTTTCCAGAACAGCGAAAATCAGCGCTTCTTTGAAACGCACAAGATGATGCCGAAGCATGCGAAGATCCGGTTGCTGCCGGGTTCCGGCGTAGATCTGGAGAGCCATCCGGCGTTTCCGTATCCAGACGGCGAGGCAGTGCACTTCCAGTTTACATCCCGAATCTTGAAGGAAAAGGGAATCGACCTGTATCTTGCTGCGGCCAAACGAATCCATGCGGAGTACCCCAACACAGTGTTCCATATCTGCGGCGGCTGTGACGATCCTGCCTACGAGGAGATCTTGAAGCAGGTACAGGAGGATGGAGATGTGGTCTATCACGGCCAGCAGAAGGATATGATCCCATTCCTGAAACAGGCGAGCTGCATCGTGCATCCGTCCTACTATCCAGAGGGAATGAGCAACGTGCTCTTGGAGGGTGCGGCCAGTGCCCGACCTATCATTGCCACAGACCGTGCAGGCTGCCGGGAAACAGTGGAAGATGGAGTGACCGGATTCCTGATTCCCATTCAGGATGAGGAAGCTCTAGTCCATGCGCTGGAACGGTTTATGCAGATGACACCGGAACAGCGGAAAGCCATGGGTCTGGCCGGTCGTGTAAAGATGGAACGGGAGTTCGACCGAAAAATCGTGGTGAAAGCGTATTTGGAAGAGATTCAAGCGTTGGAGGGTAACGATGAATAAATACATCAAGGCGGTATTTTGTGTTCCGCTTGCAGGAATCAAGTATGCCATTCTGAAGATTGAGAATGGGGGACGATTCCATGCTGCCTTTCCGGCAATTATGTCGCCGATGACTGAAGTCACCGTAGATGGAAAATCCGAACTGCGCATTGCGAAAAAGTTGAAAATGCATAATGGCGCAAAGATCCGCGTTCGCAAAGGCGGAAAACTGGAAATTGGCAAAAACTTTGGAATGAGCAATGGCTGTGTTGTTACTGCCTACGACCATATTAAAATCGGTGACAATGTGATGCTTGGTCCCAATGTTCTGATTTATGATCAAGATCATGATTATCAGGCTGAGGGAGGCGTTTCAGCTATGAAATTCAAAACTGCACCGATTACGATTGGTAACAATGTCTGGATCGGTGCCAATGCCCTGATTCTCCAACGATTGGGGATAATACTGTCGTCGGGGGAGGAACAGTCGTCAAAGGGGACTTCCCGGCAAACAGCGTGATTATTCAAAAACGGACAACGGAGGTTCGGCAGCAGCATAATGGAATCAATCAGAGTATTACATAATATCGCAAGTCTTCACTTTGGCGGGTCACAGGCATTTGTGATGAATATTTATAACAACATTGACCGAGAAAAGGTTCAATTTGATTTTGTTGTTACGCCAGAGGAAAGGAAAGATTTATACAGTCAGGTGGAACAAATGGGAGGACGAATTTTTGTCTGCCCAAAGTATACTGGGAAAAACCATTTTGCATACTGTAAGTGGTGGGATGATTTCTTTACGGAACATCCGGAATATCATGTGATTCATGGACATGTGCGGAGTACGGCATCTATCTATCTGAAAATTGCAAAAAAGCATGGACTGGTAACAATTGCACACAGCCATAGCACCTCAAACGGAAGTGGCATTTCTGCTATCGTGAAGGATATGTTGCGACTTCCAATTCGGCATACAGCGGATTATTTGTTTGCTTGCTCCGACAAAGCAGGCAAATGGTTGTATGGAGAAAAGGCTACGGAACAGCCGAATTACCGGATGATTCCAAATGGCGTAGATTTGAGGCGCTTTGCGTTTTGTGAGGAAAAGCGGCAGCAGATGCGTCAGGATCTTGGAATTGCCGAAGATACTTTTGTTCTGGGACACATCGGGCGGTTCACAGTTCCCAAGAATCATCAATTCTTGATGGAGTTGTTCGCAGAGTACCACGAAGAGAACCCCAATAGCAAATTGCTCTTGGTAGGTGATGGCGAGTTGTTCGAAACGGTGCAGCAGCAATGCACGCAGCTTGGAATCAGCGATTCGGTTATTATGGTCGGCAGTAAAACCAACACCGAGGATTATTACCAAGTCATGGACGTATTTGTGTTTCCATCCTTGTGGGAGGGACTTCCGGTTTCTGTAGTAGAGGCTCAGGCAAACGGTCTTCACTGCCTCCTTTCTGATGTGATAACGCACGATGTTGACTTGACAGACCAAGTGAAGTATCTTGCATTGGCTAATAAAAAGGTATGGCTTTGTGAGGTTGCGAATCTTCAGAGAAAACATCGAATTGCTGCCACAGCAGAGAATATGGCGAAGCTGCAACCGTTTGATGCAACAGTGGTTGCAAAGCAACTTCAAGGTTTTTATCTGGAACAGGATGAAAGGGTAAGAAAATGAGTCAATATATATTGCGCCTGGACGATGCCTCCGATTATATGGATGTTAAAAAGTGGCAGCGGATGGAGGAACTTTTAGACCAGTATGGAATTAAGCCGTTGGTCGGAGTTATTCCGGACAATCTGGATTCATCTCTTACCGATACGTATGAACAAGACCCTGAATTCTGGGATAAGACTGCACGCTGGAAAGAAAAAGGCTGGGAGCTGGCACTTCATGGTTGCTATCACAAGTACACGACCAAGGAAGGTGGCATCAACCCGGTAAACCAAAGAAGTGAATTTGCAGGTGTCCCACTGGACAAGCAGAAAGAAATGATTCGGCACGGTGTTGATGTTTTGAAAGGCCATGATATTGAGCCGAAAGTGTTTTTTGCTCCTTCACATACATTTGATGAAAATACACTGGTGGCTTTGAAGGAAGAATCCGATATTCGAATCATCAGCGATACTATTGCAAATGATGTGTATTTTGAAAACAACTTCTATTTTATTCCGCAACAGTCTGGGCGGGTAAGAAAGCTACCGTTTAAAATGGTGACGTTTTGCTATCATCCCAATATGATGAAAGATGATGATTTTGATGTTCTTGAACGGTTTCTCAAAAAAAACGCCGAGAGTTTTAGAATATCGATTACTGTAGGCAAAAAAAGAGGGCGGAATCTGTTGGACAGGGCTTTACGGGAACTGTATTTCCTGAGAAGATGACACATAGCTTGTCAGATGGAGCTTATTATGGATATGGACAAAAACAAAATAGATTGCATACACGTTGCCGTGATTGGAGGGGCTCATCATAATACACTCGGCGTGATTCGATCTTTAGGTGAGCAGGGTATCAAAAAAGAAAATATACATGTGCTCCTAATCGGAGACCATATTACAAATAGAAACATTATTTCTACCAGTAAATACGTGTTAGCACGGAATGTCAGTCACAATGAGTCTTGCGAAAAAATAGTCATGTGGTTAAGAAAACTGGCGGAGGATGGGAAAAAAAGGGTGGTTGTGTGCTGCTCTGATGGAGCCTCTGAGGTAGTAATATCAAATAAGCAAGAGCTATCGGACAACTTTTATTTACCATCGAGTAAAATTGACATTAGTCAGTTAATGGAAAAAAATGTGCAAGATGCAGTTGCAATAAGTTGTGGACTTCATGTTCCTCAAAGCACCGTTATTACACAGGGAAACGATTTTAAATGGAATCGGTTTCCGTGTATAACAAAGCCCTTAAAAAGCGTTATTGGTGCGGGGAAATGCGATATTTGCATTGCGTCTTCTTATAGTGAATTGGAATCCATACTTGGGAAAATTGAAGCCAAAGAAGTTCAAATTCAGGAGTTCATTTTAAAGAAAATGGAATTCCAGTTGATTGGATGCTCCCTAGATGGTGGAGAGACGATTATTATCCCCGGGTACACGAGGATTTTGCGGCAGCCACGCAATACAAACACGGGTTATCTAGAGTATTCGCCGATTGAAGGTCTTGATTATGATTCAGAAGCAGTTCATGAATTCATAAGAAAGATAGGTTATAGCGGCTTATTTAGTGTTGAGTTCATTCGTGATGAAAATAATAAGGATTATTTTCTTGAAATTAATATGCGCAACGATGGAAACGCCTACTGTGTAAAGAGTGCTGGCGTAAACCTTCCGTTTATATGGTGCTACTATTCGGTGTTTGGACAACTACCGAAGTTGCCAATGACTTTTAGCAACTCAATTCGATTTATTCCGGATTTTAATGACTTAAAGGTCGCACTGTCACAAAAAAAGACCTTGGAGTGGTTTGCTGATTTTGCTAAAGCTGATTCGCATTCTATTTTCAATTCAAAGGATATTGGACCTTTTTTTGTCGAAATCGAGAATCAAATAAAGAGACATATTTAACAGTTTGATTGTAAAAAATATACGAATATTCACAAGAGAGAATAGACATGAGTAAGATTGTATTTTATGTAAATGCTATAAATGGCGGCGGCGCAGAGCGTGTCATGGTGAACTTGGCAAAATATTTTTCTGAAAATGGATACGACACTACTTTGGTCACGTCTTTCCGGGATACATGGGAGTATCCGCTTGCGGCGACTGTAAGACGGCTTACGCTGGAAGAAGTGGAGATCAAGCAATCCAGAATAAAAAGAAATTTTAGCAGAATCAAGAAATTGAGAGATTTATGCAAATCTGAGAAGCCCGACATACTTGTTTCTTTTATGGAAGAGCCGAATTTTCGTACAATATTAGCGACAAGAGGATTGCCTGTAAAAACACTGGTTTCTGTTCGGAATGATCCTAACAAGGAATATGCAGGAAAAATAGGGCAGTTTGTAGGCAAAGTGTTGCTTCCGATGGCGGATGGCTGTGTGTTCCAGACAAGCGATGCACAAAAGTGGTTTCCGGAGCGCTTACAGAAAAAATCACGAATCATCTATAACGCCGTTAAGGAAGAGTTTTACCAAGTGGAGCGCACACCAGTACGAGGTGAGATTGTTACCTGCGGTCGCCTGACGGAGCAGAAAAATCATAAGTTGCTGATAGACGCATTTGCGGAGGTGCAGAAAATCTATCCCTTTGCAACACTAAAAATTTATGGAGAAGGCGTACTTCGGGAAAAGCTCCAGAATCAGATCGAGTCACTGAATCTTAATGAAAAAGTTTTTCTGATGGGAGCCACCAATGATGTAGCAAAAGCGCTCCAAACGGCAGATTTGTTTGTGCTTTCTTCTGATTATGAGGGAATGCCCAATGCACTGATGGAGGCGATGGCGGCTGGCGTACCGTGTATCTCTACGGATTGTCCTTGTGGAGGACCAAGGGAGCTATTTGGAGAGGATGCTTCCGATAAACTGGTTCCGTGCAATGATTCTGCGCAACTGGCGGAAGCGATTTGTAAAGTTCTAGAAACCACTAAAGATGGCATGACGGAAAAAAGGCATGCCGAAACATTTAAGCCAGACAGGGTTAATCAAATGTGGAAAGATTATGTCCACAATATAATTTGTTTATCTAGATGAGATCAAGAGGGCTACAATGTGAAAAAATCGTTACGAGGAAATGATAATGGAAAATAAAAGAACTGGCTTAAAAAAAATTGTCGGAACAGTTCTGATTTTGTTTTTTTCGATGTATACATGCAGGAGCCTTTATCTGGCATTCGATAAAGACAGTTACTCGCCAATATATGCGTTTCTTTCGCTAAGCATTGCAAGACTATGTGTGCCGCTTGGATGTCTGTTTTTATTGTGTGAACGAAAAGTAAAGCAATATGATTTGGCATTGGTGATACTGCCTTTATCATACTGGTTGATGCAAATGGTACACACTTACGGCAGCTATCAGGACGGTGGAGAACTTACCTTCCTCACGTCCGTAATATTTGTTCTTTTACCAACAAGAGTAAAGAAACAAATATTTCAATGTGTCTATCAAATTATCCAGCTTAATAATATCATATCTATTATTTTATGGATTGATTTTTTTCTATTTAATCGTGCCGGATTTCAAAGAGTTCTTTTTTATGCTCAAAATGGTTTGGAAACAGCATATTACTACAAATTTGGCATATTTGCAATTTATACCTATGGTGATCACACTTATCGGTTGTGCGGAATATTCAATGAACCTGGTGCGTTGGGAACTGCATGCGCTTTACTTTTTATCTGTACATTTAGCAAAACCAAATGGTGGGAAAAACTTCTTCTTCTTACGGCAGGAGTGCTCACCGTTTCATTTGCTTTTGCACTGCTGATTTTAGGATTCGTGGCTGTTTATCTTTGTCAAAAAAAGCCTTCCAATATTATTTATATTATAGGTATTATTTTGATGGTTTTTCTCGTGTTGCCAAACATAGATTTTCATAATAATGCGATAAATGAGCTTGTGGGTAGATTTGCCATCACAAAGTCTGGATTGGCAGGGGACAATCGAACGAACAGTGTATTTGATGCAGAATATGCAGAATTTTCAAATTCCATCTATTATTGGTTTGGAATGGGAAGCGGAGCGGTATTGGCTTCCGGCGTAGCAAGCTATAAAAGTTGTTTCATGGTTCCATTTGGAATTGTAGGAACAAGTTGGTTGTTGGGCAGTTGGCTGTTTGCAGCATTAAAATGTAGCAAACAAGATAAAATGTGTTTGATCTACGTAATGCTCTTCTTTGTATCCTTGTATCAAAGGCCGTATGCTATCATATCAATTTGGGGATATATTTTTCTTTTTGGCGGAATCGAGTGGCTGAAAGATTCAACGAATAATATTGTGGGTGAAACCTAATGATTGAAATTTTACGCTTTATGGTTTATAGCATAAAATATGGGAGGTAAATATATTAATGAAAATCAGTAAAGCTTTATACCAAGCAATAACAGACCGTAAGATAAGGTTTTCCTATCTAACAAAATTGGGTGTTTTCAACGGCCTGTCAGATGAGCAGTATTTGAAGTTAAAATATAAAAATGTATTCGGCAGAGATCTTGATTTGGAAAATCCAAAGACGTTCAACGAAAAACTCCAATGGCTCAAGTTGCACGACCGCAAGCCTGAATATACCGTAATGGCAGATAAATATTTAGCTAAAAAGTATGTTGCTTCCAAAATTGGTGATGAGTACGTTGTTCCATTAATAGGTGTATGGGATAACCCGGAGGATATTGATTTTAATACGCTGCCGGACCAGTTTGTGTTGAAATGCAATCACAATTCTGGAACAGGGATGTATATCTGTGTAGATAAAAGCAAAATGAATATCGTGGCAGTAAAAAAAGAACTAGATAAAGGTCTAAAGGAAAATTACTATATTCAAAATCGAGAGTGGCCATATAAAAATATTCCGAGAAAAATTATAGCGGAAAAATTTTTGAAAGATGTAGATGATGAATGTCTTACAGATTATAAATTTTTCTGTTTTAATGGAAAACCGGAAATAGTTTATATTTCAAAAGATAATGCTGTAGATGCTAGAACGGATTTCTTCGATATGGATTTTAATCACTTGAATATACATATGAAGGATCCAAATGCAGATGTTCCTCCCTCTAAACCACAAGAATTTGAAAAAATGAAGGAGATTGCGACAATTCTTTCAAAAGGAATCCCTCATGTTCGAATTGATTTATATGACATTTTAGGAAGGATATATGTTGGTGAAATGACATTTTACCATAATGGTGGGTTTGGACCTGTATCGCCGGATGAATGGAATTATAAACTTGGTCAAATGATAACTTTACCAACAATGGAGAAGGAAACGCTATGATTAGGGTAGTACATTTCATTCACGGCCTGAATATGGGAGGTGCAGAGACATTAGTAAAAAACTATGCACTTCTGCTGGACAAGTCAAAATTTAATGTGACTGTTCTATGCTATACACGTTGTGACTCCCCTTATGAAACGATTCTGCAGCAGAACAATATTCCTGTTGTCTATCTTTGCGATGAAATGCCTTTTTATGAAAAAACGGGCTTGATTGCGAAACTAGTAAATCGTATTCAACGGTATTGGTTGGTTCGTCGGGAATTGCAGCAGTTAGATCCAGATATTGTTCATTTTCATTTGTCATTAAGTGATTACGTTAGATTTTCAGGACTCAAAAAGAGTGTAAAGCTATTTTATACACAACATTTCAGCGCAGAGGTTTGGAAATCAGAAAACGCGAGTGATATTCAAAATCTAAAATGGTTAATGAAGCATTATCAGGTTCAGCCGATAGCATTGAATGCTTCGATGTGTGATAGTATGAACAAGATACTCCAGACAGATAATACAAAGATATTAAACAATGGAGTGGATTTGTCTAAATACAGTAGACAATATGACCGTGACAAGAAACGTATGGATTTGAATATCCCACAGAATGCTTTTTTGGTTGTTCATGTTGGAAGATTTAATTCTGTCAAGAATCATGAATTTCTTATAGATGTTTTCAAACAGATAAAAGAACAAAGAGCCGAGGCGTTTCTTCTTATGATTGGAAAAGGAGAAACGGAACAGCGGGTTGAGAAAAAAATAAAGGCCGAAGGGCTTGATGATTCCTATAAAATTCTCCATGATCGGACGGATATTGCAGAGATTTTACAAGCAAGCGATGCAGCTGTATTTCCATCATTTTCAGAAGGTCTAGGCATTGCAGTAATTGAAATGCAGGCAGCAGGCTTACCATGTGTTGCATCTACGGGCGTGCCAGATAATGCTTGCATCTCGAATAAATTACAGTTCTTGAGTCTTGAGTTGAGTGCGAGGGAATGGGCGAGAAAATTGCTTGAAATGTGCGAGGATACAACACCGATTCAATATTCAGGCATCGAGGAATGGGATATTCGGCATAATGTGAAGCAGCTAGAAAAAATGTATGAGGGAGAAGATTAAATGGCAGAAAATAGAACCCAAAAAGTGATTTTGAACTCTGCTGTTACGTTATCGTGTCAAATTGTTTATCTTGTTGTTAGCTTTGTATGTCGGACAATTTTTACTAAAAACTTAGGTGCTGAATATCTTGGAATTAGTGGACTTTTTTCCAATATTCTTACGATTCTGAGCTTTGCCGAACTGGGAATCGGGAGTGCATTGGTTTATCGCATGTATAAGCCATTGGCTACAAATGATCAAGAGAAGCTGCGCGAATACATACAGCTTTATAAACAAATCTATCGTATAATCACGTTCGTAATCCTTTTGGCTGGTTTGGCATTTGTTCCGTTTATTCCATCCATTATCATTGCGCCAAATGTAAAAGAAAATGTGACCCTCCTTTATATTTTATATTTAGCACAGACATTAGTGACTTACGTATTTGTTTACAAAAAGTCTATTCTTATTGCCGATCAAAAAAGCTATATCGTAAACATCTGTACGCAGATGTTTAACCTCGGAATGAACATAGCGCAGTGTGTTTTTCTCGTTGTTACACATAATTTTGTCATATATTGCATCCTGAACATTGTTTTTAATCTTGCAAACAACATTGTATGCTCGTACTATGCTGATAAGCAGTATCCATATCTGAGGAAAGCCTCTAACCTAAAATTGAGTTCGGAGGAAATCAAAAACCTTTTCAAAGATGTTAAAGGACTTCTGCTCACTAAAATTGCAAGCACAGCATTTAGTGGAACTGATAACATCTTCATTTCTACTTTTATTGGTATTAGATATGTAGGAATACTGTCAAATTATACGGTATTAAGCAGTATTGTAAACAGCGTATTAAATCAGATCTTTGATGCCATAACAGCATCCATTGGCAATCTTGTAGTAACCGATGAAAAAAGCAGGGCGGAAAGTGTTCTAAAAAAACTATTTTTTCTGAACACTTCGCTATATGGATATCTATGTCTCGGAATGCTAATTTTACTGCGGGAATTTGTGACACAGATTTGGCTGGATTCTGAATATGATTTGCCACAAGTCGTTATTATGCTCATCCTGTTCGAGCTGTTTCTTCGTAGCATCCACTATCCATTATATATGACCAGAAGTGCTATGGGATGCTTTTCTGAGTATAAAGTGGTGTTTGCCGTAGCTGCAGTCCTGAATATTGCGCTGGATTATGTCCTTGTCCGGCCAATGGGAATTGCAGGGCTTTATATCGCAACCATTATCTGCCGGAGTATTACTTATTTTACAGATGCATGGGTTGTGTATCATCAACAGTTAAACCGCTCGGTCTGGAATTATCTATATCTGATCCTTAAATGGATTGTCTTTTTGGCCGGTTGCGGTTTTGTTATGACAAAAATCGTGGCGTTGATCACAATCTCCGGATTCACAGGCTTTATTCTGCGTGGATTGACAATTTCTATTATCTATGCACTTTTACACTTTCTGACATTTTCACATTGTGAAGAGTTTAAATATTATCTGAACATTGTAG
>ENA-OWOV01000656-OWOV01000656.1-gut-metagenome-genome-assembly--contig:-NODE-656-length-10707-cov-3.739040_pt1 | contig 10707 bp, 7 predicted proteins | sample MGYA00248247_ERZ651799 | MGnify/ENA primary metagenome ERZ651799 (study PRJEB26908, sample SAMEA4031712) | gut metagenome | biome: gut; feature: normal infant; material: stool | place: China | collected 2015 ...
TCCGTAGCCCTCTCCATAGCAATATTGAATAAAGGACTTCAAGCCTTTCAGAATGCCATTGATGTAAGTTCCCTTTCTGTGACTGGCTGTGAGCATTTTTACAAGCTGCCTCACTGTCGCTAAGGTAATTTCTTCTACATTTTCGACACCCACGGAATGGCAAAAACGCAGAAAGAGATTGAGGTTATTGCGATAGCCCTTAATCGTTCTTGGACTATACTGTCTAACCTCAATCTCAATCAGATATTCTTTGATAGCCTGTTCAATTTTCATCCCGACACCCTCTATTTTGACATGATGTATGTCACAACAGAAGCCGCCGTGTACGCCATAGCAGGACAAAGATATGTCACAACTGCGGGTATCACACTGCTGAAAAAATCAGCATTTGCAAGGGGTTTAGTCCTGGTCCCAGTTGTGGTAGGTATTTTGCACGTCCTCGTTGTCGTCGAGCATGTCGAGCAGCTTTTCCATGTTCTTGATGTCCTCGTCGCTCTCGAGCTTCACGTAGGTCTGCGGGACAAGGCTGATGTCCGCGCTGACGAAGGCGTAGTCCTTCTCCTCGAGGGCCTTGACGACGTCGTTGAACGCGTCGGGGTCGGTCGTGATCTCGAAGACGTTATCCTCGGCGTTGAAATCGTCGGCCCCGGCGTCGAGCGCATCCATCATGACGGCGTCCTCGTCGTAGTCTCCGTCCTCGTTGTCGATGATGATGACGCCCTTGCGGTCGAACGACCAGCTGACGCAGCCCTGCGCGCCCATGCCCTTGCCGTACTTATCGAAGTAGTGGCGGACCTCCGGCGCGGTGCGCTGGCGGTTGTCTGTCAGTGCCTCGACGATGACGGCCACGCCGCCGGGGCCGTAGCCCTCGTAGGTGACGGACTCGAAGTTGTCGGTGTTGCCCGAGCCGAGCGCCTTGTCGATGGTGCGCTTGATGTTGTCGTTGGGCATGTTGGCAGCCTTCGCCTTGGCGATGACGGTCCGGCACAGCAGCATGCCGATGCCTTTGCCCTGCGCGCTGGGGCTGACGGCAAGTTTGGCCAGTTCATACTGATGTACGGGGTCATCCTTCCTGCACAGGGCGCACACGCCGACAGGCTCTTCCCTGTAAAGCGCCACGAAGATGTGGCCGCCCTTGTCCAGAATGTGTTCCTGCGGGTGGTCCAGCGCGTGATGGTCCGGTTCTTCCATCTGCCAGTGCGCCGTAATCCATTCTTCATTGAGCGCCTTGAAAGCGGCCCGGTAGCGGGGATCGTAGGGAACGACGGAGACATCCCTGCCTTCCCGTTCCTTTTTTGCTTCCTTCACCCGTTCCAGCAGCGTTTTTTCCGCCAGCAGGCCTTCCCATTCTTCAATGGCGCGCCACAGGTCGTTCCGGGTTTGGCGGGAAATTTGTTCCACGGCGGCTTCCACGTCGGGATATTGTTCCGCCATGATATCGGACATTTTCTTTCCCTTGGCGGACAGCATGACGAGGTTTCTCCGTCCGTCCGCTTTGTCCTTCTTTTCTTTCACCAGCCCCCTGGCGCCCATTTCCTTGACAATGTTGCTGACGGACGGGTGGGAATGCCCTATTTCCCTGGCAATGGAGGTGATGGTTTTGGCCTCTCCCCGGGACAGGACAAAGAACACGGGAAACCATTTGGGGCGGATGTCCACGCCGTACATGCGGAAGATCAGTGCGGCGTCATTCGTTATTTTATCCGTCAGCATCCGCAGTCTGCTTCCAATGGCCATTTTTCCTGTCCGGTTGAAGAAATCCATATTCCCGTCTCCTGTTGTATTGTTAAAAATGTAACTGATTACGTAATTGGTTATATAATTATTCCCCAATGTCAAAATAATTTTTTTGGATGCATGTCCGAAAATGGCGGGAATCATGTCCGCGGTTTGCTATCATGAGCCTCAACCGTGGAGTTTGCAAAACCATGAAAGGAAATGAAAAGGCCTGGTATGCCGCGTTTAAATCCAAGGATGCCCGTTTTGACGGCCATTTCTTCGTGGGGGTGGCGTCTACGGGCATTTACTGCCGCCCCATATGCCGCGCAAAGCTGCCCAGGGCCGGGAATTGCACCTATTACGCCACAGCGGCTGAAGCGGAATGGGCCGGATTCCGGCCTTGCCTGCAATGCCGCCCGGAGCTTGCGCCCGGAACCGCCCCGGTGGACGCCGCCGCTTCCCTGGCGCGCCGTGCGGCCGGTTTCCTGGAGGAGAATTGCGGAGACATGGAAAGCCTGGAAGAGCTTGCCGCCCACCTGGGCTGCACCGGACGGCATTTGCGCCGGGTTTTTGCCGCGGAGTTCAATGTTTCCCCCATCCAGTACTTGCAGACTCTCCGGCTGCTACTGGCGAAGAATCTCCTTACAAGCACGAGGCTTTCTGTTCTTGACGTTGCCATGAGCGCGGGGTTCGGCAGTTTGCGGCGCTTCAATGAATTGTTCAAAAAGGAATACAGGCTTTCCCCGGCGGCATTGCGGAAGCTGGGGAAGGGGGGAAAAGAGGAGGAGGGTTCCGGAATAACGCTGACGCTGCCTTACCGCCCTCCCTACCGGTGGGAGAGGCTGCTTGAGTTCCTCGCGCTGCGGGCCATTCCCGGCGTGGAGGCCGTACGCGGCGGGGAGTATGGCCGCACCGTGCGCCTTGCAACCAGAAGGGGGAAAGATGTCTATGGCTGGATACGGGTGGGCCATTGCCCCGTGAAAAATGCGCTGATCGTGGTGATCGCGAGGTCTCTGCTTCCCGCCTTGTCCCAGGTGCTTGCAAGGGTACGCCATTTGTTTGACTTGTACTGTGACCCGGCCGCGGTGGATGAAACGCTGGCTTCCATGAACGGCCTGTCTCCGGGGCTGTATGTTCCGGGAACCCGTTTGCCCGGCTGTTTTGACCCTTACGAGCTGGCGGTGCGGACAGCGCTGGGAAGGCAAATTTCCATGAAAGCCGCGAATGCTCTGGCGGGGAGGCTGGCGCGGAGTCATGGCGAGCCCGTGCGGACGGGGATGGAGGGGCTGACGCATGCGTTCCCTGCGCCGGGGAAGATTCTTTCCCTGAGCGGTCCGGGAAGCGCCGGATGGGGCATTCCCGGAATGACCGCGTCCAGGGGCAGGGTGGTTGTCGATCTGGCGCGCGCGTTTGAAGATGTGAGCATTGATTTCAGTTTCCGGGCCGATCCTGAGGCTGAAATGAAAAAGCTGGCGGGGCTCCCCGGCATCGGAATATGCACGGCGCAGTATATCGCCATGCGGGCCGTTGGATGGACGGATGCCTTTCCTTCAACCGATCCCGGCATTAGAGAGGCGCTCTCCCCGCGCACGCAAAAGGAAATTCTTGCTCTGGCGGAAGGCTGGAGGCCGTGGCGCGGCTATGCTGCCGTCAATTTATGGAATTCACTGAAACAACACTGAAATAATAGAAAGATGATGTATTACTCAACACACTATTCGTCACCCCTTGGGTCGCTCACGCTGGCGAGCGATGGGGAACATCTCGCGGGCTTGTGGCTGGAGGGCCAGAAGTATTTTGGAGATACCGTCAGCGGGGACATGGAGGAAAGGGACGGCCTGCCGGTATTTGCCGCGGCAAGAGACTGGCTGGACAGGTATTTTGCGGGCGGCAGGCCTCCGGTAGCCGAATTGCCGCTGGCCCCCGTGGGGGGAGAGTTCCGCCAGGCCGTATGGAAGATTCTCTGCGACATTCCCTACGGAGAGGTTACCACTTACGGAGAGATTGCCCGGAAGATGGCCGCGCGCGGGAATAGAAGGAGCATGTCTGCTCAGGCAGTAGGAGGAGCGGTGGGGCATAACCCCATTTCCATCATCATCCCGTGCCACCGGGTGGTGGGCGCAGGCGGGAGCCTGACGGGCTATGCCGGCGGAATTGCCGCGAAAATCAGGCTTCTGAAGCTTGAGGGAGTGGACATGTCCCGCCTTTTCATGCCGAAGAAAGGGACCGCCCTTTAAGTGGGCGGGGAATGTCCTGCGGTTGATGTTTCCGGGAGGCCGGCAGGATGTGGTGCGGAATAACCTGCACAGGCGGAACATTGCCGCCAGACGGTGCGGAGGGGTAATCAAACGCCGTTCCGATGTCTTGCGATTTCAATCAAACAAAAACCGCAGGCACTGATAAACAGCAACTTGCGGTATGAAAAGTCTGGTAGGCCCGGTAGGAATCGAACCTACATCGTCGGTACCGGAAACCGATGTCCTATCCATTGAACGACGAGCCCATGTTCTCAAGGAACGAGAGAGATAGAATAGAAAAAACGGGCCGGATGCAAGTATTTTTATACGGGTGACGGGATTGGCGTGATGAAAATATTAAAGACGAAAGACTAATGGCAAAAGGGCGCCAGAATGTTCCGGGGCCGGGAAAGCAAAGTTTTCCGTCAGGAGATTTTATGGTGGAAGGAGAAAATGGCTGCCAGAACGGCCACCACCGTAACAGTCATGATGGCCGCGAAGAGGGGCCAGAGGTCTAGGAATCCGGCCCCTTCCAGAAAGATGCGCTGGATGAGTTCCAGGCCGTACCTCATGGGGTTGAGCAGGGTGAGGTCCTGGAAGATTTCCGGCATGCTGGAGATGGGCGTGGCAAAGCCGGAGAGCATGACCATGGGCACCAGCAGCAGGAAGGTTCCCACAATGGCCTGCTGGAGGGACTGGGCAAAGGAGGAGATGCACAGCCCGATGGCCGCCGCCGTGACGATGAAGAGCAGGAGCGCGGCGGAGAGCAGCCAGACGGACCCCTGGAAGGGGATGCGGAACCAGAACATGGCTACCAGCACCACGAAGACGGCCTGCATGATTCCGGTGATGACGGAGGCAATCCCCTTGCCGAGCAGGATTTCTCCGGGGGTGTACGGGGCGACCAGGAGCTGGTCGAAGGTGCCTTCCTCCCGTTCTCGGGCGATGGAGAGCGCGCCGGAGAGGATGGAGTTGATCAGCACGAGCACGGCAATGAGGCCGGGGACGATGAACCAGCGGGTGATGAGGTTGGGGTTGAACCAGGCGCGGGATTCTATTTCCACCGGGGAGGAGCCGCCGTTTTTGGCAAGCAGGTCCGCTCCGTAGGCGGAGGCGATTTGCTGGCCGTAGCTGAGGGCGATGGCCGCCGTGTTCGTGTTGCGGCCGTCCGCAATGAGCTGGAGGGAGGCGGGACGTCCGGTCTGGAGGTTGCGGGAGAAGTCCGGGGGGATGGTGAGCCCCACGACGATTTCCCGGTTGTCGATCATGCGGTCGATGTCCTTTTCCGTGGCCGCCGTGGCCTGCCGCCGGAAGATGCCCGTGCCTTCCAGGTCCGCGATGTACTGGGCGGCCGTTTCTCCCCCGTCCTTGTCCAGCACGGCGTACGGCACGCGGGTGACGTTCATGGTGGCGGCATAGCCGAAGATGGCTATCTGGAGGATGGGCGGGATGATGAGGGCCATCCGGCTTTTTTTGTCCCTGAGCACGGCCAGCAGTTCCTTTTTGACGAGGGAGGCTATTCTGACGAGGAAGTCCATGGCGTTATTCGAGGGATTTGGGGGCTTTCAGCCGGGCGATGCCCATGAGCACCACGGCAAAGACGCCCAGCGTGATGCAGCACGGAATGATGACGGAGGGGATGTCCCCGGCCAGGAAGAGGGTCTGGAGCAGGGTGACGTAGTAGCGGGCCGGGATGATGTAGGTGATGGCCCGGACGGCGGGGGGCATGTTGAGGATGTCGTACAGGAAGCCGGAGAGCATGAGCGCCGGCATGAAGGTGCCCATGATGGCGAACTGGCAGGCCAGGAACTGGTTTTTGGTGGCGGTGGAGATGACCAGCCCCAGTCCCAGGGCCACGATCAGGAACAGGGCGGAGACCGCCAGCAGCAGGATGAGGGAGCCGCGGATGGGGATGTCAAAGACGAAGGCGGCGAAGACCATGGAGATGGCCAGGCTGACCATGCCCAGCAGGAAGTTGGTGGCGGCCTTGGCCGTCAGGATTTCCCCGCTGCCCACGGGCGTGACGAAGAGGCTTTCCAGCGTGCCCCGTTCATATTCCCGCGCCATGACGAGGGAGGTGAGCAGCGCCCCGATCATGGTCATGATGGTGACGATGACGCCGGGGACCAGGTAGTAGTGGCTGTCGTTGGCTTCATTAAAGCGGGTGCGCGTCTGCACGTCCAGCACGGGGGCGGCCTGGCCGTTCAGGGAGGCTGCCCAGGATCCCACAACGGCCTGGAGGTAGTTGCGGATGAGGGTGGCCTGGTTGGCGTTGACGCCGTTGACCACGATCTGGACTTTCGTGACTCCGCCGTTGAGCGTGTCCGGCGCGTCGCTTTGCAGGGCGATGAAGGCGTCCGCCTCATGGGTGCGCAGCTTTTCTTCCGCCTCCCGGGTGGAGAAGACGCGCGCGGTCTGGAAGTACCTGGAGAGGGTGAGCCGCGTTTCCAGCTCCGTGGACTGGCTGGAGGCGGGAACGGCCAGGTACGCGATGCGCACGTTTTTGATGTCCATGCTCATGCCGTAGCCGAAGAGGAGCAGGAGCACGGCCGGCAGGATGACCGCAATGCCCACGTTGCCGGGGTCCCGGACCACCTGGTGGAGTTCCTTGACGATGAGGGCTCCGATTCTTTTGAGGGAGGCGATCATGCTTCTTCCCCTCCTTTCTTCATGTGTTCCTCCGTGATGGACAGGAAGGCGTCTTCCAGGGAAGCGGGGGCGCCGTCCTCCCGCGGAGGGGCGTGTTTGCGGATGTCGTCCGGGGAGCCTTCCGCCAGCGTGGTCCCGTCCATCATGATGAGCATGTTATCACAGAATTCCGCTTCTCCCAGGAAGTGCGTGGTGATGATGATGGTGACGCCTTTTTCCGCCAGGGCGTTGATGCGCAGCCAGAAGTCCCTCCGGGCCAGGGGGTCCGCGCCGGAAGTGGGTTCGTCCAGAAAGAGGATGTCCGGGGAGTGGAGGAGGGCGCACGCCATGCTGAGGCGCTGCTTGTAGCCGCCGGGCAGGTGCGCGGCGGGGGCGTTCATGTACGGGGTCAGGTGGAATTCCTCTTCCATGGAACGGATGGCTTCCTGCCGTTCCTTTCCGGCCATGCCGTAGGCCCCGGCGAAGAATTCCAGGTTTTGCCGCGTGGTGAGCATGCCGTACATGGAGAATTTCTGGGCCACGTACCCCACTTTCCTGCGCGCCCGCGCGGCGGCGGTACGCAGATCCGCCCCGGCCACGTTGCGCGTGCCGCCGCTGGCGGGCAGCAGCCCGCAGAGCATGCGGAAGGTGGTGCTTTTTCCGGCCCCGTTGGGGCCCAGCAGCCCGAAGACCTGCCCCCTGCGGACGGAGAAGCTGACGTGGTTGACGGCAATGAAGCTGCCGAATTTCCTCACCAGGTCCGTCACCTGGATGACGGTGTCCCCGTTTTCCGCCTGTTCCGGTTCCGGCGGTCCGGCGGGGACGGGGATGTCCTGCGGAGCGAGGTCCATTTGATCGGCCAGCAGGGTCATGAAGCCGTCGGAGAAGTCCGGCTGCGCGGGTTTGGGGTGGTATTCCTCCAGCTTTTCTCGCGCAGGGTGGCCGGGGGGAACGATGATGCGGACGGTGTTGCCCTGCGGGGTGGCGTTGATGATGCCGGGCACGGCGGCCAGCCTGCTCTGGAACTGGCGCGCATGCAGCCCCTCCGGCGTGCGCACCGTGACGCACATGCCTTCCGCCCGGGCAATGACGTCGGAGGGCGGGGCGTCCGTGAGCAGGCGCCCTTCATACATGATGAGGGTTCTGTTGCAGTAGGCGGATTCGTCCATGTAGGAGGTGCTGACCAGCACTCCCACGCCTTCCTCCCCGGAGAATTGCTTCAGGATGTTCCACAGTTCCCGGCGGGAGAGCGGGTCCACGCCCACGGTGGGCTCGTCCAGCAGGATGAGGGGCGGGGAGGAGACCAGGGAGCAGCACAGGCCCAGCTTCTGTTTCATGCCGCCGGAGAGCTTGCCCGCCAGGCGCGTGGTGAAGCGTTCCAGATTGGTCATGGAGAGCAGGCTGCGGAAGCGTTTTTCCTTGTCCTGGCCGTAGACGCCGTGCATGCGGGCGTAAAGCTCCATGTTTTCCTGCACGGTGAGGTCCTCGTAAAGCCCGAATTTTTGCGGCATGTAGCCTATGGAGGCCTGGATGGCCCGGCTTTTTTTCACGGAGTCCAGGTTCAGCACGGAGATGGAGCCGCCGTGCGGTTTCATCAGTCCCGTGATGAGGCGGATGAGGGTGGTTTTTCCCGCGCCGTCCGGCCCCAGCAGTCCCACGATTTCCCCGGCGGAGAGGCGGAAGGAAACGCCGTCCACCGCCGCGAAGGGAACGCCGGCGGGGTCCGGAAACATTTTCCGGACGTTCCGGCAGTCAATCAGGGGCTGGGAGTCCGTAGTCATGGCCTGGGCTGTTCCGGAGGCTGCGTTCCGGCGTTCTGGTCCAGGGGGATGGTGACGGTAGCGGGGGCGCCCAGGCGCAGCCGGTTGTCCGGGTCGTCCACGATGATGCGCACTTCATAGACCAGGGCTGTTCTGAGGTCCGGCGTTTCCACGTTTTTAGGGGTGAATTCCGCCACGGAGGAAATGAAGCCCACCGTTCCCTTGAAGTCCGTATCCGGGAAGCTGTCATTGTGCACGGTGGCGGAGAAGCCGGGCTTCACTTTGCCGAGCTGGGATTCCGTGAGGTAGGCCCGCACCCATTTGGTATGGTTCAGGGAGAGATTGTAAACGGGTTTCTGCGGGGAGGCCATGTCCCCCTTTTCCAGAATGCGGTTGCGCACCACGGCATTGCTGGGGGCGTAAAGCACGGCGTCTTTCAGGTTCTGTTCCCGGATGGTCAGGTTGGCTTTAGCCTGGTTGTACTGGGCCAGGGCCTGGGCGATGTCTTCCACGCGTGAACCGGCCAGCAGCAGTTCCAGTTGCTTTCTGGCTACGTCCAGGTTGGCGGCGGCCACCTGCTGGGAGGCTACGGCGTCGTCCGCCTCCTGGCGGGAGATGGATTTGGTTTCAGCCAGAGCCACCAGCCTCTTGCTGCGGACTATGGCGTTGTTCAGCGTGGCTTCCGCCGCCTGCACGTTTGACCGTGCCTGGGCTATTTCTTCCGCGCGCGGTCCGTTTTTAACGCGCAGGTAGTTCTGGCGGGCGGCCTCCGCGGTCTGCCGGGCCTCGTCCGCGGCCTGTTGCAGCCGCACCGTTTCCAGCGTAGCGAGTTTCTGGCCCGGAACGACCGTGTCCCCCTCGTCCACCAGCACGGAATCAATGCGTTCGGAGATCAGGAAGGCCAGGTCCACCTGGCGCAGGTCCACATTGCCGTAAAGAACGGCTTTGTCCTCAGGCCCGGACGGAGCTTCCCGGTAGATGAACCAGGCTGCCGCTCCTGCCGCCGCAAGAAGAATCAGGAGGATCACCAGCTTTTTCATGTCTTTATTTATACGCATGTATAATTTATTACAAGCAAAAATGCAGCCGTCATGACGGAGAAGGAATTAGCGGTTTACTAACGGGGGCGGAACAGGCATAATCCGGCGACTTTTACTTTTCCTATTATTGATATGATGACCGCCACCGAGATACGCCAAAGCTTTCTGGACTTTTTCCGCGAGAAACAGCACACGGTCGTGCCCTCCGCTTCTTTGATGCCCCAAAGCCCCGGTTTGTTGTTCACAAATGCCGGCATGAACCAGTTTGTTCCGTATTTCCTGGGCGTATGGACTCCCCCCTGGACGCCCGCCCGCGCCACGGACACCCAGAAGTGCATCCGCGCCGGGGGCAAGCACAACGACCTGGAGGATGTGGGTTATGACTCCTACCACCACACGTTTTTTGAAATGCTGGGGAACTGGTCCTTCGGGGATTATTTCAAGAAGGAAGCCATCCGCTGGGCCTGGGAGCTGGTGGTGGAACGGTGGGGATTCCCCGCGGAACGCCTGTACGCCACCGTGTACGCCCCGGACAAGACCAAGGGCGACCCCGGGGAGTTTGACCAGGAGGCATGGGATTACTGGGCGGAGCTGTTCCGTTCCCGCGGGCTGGACCCGGACGTGCAGATCGTGCACGGGAACGTGAAGGATAATTTCTGGATGATGGGGGAAACCGGCCCCTGCGGCCCGTGTTCCGAGCTGCACGTGGACCTGACCCCGGAGGGGAATACGAAGGGCAGCCTGGTGAACAAGGATTCCGACCAGTGCATTGAAATCTGGAACCTGGTGTTTATCCAGTATAATGCGGAGAGCGACGGCTCCATGCGCAATCTGCCGGCGTGCCACGTGGATACGGGCATGGGTTTTGAACGCGCGTGCTCCATCATGCAGTGCACGGACGGGTTCAGGGATTTTTCCCGCAAGCCTTCCAATTACGCCACGGACGTGTTCCGCCCCCTGTTCGACCGTCTGGAGGCATTGAGCGGCCGGAAGTACGCGGACGTGTATCCGGCGCCCGGTTCCAAGAGAGTGGAGGCGGGGGACGACACCCTTCAGGAGGCGATTGCCTTCCGAGTGATTGCCGACCATCTGCGCACGCTCAGTTTTTCCATAGCGGACGGCATTCTTCCCGGCAACAATGGCCGTAATTACGTGCTGCGCCGCATTCTGCGCCGCGCCGTGCGCTACGGGCGCCGCCTGGGCTTCACCCAGCCGTTCCTGGCGGAACTGGTGGATACGCTGGTGGAATCCTTCGGCCAGGTGTTCCCGGAGCTGTCCGCCCGCGCCTCTACCGTGAAGGAAGTTCTGAACCGTGAGGAGGCC
>ENA-OWOV01000677-OWOV01000677.1-gut-metagenome-genome-assembly--contig:-NODE-677-length-10461-cov-1.848132_pt1 | contig 10461 bp, 9 predicted proteins | sample MGYA00248247_ERZ651799 | MGnify/ENA primary metagenome ERZ651799 (study PRJEB26908, sample SAMEA4031712) | gut metagenome | biome: gut; feature: normal infant; material: stool | place: China | collected 2015 ...
CGCAAGATCCCGGATGGTAAACAAAATGTCCTCCACAGACATGTGAGAAGCCAGCAGGACGGTTGCGCCCGTGCCGGTAAACAGAAGAATGGATTCCCGCTTCTGCCACAGGGAGGTTGCTGGTGGTCTGGTCTTCATGACCTTTTCAAGCAGTGTTTTTCTATTGAGCTTCTCCATGAGTTTCATATTCAGTACCTCTTTTCCTGATATTGCGGGCGTCATACAAAAACGCTCCGCTTACAAGCGTTCTGCCGAGATTTCGGATACAGACGCCCTTTTCCCGCAGTTCCCGCAGCAGCTTCGGCGGCAGGCGCCGCAGCGCGTCTGTTTCTTCTACTCGCGCCGCCCGGCATTCGCAGAGCGCATCGCACGCGCCGCAGACCTCGATCAGCTTTTGCAGATAGGCCGCCTGCGCTTCGCCAAGCCCCCTGACCGCAAAGATCAGATCCTCCGCTGTCATCTGTGCGGATGATAAAATGGCGGCGCCGCGTCCCATCCAGAACAGTGCCAGCGTCGTGTGCGGCAGCAAATAGGGTTGTGCGCATGCCTCCGGCGACGTTTCACATGTGTGACCGGTTTTCTTAATGTCCAAGTTCTTTTTCCCTCCTGGCAAGATTGATCTCCCGCAGTGACCCGCAGGTCAGTTCATGCACCAGCACGAGGTCGCCGTTTTCGATCTCGGCAGGGAACATACTGAACTGCGGCTGGATGTACGGGCGCGGGTCATAGTTCGTGATAATGAGTTCGCCGTAGGTCGCGCCAGCCTTCTGCGAGAGGGGATTATTGCGCCGGAATGCAAGAATATAAAAATCGCCGTACAGGCTGCGGATGAACGGGCAGTCATTGTACGACACGACGATGTATCCTGCACATTGCGAGAGAATCCAGTGCAGTTCTTCGTGCTTTTCCTTCGGAAAGTCAACGGCGTATAAACTCTCGGCGTCAAAGTACGGCGGATCGCAGTAGATCAGGCTGTCCGGCCCGTCGCGCTCACGGATGATGTCCAGACAGTCCTTGTTTTCAATAACGACGTCTTGCAGCCGCTTGGAAGCGTCATCAAAGAGATACAGGAAGTTTGTAATGTTATTCGGCTTGACCCCGAAGGACGTGGTCGTGCCGCTGAAGCTGCCGCGGCAGACCTTGTAATACGCGGCCGCCCGCTGGACATCGAACAGGCAGCTTCGCTCCCGCAGAATTTCCAAAAGTTCTTCCCGTTCCTCGCCGCTGAAGCACTCCATCACGGCGTTTCGCTCGTCTGCAATGCGCTGCTGCAAAAGCTCTTTGTGCTTCATAAATTCTTTCAGGAGATCAAACTCGGCTCTCGAATGGAACGGGATAAATTTTAATTCCCGCACAAGCTGAACCGTGCATTCCCGCGCACACAAAAAGAGGTTTACAAGATCACAGTTGAAATCATTGTAAATGTCCATGCGGCTGACCTTGGGCTGCATACCGAGCAAAAGTGCGCCGCCTCCGCCGAACGGCTCCAAGTACAGCTTCGGGCTTGGCGGGAACACCTGCCAGATGTATGGGATCAGCTTTTCCTTGCTGCCGATCCAGGGGATAAACGGTCTAGCGATCCCGGCCACCCCCGTCCGAGGGTTCGGTGAAGGTTTCCATTGCCTGCTCCAAGCCGCAGATCGCCGCATCCAGACCGGCGCGCATTTCCTTGAGCTGCCGAATCGTTGAATATAACTCTGCCGCATTGCTGGCGTAAAAATATCCCTCGCGGCTGCTGGCAATAGGGACGGCCTTGCGGCGCAGGCGATTGACCTTCTTCCGCAGGTCGCTTTCGCGGAGGTTCTTCTGCCGCACAAGGTCACGGCTGCAAATGAGATGCTCGCGCCCAAAGCAGAAGCGTTTCAGATAGTCGCGCAGTTCTTCATCGTTCATGTTTGTCCTTTCCGGGCCGATTTCCCGGAAAAGGGCGCAAAAAAGAAGGGCGGCTTTCCTCTCCGGGAAAACGGCCCTGCGTCATCATTAAAAAATTGAATTTTACATCCCCATCTGCGGTTCCTGCATCTGCTCCTGCTGCTGTTCCGGAATCGGCTCATGCAGCGGGCCGAAATCCTCGCGGTTGACCATGCCGTAGGGTGTGATCTCCGCGCCGTACTGCTTGAGGACGTCTTCTGCGTAGGCTTCGCGGTTCAGGTGCTTGTAAATCAGGTCTGCATCCTTGCCGCCGAGAACGAATTCCAGCTCATCACGCACCAGCGCGTCTTTATCGCGGATTTTTGTCTCGAAGCAGTATTGCGGCAGCTTTTCAATGCGGTCGAAGACATCGTCCAGCGGCTCACACTGCGTCGCACTGACTACGGCCTTGAATTTTGTAAGCTGTCCACCTGCCTTCAATTCCTGAAGGGACTGCGCCAGTTCGTTGATCCTCGGAAGATCCTCCACATCGGTCAGCATGCTGTTCAGCTGCGGCACAATGGCGTCGCAGTCGGTGAACTGTGCGTCATACCACTCCGGCGCATCCAGTTCTTCCTGCACCTCCAATAGCCGCTGCTCCGTTGTGGGCAAGTCCAGAACAGCTGTTTTCTGCTCATTTTCATGATTCATGAGTGTCAAGCGGAGCATATAGGAAATTTCCCGCTGTGGCTCATGCTCTGGCAGTGGCTGCAATTCCTCCGTGCGGACAACGTAGCCGTGCGGGGTGAACGTACCTGCTTCGTCCTCGCGCATCTGCTTGCCGATTTTTGCATAGTCAAGAAGATCATATACGCTGTCCGGCAGGGCATCCAGATCCTCCCGAAAGCCGTTTTCTACATAGAATTTTCCGAGATCTTCGTTCGAATGCACATCTGCAAGCACCTGGCAATGATCCACATTGGAAGCCAACATCATCAGCTCCTGCGTTGTGATGGGTCCGTTGTTCTCCCGTATGTGCTTGTTCACTTGCATCTGTAAAAGACCGTTCATTGCTGTTTCCTGCCGTTCGTCCAGTTTGGAAAGCTGCTCTGTCAGGGAATTGAACTCGAAGATGGACAAACTCTCGTCCAGATGCGGGGCGAGATAGTCAAAGCAGTAAAACTCATCCACCTGCCAGTAGACATCACCAGGAGACTTCGTGTGAATCTGCTCAAATGCGTCCATCATCTCATACTGGCTGACAGGGAACGTCAGCTCCACGCCGCGTTCATCTGTGGTGCTGCTGCTTACCAGATAGACCTCACATACTTTGCGCAAGGTTCATTCCTCCCGTCTGTTCCTGTTCAAATCGCTCCTGTTCGGTCTGAATGCTCCACTCATCCGAGTTCCAGAGGTGGACATACAGCTCGCTTCTGCCATTCACGCGAATCTCACGCTGTTCGAAGCCCTCGCCCCAGCCGTCACTGTACTGGCCGGAAATGTAGTCGCAGAGAACAGCCTGCTCACCCTCGTTCAAGGACCCCTGCAGTTCCACGTTCAGACAGCCGCACAGCTTGTTACCGTGAATCTCCACAGACGGCACAGCACTTACCACCTTGCTGCGGACAGAATCGTCCTCGTGGTAATACTGCATCAGGTCGCCGTTGAAATCTGCAATGTCCTTTTTCACAGCCTCATCAACAGCGTCTGCGTATTGCAGCAGGTCATGGCCGTCCATTGGATAGCCTTCGTACTCGTTGTAAGATTCGTCCTCCCAGTCCGGTTCGTCAGGGAAAAATTCTGCAGTCAGCGGAGAATAAAACTTCATTTTCAATTCACATCACCTCGGTTTCTGCCGTACAAATCATGGTTGATCTGCGCGGCGTAGTAGTTTTCAATCGTCAGCGGCGCGTTGTACAGCGCCGCCAGTAAGTATTTCTTGATATTGCGGATATGAGGCTGGTTGTCTTTCAGGCTGTCCAGCACATACTGGATATGCTGAGCTTCAAGTTTCAGGAATCTGGACTTCACTACCTCTGCCGGAAACTCGTCCCCCGCAATACGGATACTGCTGCGGTTGGAACAGACCGTGTCCAGCATGAGTTCCACCAGCTCATCCAATCGAATCCTATCTGCCGGATTGTTCTTTGCCAGAATGTCGTACTCAATGTTTTCCTGAATCAAATCCCGATACTGCTCCCGCTCATCTGCCGTGCGGATAGGATTAGATACGTTTTTAGTTATTTCTTTCTTTTGTTCTTTAGTATTTAATTGTGCAGGATTTGCCTGTACAGGTTTTTCCCGTTTAGGCTTTGCCTGTTTTGGTTGGGCACAGCTAGGCTTGTCCTGTTCCGGAGGCTGCGGCTGCTCTAAAACCGTGTACTCCATACCGCGCATCTGACCGTTCTTGTCGCGGATGCGGCGGCGGATAATATAACCCGCTGCTTCTAACTCGCGCACGGTGGCGCACACGCTGTCCACACCCTCTTTGCAGATGGACGCCAGCCCGCGCGTGGTATAATCCCAATCTTCGGGCAGAGACAGCATCAAAGATAAAAGCCCCTTCGCCTTGAGCGAAAGAGCCTTGTTGCGCAGATGGTGATTGGACATAATGGTATAATTTTGCGTCTTTTGTACACGGAACACAGCCATAACGATTTACCTCCTGTTTATGCCCTATAAGTGGGCGAACGATTTCTGACTTTCATGTTGATCTCTCTCTATCGGCAAGGCGCCGCGCGGTGGGCGGCAGTTCTTGCCATCAGGTTGTTTTTTGCCATATCAGCGTAATCTCCATTCTCAATGTCGGGCGGCAGGTCATGCACGGTGTAGCGGTCAGCGTAGATTTTCCGGATGCCGACACTCGCCATGCGCCCTTTGGCATCGTTGTCCAGCCGCAGTTCTATCGTGGTGATTTCCGGGTGCTGGCGCAGGAATTCCTGTAACGCCAAAGGTTCCTTGCCGGAGGATGAAACCCCGCCCAGCGACAGACGGTACTTGTCCGCCGCATCGCCGCAGAGCGTCATCTCGGCCATGGCATCTATGGCGGCTTCAAACACGGCCACGGTAGTGCCGCGCTGCATCGGCGGGATGCAGAATCCGTACTGTTTCTGACTGCCGGGCGCCTCACGCTTGAACGGTTTCCCATAGTCATAAATACCGCGCAGAGCCGCATATTTCGGCACGCCCTGCGGGTCTTTGCCTAAGAAAACACAGTTGTGATATTCTGCACTTTCGTACAGAATTTTTCTCTCAATACAGTAGCGAATCGTGGGTAATGAGATGCCGCGCCCCAGCAAATACCGCGTCACACGGTCATTATTCGGTGCAGGGTTCGGCAGACGGAACGGCGGGCGCTCGCGCTCCACCGCCTCATGCTGCACTGGGATGTACATCGGGCTTTCCTCACATAACAGCTGCACCGCCTCTACGAACGGTACACCTTCCACATAAATCAAATATTTCAGCGCCGACTTGCCGCCGATGTCGCGGCTTTTCCAGTGCCAGACACTTGATTCGCCGTTTATCTTGAAGCTGTCATGCTCGGCCAACTGGTACTCGCCGCGGGCGCTGCTTTTCACGAGCGAGTTGGGGCGATATTTTTGTAAGAATTCAATCGCCGACATCCGTCTGGCGGCGGCAATCTGCTCTTGTGTTACGCCGGGCATTACTGAATGTAAGAGATAAAGTCGCTCATGTTATCGACCTTTTCCCACGGGAAATCCTTGCGGCCAAAGTGCCCTCCTGCGGCTGTATATTTGTAGATTGGGTTCGTCAGATTCAGCTGCTTAATAATGCCAGCCGGGGTCAGGTCATACGCCTTACGCACGGCGGCAGCCAAACAATCATCTTCACAGGCGTCACAGGTGCCAAACGTATTCACATCCACCATAACCGGCTCGGCCTGCCCAATGGCATACGCCAGCGTCACCTGACAGCGTGTTGCAAGGTGTGTAGCAACAATGTTTTTGGCAATGTACCGCGCCATATATGCACCGCTGCGGTCCACCTTGGTGGCATCCTTGCCGCTGAACGCACCGCCGCCGTGGGGCGCAAATGTGCCATAGCTGTCCACCATGAGCTTGCGCCCGGTCAAGCCGGTATCGGCATCCGGGCCGCCCTGCACAAACTTGCCGCTGGGGTTCAGGATGATTTCCGCATCATCGGCGGGCATACCGTCAAAGGCCAGCGGGAACACATACTCGTCCAGCAGATCCGCCAGCTTATTGATGTCGGTATCCTCTTTGTGCTGAACTGACACGACCACCGTGGTGATGCGCACAGGCGTGTCGCCGTTGTATTCCATCGTGACCTGCACCTTGCCGTCCGGGCCGATGTCGGGGATAACGCCGGTCATGCGGGAGATTTCCAACAGCGTTACAAGGCGCTGGGCGGCAACCACAGGCATCGGCAGATATTCGGGCGTTTCGTTGCAGGCGTAGCCAACCATAACGCCCTGATCGCCCGCACCGAGGGTGTCCTCGTCCTCTCCCTCAGCCAATTCCGGCTCGACAGCGCCTGCAATGTCGGGGCTTTGGTCGTGGATGTAGCAGTCGATTTGGTACGCCTTCGGGTCATAGCCGACATCGCGCAGGGTGTCGCGGACGATGTTGAATACATCCGGCTTAGCGCTGGTCGTGATTTCGCCCGCCACAATGATGTGACCGTGGGTTGCCATGACCTCACAAGCCACGCGGCTGGCGGGATCATGCTGCAGACAGGCGTCCAGCACGCTGTCGGCAATGAGGTCGCACAGCTTGTCGGGATGCCCGCGCATAACGGATTCTGCGGTGTAAAAGCGAGGATGCTCGTTTTCCTGCATGGTTTCGGTGTTTTCAAAAATGTCGTTCATTAGTTCTTCTCCTTGCTTGTTGGATGATTTCGGACAAAGGAAAAAGCCCGTAGGCGGGCTGCGGGCCAGGATGGTGATATTCATATCAGCGCTCCGGGGATTCTTTTGTTTTGGGCGGCGGAGCCATAACGCGGGTATATTCTTCCGGCGTGGTGTGTTCCACACACAGGGTCTTGCCCAGCAGGAAAAACAGCTGCGGGTCGTGGTACATTTCTTCGTAGTGCTTCATCTGCTGCGGGGTAAGGTCGGTAAAATCATCGCGGGTCAGGCCGCAGACGAAAAATGTGCCATGGATAATGTCATAGTCGCCCAGCATACGGTTCAGCGGCAGGTTTTCTGCAATGCCGTTGTCATTGCAAACGATACAGGCGCTATCCCTCCAAGGGTACACGGCCTGAATGGTGCCGCCGACAACTGCCTGCTCGGCTTCAAGGGTGTGTTCAATGTCGGCTTCGCGGGGGTACTTTCCGGGTTCAACGATCAGAACTTTCATCGGTATCCTCCTCATCAGAAGTTTCTTTCGGCGCATTTTTTTGCTTAACGGTCAGCAGCACGATACCTGTCGCAGACGCAAGAGACACGACCACAATAGCCAGCAGTGGGAAACCATCTCCCGTCTGCGGGAGGGTCTGCACCTTATGCGGCGTAGGCGCAGGGGTAGGCGCAGGGGTTGCAGCGGGCGGCGGCTGCGGTGTGGGAGTAGGCGTGGGCGCGGGAGTTTCTTCGCGGGGTGTGGCTTCGTCTATCATCTGAATGAACCGTTTGTCAGCGCGCACCCATTCGGCATCGGCGTTTTCGCGGACGAATAGACAAACACTTTCGTCTGCCTCCTGTACCTTGAACTGCACCGATTCGGCAATTTCAAAGCCGACCGGGGCGGCATCTTCGGTCAGGGTGTAGAGGTACTCTTTGTTGACATCCGACAGCTTGATAAATTCATCCGAAACGGGAACACTATGCGTTTTGTAGTCGGTTGTCCAAGTGTCGACGACCTCATCATTCGCATCACGGATCGTCAGCGTAGCACCCGGCAGCAGATTACCAGCAATGTCGGTCTTGTCGATATCCAGTACCGGCGCGTCCTGCATGACAATGGTTGAACCATTCATTTTCGACCAGTCATCGTCCGTTTTTACATACACCTCATTGACCTGCTCTGTACCTTCCTGCACCAGCTTGAACACGATGCTTTCGGCTTCGGCGTAGCCATCCGGGGCGCGCTTCTCCGTCAGGGTGTATTCCTTTTCCAGTTCCAGCCCTCGCACGGTGTGCGGCACTTTGCCGGAGGTCCAGCCCTCGACCAGACTGCCGTCTGCATCGCGGATTTCCAGCTTTGCACCGGGCAGTTCCTTGCCGTTAGTGATATCCTGCTTGGATATGTCCACACCGGTGCGCAGGTTGGTGTTTGTACCATCCACGACCTGCCACGCGATTTGCTGACTTTCATAGGTGAAGGAAACTTCCATAGGGGTGCTGTCCAGCAGGTAACCCGCAGGGGCGGTGATTTCCACAATGCGGTATCTGCCGCTGTTCTTGCGGCTGGTGCTTCGCGGACCTGCAGGGTCAATGTAATATTCGCCGCGAATCGGCACGTCCACATCAAACCAAGTAAAGCCGCTGGCGTTGGTTGTGCTACTGGTGGCCAGCTTTGTACCGGCGTCCAGCAGCTTTGTACCGTCCGCGGAATAAATGTCATCCACGGTGTAGAGTTCATACACCGCACCGGGCAGATAGGTCAGCGCCTCGCGGTCCTTCTTGTAAATGCCTACACCGATTTTGCTGACCTTATCGCCGGGCTTTTCGGGAACAGGCAGCACACGGGCATTTTCAAACACAAGCGTCTGCCCATTCTTGTGGGCATCCGAGGCATCCTTGACATTCACAATGCTGTACGAACATTTCTTGTCGCCGTCCTGTTCATGGTTGACAATAGTTTTCGCCAGCACAATGTCGTTTTTTTGGTTATTCCAGCCAAATTCCACAGTGTAGCTCTGCTGGGTCAGCACAAAACCATACGGCGCTTGAACCTCGGTAATGGTGTACTTACCCAGCGGCAGGGTCACGGTGACTTCGCCTTTGGTGCCATCATGGGTAATTTTCAAGAAATGATAGGTTGCCTGCGTGCGGGTGGGACTGAATTTTACTTCATCCACCTGCCCCTCCGCGCCAGTAGTAACGGTAGCAACGAGGTCACCGTCTTTGTACCAGAAGGTACCTTGGCGGTCTGGTGTGGCAATGTCGGCTGCAGCGTGAATTTCGTACACCGCGCCTGCAAGGTTGTCCTGCGTGTAGATGAACTGTCCATCTTGGTAGTCGGTCAGGACATTGCCCTGTTTTCGGATGGTAAGCTGACCGAGCGTTTCGTGATTGCAGTATTTCTCCGTGACGATGTACTCATCCATGTCGTTGGTGGCATTGCCCACGACCTGCCAGACGCGGTCAGACTTGATTTCAAATTCCACCGAGTAGGCAGGATCGTTGAAATAGCCTTCCGGACCTTGCAGTTCCTCAATCAGGTATCTGCCCAGCGGCAGTTTTTCCGGTGTTTTCATAAGACCGTCTGCATCGGTGTAGAACACATCCGTTTTCTTGGTGGCGCTGCCGCTGGCGGGGTCGATCATGGAAATGCGGGTCTTATTACCCTTGTCATCCAATTTGTACAAGGCAAAAGAGGTGTTGGCGATTTTGACCGCCTTGCCGGTTTCGGTGTCGTTCTTGATAAGCTGTAAATAGCCCTCCAGTTCCTCGTCCAGCACATTAAAGGTCATATAATTGTTACTGGCAATGGTTGCGCTGCCCGCGGGAAATGTAAATCGGCTCTGCGGGCTGTTGGCGTCCACTGTCACGATGAACGGATCACACTGGAACACATCCTTGGGGATGGTGGTTTCTACTACCAGATATTGCCCATACGGCAGGCCCTCCACGCGGAAAATGCCCTCATCGTTCGTGAACATTTCTCCCAGCCTATATTCAGCGGGCTGATCCGTGGGCATCCAGCCGTTACCCTTGCCGTTGGCGTAGTCGCCGTCTGCGGTCAAGGTCGCGTTATAGGCGTTGACCGTATCGGTGTTGCTCTCGAACATATTTGCGATAGCCTGTCCATCGGCGGTGAAATCGTATTTTAGTGTGGCGTTATCGTAGTTGTCCTTGCGGTAGGCGTCCAAAATGCTTTGTGCATTGTAGCTGCCATCCGGGTTCTGCTTGAACTGCGCCGCCTTGCTTAACTTAGAAATGCGGTAAACCGTAAAGCCCGCGCCTTCTAATTTCAGTGCCGGGCTTGGCTGACCGGTGGTCGAAACCAACTTTTGCAAACTAAAGCCGGATTTGAGGACTTCGTCTTGACTTTCCTGCTCGGCGTGGATGTGGTAGATCGATTCATCTGCATAGGTCAGCGTTTTGTAGTGGTTGACTTCGTCACAAAGATAACCCTTAGCGTAGGAGAGATAGTATCCATCCCACGCTTTGCTGCCGTCCGGCTTGCGGCTCTCGGCTACGGCAGAATACTGGTTTTTGTAGATGTAGTCGGTGTACTCGTTATTCTTCCGCGCCAAATCGCTGTACTTGCCGGTGCGTTCCAGCTTCTTGTTTAGCTGTGGATACTTCCCGGTAACATACAGCTTGCCGTTTCCGTCAATCGGCAGAACAAGCCCTGTGGCGCGTTCGACAAGGTAATATCTGCCCATGTACAGGTTGGCAAAAGCCAGCTTGCCGTCCTTGATTTGGGCGGAAGCCACAAGTCGATCTTTCTGCAAAAT
>ENA-OWOV01000687-OWOV01000687.1-gut-metagenome-genome-assembly--contig:-NODE-687-length-10364-cov-4.339263_pt1 | contig 10364 bp, 9 predicted proteins | sample MGYA00248247_ERZ651799 | MGnify/ENA primary metagenome ERZ651799 (study PRJEB26908, sample SAMEA4031712) | gut metagenome | biome: gut; feature: normal infant; material: stool | place: China | collected 2015 ...
GCGAAGTATACCGTTACCTTCAATGCCGACTATACGGTCTTCAAGACCATGACGGTCTAAGACGGTTACACCCTAAAGGCCAGCGACTACCCAACCGTGCCCGCAAAAAGCGGCTACACCGGTGAATGGGTGAAGTACACCGCGGCAATTCATAGTGACATAACGATCAATGCGGTCTATGAGCCTTCGACCGTTATAAAGCAGTACACGGTTGTGTTCCGCGCGGATGCCAAGGTGCTCAAAACCATGAAGGTTGAAGTTGGGTACACTCTGCAGGACAGCGACTACCCGGAAATTCCGGCAAAGGAGGGGTATACCGGGCACTGGGATAAATCAACGACAAGGATCATAAAGAATACGATCATAAATGTTATCTATTCCGACAATTCGTCCCATGTCGTTACCTTCATTTTCGATGGTACACAAATCGGCACGCTGACCGTTACGGATGGGTACGTTTTGAAAAACAGCGACTATCCTTCACCGTTTGCGCCCGTTGGATATATCGTGACTTGGGAGAAGTACACGTTGCCAATCCACAGTGATATTACTGTGACAGGAAAATTACAGAGTGATGTGACTATCCCGCCCCAGCCGACCGACCCGGGAGAGATCATGTCCGGCGGCGAGGGTGAACCGGTTGAAGCTGACGCTCCTGCTGAAGATGAAACCGTCTCCCCGCAGGGGACTCACGTTACCGGAACGCAGACTGTCACGCATGAGTATCTGACCCTGAACGGTAAAGTTGCCCGTGAAACGATCCGGACGAATAATACCTTGACAGCCGTGCTGGATTTCGTCTATGATGAATCCGGAAAGCCATTCGCGCTAAAATACTCGACAAACGGAACGAGTTTCCAGACATACTATTATGTTCTGAACCTGCAGGGCGACGTGGTAAAGCTGATCCACTATATCCCCGGCTTTGAGTATGAGTCTGTCGCGACTTACGAGTATGATGCGTGGGGAAATATTCTCTCCAGCTCCGGTAAATTGGCGGAAATCAATCCGCTCAGATATCGTGGATATTACTATGATTCCGAGACTGGTTTCTACTATTTGCAGAGCAGATACTATGACCCGGAGAACCATAGGTTCATTAATGCGGATAGTTATGCGAGCACAGACTCGAGCGATGCGATTGCCTGCAATATGTTTGCATACTGCGGGAACAATCCTGTTCTAAACCTTGATCCAACTGGCGAGTGGAGTTGGAAGGGCTTTTTAGCGGGTATCGCAACTGTAGCAGTTGGAGTTGCCGCTGTCGCTTTAACAGTGGTTACTGCTGGTGCTGCTACGCCCTTAGCCGCAGCGGCCGTTACAAGTGTTGGAACATTAGCAGCAAGTGCGCTAATAACAACCGGTACAACTGTGGCTTACGCCGCTGCAACAGATTCCACTTCGGTTGTAGAGCTCGGCTGTAATATTGGACATGGCCGATGCGGGTTGAGCCTAGTAATGGATTTTAATGGTGGAGATAACGACACATATGACCTTTATTCAAGAAAAGGGGGGACTACATCATCAGGTGCAGATATTACATATTCAGTTGGTATTGTGAAAGGTTATGATAAGCCGGGAGACTACGCTGGCTCATTTGTGAGTGTCAGTGGTTCCGTCAAGGGATATGGCGTTGATTATTGCCAGTCGCCCCGTGAGAAACCGGGAAAAGGTGCCCGCGCTGTAACCGCTTCGTTTAGTTTTGGAACAAGCAGTTCTGCCTCATTGAGTTTTTCTTATGACGAGTATACGTGGATTGCCAGTTGGTAATGGCGTCATTTGAATTAATAACTCTATGGAGGATGAAGATGCATGGTTGAGTATCATTTCACGAGAGCTGACTATATGAAGGACGCCTTTTATGCCGTGATGGTTGGTCTTGCTTTTGCTGCATTAATTATATTGTATACACTGATTAAAATGATCGTGCAGATACATAAATCCCGTTCAACTGGTAAACTGGATCTGATTCCCCTTATCTTCCCCGTGGTTATCACTGTCATCGCAGTGGTTGGAAATATCCTTGGTCCAACCTGGCCAACCTTACAATATAGCAGATTTCTCCCGTTCGAATCAGAGGAGGATTCCATAGTTCTCAGCGGGCAGATAGAATCGCTTTCACCTGTGCCATATATGCGATTTATCATAGACGGCAAAAACTACGGCGGTGCCAGCAAATGGCAATATGATGGTGCTGGACCGAGCATCATCCGGGTGAACGGTGAAAATTTCTATATTGTCACGGCAGCGGGCCTTACGGTTGGTTCCCGGATAACGATTCGCTATCTTCCAAAAAGTCATATGGTATTAGATTGTGTGCAACTTGAATAGTATCCGAAATGAAAATGACCTGCTAAAGACGAAACTTTTACCTTTAGCAGGTCCCCACCCCCTCAGAAAGGAAGTGACACCTTGAACCAGACAAAACTCCTGTTCCCGCTGATCTTTATTTCTCTGGAGGACGACAGCAGCATCGTCATCCCGCCGCAGCCGACCAGCCCCGGTGAGATCATGTCCGGCGGCGAGGGCGAACCGGTCGAGGCGGACGTTCCTGCTGAAGATGAAACCGTCTCCCCGCAGGGGACCCATGTTACCGGCAAACAGACCGTTACTCATGAATATTTGACCCTGAACGGCAAAGTGGCCCGCGAAACGATCCGGACCAATAATACCTTGACAGCGGTCCTTGATTTCATCTATGATGAATCCGGAAAGCCGTTTGCGCTCAAGTATTCGACGAATGGAACGAGCTTCCAAACATATTATTACGTTCTGAATTTGCAGGGCGACGTGGTAAAGCTGATCCACTACATCCCCGGCTTTGAGTATGAGTCTGTCGCGGCCTATGAATATGATGCATGGGGAAATATCGTGTCCAGCTCCGGCAGACTGGCTGAGATCAATCCGCTGCGGTATCGCGGATACTATTATGATAATGAGACAGGATTCTATTATTTGCAGTCACGTTATTATGATCCCGCAAATCGGAGATTCATTAATGCGGATACCTATTCCAGCACAGACCCCGGTGATGCAATCGGCTGCAACATGTTTGCCTATTGCGGGAATAATCCTGTCATGCGCAACGATTATTCCGGAGACGCATGGTGGCATTGGGTCGTGGCCACGGTGGCCGTTGTTGGCTTGGCGGTTGCCTCTGTCGTTACCTGTGGCGGTGCTGCAGCTGCTGCAATGACCGCGACGGCACTCATAAGCGGAACCTGCACGACAGTCCCGGCAGCGGCGACCATTATAACGGGCGCTGCCTTGGGGGTAGGAGTTGCCTATGCCGGAAGCGTTGTTTCTGCTGCCTCAAGCGTGAAATCTACGGAGGAATTTGCTGAATACGGTAAGAGCGCACTGATCAGCACGGTGGCCGGTGCAGTAGTAGGGGCCGTCGCAGGAGCGATAAATGCCGCCACATCCTGCTTTGTCGCCGGAACGCCCGTGCTGACAGAGGATGGCGATAAGCCCATAGAGGACGTTACCGTTGGAGATTATGTCTGGGCCTGGGACGAGGCGACCGGCACGACAGAGTTAAAGCAGGTTGTTGAGACTTATGTAAACGAGACGAGTGAACTGACGCACATCTTCGTGAACGGCGAGGAGATCGTTGCAACACCGACGCACCCGTTCTATTGCCCGGTTAAGGGCTGGACGGACGCCGCACATCTCCGCGCGGGCGATATCCTCGTCCTCGTCAATGGCGAGTATGTCGTAGTCGAAAAAATCCAGCATGAGCTGCTGGAGAATCCGGTCAAAGTTTATAATTTCCAAGTCCAAGATTACCATACATACTATGTAGCTGAATCCGGCGTTCTAGTACATAATACATGTAATCGATATGGCGGTGAGCATTGAAATGACATACACAAAGAGCGGATTAAAGCAAAACTTAATGAACTAGAAAACTCCGGCCTATATTCTGATATCTATGGAAATCGATCACTCAATACTGCAGGACTGAACGGCAATCAGCGTCCTGATATAATTGCTAAAGGGACGTCCGGAATATATGAGGTTTGGGAATTTGCCAGTCCTTCTCAGGCATCTGGTGCTGGTTTTGCAGCACTTGCAAATAAAGTGGAAATTATGAAAGCCGCAAATCCGGGTGTAATATTCCATGAAATTATACCATGGTAAAGGAGAACATTATGAAACTGGTTTGGAGCCAAAAGTTATATTTACAAGACCCATGGAAACCTGCGCTGGAGGGTGTATTCTTCTATCAGAAATCCGGCGTTAGCTTTTACTTTAAGGACGCGGGTGCTGTGAAATGTGTATGTGGCTGCACGAACATGCCTAGTGTGCTGTTCCGGCCAGAAGCCCGTCAACTGTGTATTCCGCTGCCACGCAACTGGCAAGTGGTCAATCAGGTAGGCGATAACTTCTTAATGTGCAATGAAGAAATTGCAATTAATCTGATGAATGGTGTTCTTATAAACCCGGTTCCGGACAGTATGCTCCGGGAATATCGGCGGAAACGATTGCCTGATAAGCATTTCGAAGAAGACTCTTTCACACTTGGGGAATATCAGATTCGCCACAAAGGCCAATGGGGGTATATCTGTCAAAAAGGCGGAACGGATATCTGGAAATTCGCTGGGCGCGCATATCTGCACACCGATATGCAGCGCGAGGGCGACAATCTGTATTTCGGGACAGCCGGAGCTGGCGGCTACTTTTACATTTTGAACATCCATACCGGCGTCCCAATCCTCAGCCTGCGGACCGGCGGCACGACTGTGATCCAGCGGCGCGGCTCTCATGCGTATCTCTACACGGGCGTGGGACAAAGAAAATCCCAACTGATCTGCGTCGACCTGATCAGCGGCAACATTCTGGACGAAATGGAGCTTCCCGGTATCGCGTCTGATGATAGAGTCCTCGGCCTATGGGAGGACTGTATATATACTATGACATTTGAATACAAAAGCAAAAGGTATTATGACCAGGTGAAAAATGCAGTTTATAGCTGTATTGCGCTGGATTAGTCATGCCTATTTAGATGCTTTTTGAAATGATAAGGTACAGTGCGCGGAATTTCGCTGTCAATCAAACCGCGAAATTGAATTGTGGCCTGCTAAAGATGAAACTTTCATCTTTAGCAGGTTCCTCCCCGCCTCTCCGGCCAGAGCTGGACGCTCGGCGCGCAGACCTACTCGGAGCGCTACGCCTACAGCGACGGGGAAAAAGGCGACGGCAGCCTGACGTCCATGACGGCCGCGACGGGCGACAGCCTGAGCTTCGGCTACGACGCCCTCAAGCGGCTGAATCGCGTTACGGTGAAAAACGGCAGCTCCGTGATCCTGAACACGGCTTACGCGTATCGTGACGTGAGCTGGAACCGCGGCAGCGCGCAGGTGGAGTTCCGCAACGTCCGCCTCGGCAGCGACAGCGGCATGCTCCTCGAAGGCAAAAAGTACGTTTACGACGACGTCGGAAACCTGAAGGAAATCCGGGAGAGCACCGGCGACTTCAACAAGCTCGTCGAGTACGCCTATGATAGCCAGAACCAGCTGGTAAAAGAGTCGTATTACAATCCCGGAAACGAAAAGCCGTATGACGTTTATGATTACTCCTACGACACGGCGGGCAATCTCCTGCGCGTCACGAAAAATGGCACTGTCATCCAGACCTATACCTACGGCGACGCGCAGTGGCACGACCTGCTGACGGCCGTCAACGGGCAGGCCATTACCTACGACGCCTCCGGCAACCCGCTGTCCTACGGCGGCTGGAGCTTCGGCTGGCAGAACGGAAGACAGCTGAAAACGGCGTCGAAAACCTCTGACGGGAAGACGGAAACGTTAGAGTATGCCTACGACGCCGACGGCATCCGCACGAGCAAAACCTATACCGTCGAGACGTTCACGCAAGTGCCGGACTATACCGTCACCTTCCAAGCCGACGGAGCGACCGTCAAGACCATGACCGTCGAGGATGGCTACGTTCTCAAGGACAGCGACTACCCCGCCGTTCCCACCAAGACCGGCTATACCGGCGAGTGGGTGAAGTATACGTCGGCGGTGCACAGCAATGTCACGGTGCAGGCGAAATATACGGCAGTCGTGGCGAAGTATACCGTTACCTTCAAGGCCGACAATACGGTCGTCAAGACCATGACGGTCAAAGACGGTTACACCTTAAAGGCCAGTGACTACCCAACCGTGCCCGCAAAGAGCGGCTATACCGGCGAGTGGGTGAAGTATACGTCGGCAATTCACAGCAATGTCACGGTGCAGGCGAAGTATACGGCAGTCGTGACAAAATATACCGTGTTCTTCAAAGCGGACGGCTTTACGGTCAAGGCAATCCAAGTGAACGACGGGTATGTTTTACAGGACGCAGATTATCCGGAAGTCCCGGCCAAGGTCGGCTGCAATGGCGCGTGGGAGAAGCATACTGCTGCGATTCACAGCAATGTAACGATCAATGCAGTCTATTCGCCGATCGCCTCGCATTATACGGTCACATTCAAGGCCAATGGGAAGACGCTCAAGACCATGACGGTTGCGGACGGTTATGTCCTGAAGACGAGCGACTATCCGACGATCCCAAAACGGGCCGGTTACGCAGGTTCGTGGCCGAAAACAGGCGCGATCCATGCGAACACGACGATCACGGCTGTCTACACGAAAGATAGCGGAATCGTCATCCCGACCCAGCCGACCGACCCGGGCGAGATCATGTCCGGCGGCGAGGGCGAACCGGTCGAGGCAGACGCTCCTGCTGAAGATGAAACTGTTGCTCCGCAGGGAACTCACGTTACCGGAACACAGACTGTTACCCATGAATACCTGAGGAAACACTAATTGGTCTAATGAGGGAATAACAATGAATAACTTCAAGAGGCAATTCAAACAAGGCGACGACTATTGCGACATCCGGGCGGACTATCGCAGCCTGATCTCCATCGGGAAGAGCGTTGAGGAAACGGAGGACCTGCTGCTGCGGGCCTACTGCCCGAAAGAAGGAGACCTGCTGTTCACACCCACGTTTTGGCTCTCCCTCGGCATCTGCGAATGGGAGACCGGCCGACTGACGCCCCGGACGAAGGAGGAGGCGCTCTACTGCCTTTCGCTATATCAGGAGACGGTCGAGCAGCGTTTGAACGCCGGGCCAAACGAACGGCTGTCGGACATGCTGCAGTTTTTCCGGGAAACGCAGGAAATGCTGCTTTCGCCCCTGCCGGAGGCCAAAAAGATCAGTAAGCCGTATGCGCGCAAGTGTCCGTGGCGCGAAGGTAGCCTGCTGGCTTATCAGATTTTAAGTCCGGACATGAAAAATTCACCGTACTATCAGAAGTATGTTCTCCTACGTGTGGTCGATATCTGGCGGCGACCAGTCGTGCGGCTTGCCCCGACGGCGCGTTATAGTGAATCCATGTGTATCGGCCTGTACGGCTGGTGGGGCGATCAAATACCGGATGCCGCTATTGTGAAGGGCCTGAAATTTGTTCCAATGGATACCGTCGGTCCAACTCAAATGTGGTGCGTCTTTAGTTGGGGTTTACATCGCGGAGAAAAGCCGCAGATTACTTTGATAGAAGAAGATCTGGCGTGGAAAAGGGAGGATTATCCGTTCTTTAATACGGATTGTAAGCTTTGCACATATACAGACTATGCACCATTTGATATAGATTTATGCCGTATTATACTGCCAAATTTATAACTGATAACAGTAACATACTTACTGCAGATACGCTGAGCAGCTTTACGACACGGCGAACCGCCTGTCCGCGCAGGGCTGGACGATTGGCGGGACGAGCTACCGCGAGTCGTATGCCTACGACGCGTCAGACGGCAGCCTGACCACGCTGAACACGGCCGTCGGCACGAAGATCGGCTACAACTACGACGCGCTCAAGCGTCTGCGCAGCCGCGCAATTTATCAGGGCAGCACGCCGCTGTTCGAAAACCGCTACGCTTATGCCACGCAAAGCGGCAATCAGAGCACGGCACTCGTCGAATTCTTCAACTACCGCCTTGCCTCGGACGACGGAAACGGCGACATCATCGTCGGCTACCAGTACGAGTACGACAAGGGCGGCAACATCACGGACATCAAGGCCGAGGTCGACGGCGCGCTGATCCCGCTGGAGCACTACGAGTACGAGGAGAAACAGGGCCAGCTTGAGACTGCCATTCGCTACGAGAACGGCGAAGAAGTAGACAGATGGACCTATTCCTATGACACGGCAGGCAATATCCTGTCAGAGGACCACGAGGGAAGCAATAGCGAGCTGCACGAGTACGCCTACGAAGACGGCCGGTGGGGCGACCTGCTGACGTCCGTCGACGGCATCGACCTCGAGTACGACGGCAGCGGTAACCCGACGCTTTACGCGAACGGGACGGAGCTGCTCTGGAACATGGAGTGGCAGAACGGCCGCCAGCTCAGCCGGGCGACCACCGAGCGCGACAGCACGACCGAGGACGTCCTCGATTTTGCCTACGACGCAAACGGCATCCGCACAAGTAAAACTGTTACGCGGAATACTTACCGTCCTGTTCAGACTTATAAAGTTACTTTCGTGGCCGATGGGAAGACCGTCAAGACCATGAACGTCACGGAGGGCTACACCCTCAAGGACAGCGACTACCCGGCCGTCCCGACCAAATCAGGCTATAGCGGAGCATGGAAGCCATATACCGCAGCGATTCATAACGATATAACGATCAATGCAGTATATACGGCGCTCAAAACGAAGCATACAGTCATATTCTTCGCGGATGGTAAAGCGCTGAAAACCATGCAGGTAGACAATGGGTACACGTTGAAAGCCAGTGACTACCCCTCCATTCCGGAAAAAGATGGGTATACCGGCAGGTGGGATACCCGCGTAACGCGGATCACGAAGGATACGGCCATCTACGCCATTTATTCCAACAATTCCACGCATACGGTAACATTTATCTTTGCCGAGGTGGAGCGCAACACCCTGACTGTTGCAGATGGATACATTTTAAAGGACAGTGATTACCCGGTTCCGCTGATACCGAGTAAGGATCCGTCAGCCGTCGCAGTTTGGGAAAAATACACCTCGCCGATCCACGAGGATATTACCGTGCGCGGAAATTGGCAAGGCAGTGCAGTCCTTCCGACAGAACCCAGTTATCCGGATGAGATCATGTCCGGCGGAAAGGGCGAGCCTGTTGAGGCGGACGAGCCGGAGGAGAATGGTGCGGAACCCTACAGTGCGGGAGCGATGGACGAAGCGGACACCATAACGCATGACTATCTGACCCAAAGCGGCAGGGTCGCAAGGGAAACGATCCGGCAGAGTGTCGGCGGAACGGTTCTGAAAACGGAAACTTTGGATTTCTTCTATGACGAATCCGGCTAAAATGGGAGTTGGGACAGATTATGAATGGACAGCAAACTACACAACATCGCGTGGTTGCCATTGCAGTGGCGGCCGCAGTCCTCGGATTTTTGATTTTTGGCTCATCCTGTAGCCTCATTATGTCTTCCAATTGGAATCCACGTGGTGATTGGGAACTTCCACTGTGCAATGGTTATTACATTTTTCGGACGAGCAGTCGTAATATTTGCGTTGTACATGAACGAGATAATTATAAGGATCTTTTTGAGAATGTTATTGACGCTTATATAACATGTTTTCAGTATAACAGCAGATACATTGCGGTCAGGCGGCTTGTTGTAGCCGACCGCGCACTTTTGGATGATATCCAATCCGTCGATACGGAAGCTGCTGATTACTATTTGATCGATGCAGAGACCGACACGATTTACGGGCCATTTACAGAGAAAGAAGATTTTGAACGCACCTGTGAGGAACAGAATGTAGGCGATCTGGGCGAATGGATCCCAACTGTCCCGGCCCCCGAAGGCGCGGAGTTTTAGAAACAGGCAGATATGGACCTGCTAAAGATGAAACTTTCGCCTTTAGCAGGTTCCGCATAACCTACAGAAAGGAAGTGTCCTTTTGCGCCGAACAAAGCTCATTTTCCCGCTGATCATTCTTTCCCTAGAGGATGGCTTTGACGCGGTCGATTCCGAGCCGACGAATGTGTTTAATAACCACCCGGTATATAGGTTTAGTGATCCATATAAGTTTCTCCGTAACAATTACGGTGTTGTTGCTGTCAGTATTTTTATCTATCAAGGAGGTTAACCATGAGCGCATCAGGAAAACGTCTTTTGGCCGCCTGCATTTTTGCGCTGTGCTCGATCCCGGTCCTGATCGTGTATACCTGGGTGTTCACGCCGGATCTGATCCCACATGAAGGCATCTGGTACTGTGAAGAGCTGGACGCGACATGGGACCTCAATACATCATCCGGAACGATTCAGGTGAATGGGAAACAGGAAGCATTTGTTTCGCTGCACCAGTTCTA
>ENA-OWOV01000702-OWOV01000702.1-gut-metagenome-genome-assembly--contig:-NODE-702-length-10233-cov-3.128889_pt1 | contig 10233 bp, 8 predicted proteins | sample MGYA00248247_ERZ651799 | MGnify/ENA primary metagenome ERZ651799 (study PRJEB26908, sample SAMEA4031712) | gut metagenome | biome: gut; feature: normal infant; material: stool | place: China | collected 2015 ...
CAACTCAATATATAATTATTACGCAAAATTTTTAAAAAATGTATTATACATATCATTTATAAAAAAATTATGATATTATATATATGTATAGAGTAAGTAATACAAGTTACTTTTCCATACATTTCTTTGCACCGGAGGTTATGATATGAGCTGCAATAACATTATTACAATTACAAGACAGTACGGTTCAGGCGGTCACAACATAGGAAAGGCTCTTTCAGAACGCCTTGGCATTCCATTCTATGATAAGGAGCTTATATCTTTAGCAGCCAAAGAGAGCGGAATTAGTCCTGAAGTATTTGAATATGTTGATGAGAAGGCTTCTTACAGCCTTTTGTACTCTCTTTCATTAGGACTTTATAATTACGGTAACGGTTTTTCATCTATGGGTGATTTACCTGTTAATGACAAGCTCTACATTTTACAGCACAAGATTATCAAGCAGCTTGCCAATGAAGGTCCATGCGTATTCGTTGGCAGATGTGCGGATTATGTTTTGAAGGATCACCAAAACCTCGCTAAAATTTATATCTATGCTGACATTGATGTAAGAACTAAGAGAGCAGTCGAAAGACAAAGTATTGATCCCGCTCGTGCAAAGCAGGCAGTATTAAAAGCAGACAAAAACAGAGCAAACTACTACAGTTTCTATTCAGGAAAAAAGTGGGGCTTGGCAGACAACTATGATTTGTGCATTAACAGTACAGCTCTATCTACCGAGCAGGCAGTTGACATTATTTGTGAATACTTAAATATTATTAACAAGTAATCCTGTATAATTCCTGCACTTCCTGAATATAATGGTATTGTTTACTATAATATAGGAGGTGTTTTTATGAGAATTATTGTAATGGATATTGATGATTTTATCTTTGGCAATGAAGAATGGCATCAGAGCGAAAGATAACCGTACTTTGTAAAATTGTAAATCGTGAATACGAATAAGATAAAAGTGATGGCTGAAATCAACCATCACTTTTTTGTTTGCCCCTGAAACGATACGAGGGCGTGCTATAATTATATCTATGATAAAAACGGAGATTTTATTCCCCGTTGCTGATAAATGAAAGCGGGTCTGCAAATTGTCTGTCTATCTTAACGGCAACATGAATATGATTTTTGTCGTGTACTTCACAAGGAACTGCACCTATTACACCGATTTTCTGTCCGTTTTCTACCGAATCGCCTTCTTTTACGGTTATTCCGTTTAATCCGCTGTAAATAACTACGGCATTATCGGTTGCAATCTCTACCGTTTTTCCGTACAGTTTATCCTCGTCAACCTTTATTACCGCACCGCCTGTCATTGCGGTTACTTCATCGCCTATCTCACCCGCAAAATCCACTCCGAGATGCGATTTCCATACATTAAGACTTTTATAATACACTGTTTTCTCGCTGTATTCTCTTATAATGTTTTTCTGATTTAGCGGATAACTTAGAGTTAAATCGGTTGAAAGCATAGTTTGTAAGGCATTTCTTGTTGTGTCCTGCTCGGTAGGTTCGGTGTAAGGGGGAATTGTAACCGATATTGTAGGAACAGTTATTTCATTTGCAACTTTAGGAAATGTAGTTTCCTCTGCAATCTCCGTTATACCTGTCACCTGATTATTTACCTCCACTGCCGTGGTGGTGGGTTGCTCCGTAGGTTCTTTTGCTCCCGATATAGTATTATATGTTGAATACACTGCCATAGTTACGGCTATTAAGCAGATAGAAAGCGCAGTATAGAATCCTGCCTTTTCATATCTGCTCTTTTTCTTTCTGCTGTTATTTTCGCTCATAAATAGCACCTCCGTTGTTATTATTGGCTCTGCTGTAATAAATATACAATTATATAAAAATATTTTATTGTATAAGTCTGCTACAACATTGAATTTACTTGATTTTTTTGCTGAAATTTGGTACTATTAAAGAGTATTTGTGTTTAATAACAAAATAGAGGAGTAAAATATGAGTACAGCAAATATAATAGTTTTATGCTCCTTTGCGGCATATATGGTCATTATGATAATTATTGGCTTTGTATCGTCTAAGGGCACAAAGAACAACGAGGACTATTTCCTCGGCGGACGAAATCTTGGCGGCTGGACCGCTGCACTCTCTGCACAGGCTTCCGATATGAGCGGTTGGCTTCTTATGGGACTTCCGGGTTCGGTTTACCTTGCGGGAACAGGTGAGGTATGGATAGCAGTCGGACTTTTGATCGGTACTATACTCAACTGGTACATTGTTTCGGCACGATTAAGAAAATATACAATCGTTGCAGGAAACTCACTTACAATTCCGAGCTTTTTCCAGAACCGTTACCGTGACGATAAGGGCGTAATAAAAATGGTATCTGCCATTATTATTGCAATATTCTTCACAGTATATACAGCCTCGGCATTCAGTTCGGGCGCAAAGCTTTTCGCTACACTTTTCGGCAACTCTGAAAACTACAACACTGTATATACAATCGGTCTTATAGTTGCTGTAATTGTAATTCTTGTTTATACATTTCTCGGCGGATTTAAGGCTGTTTGCTACACTGACTTTATACAGGGACTTTTAATGCTTGTTGCCATTATGGCGGTTCCGATAATCGCTTATGTAGCTCTTACATATAACAACAGTTTCTCACAGTCACTTATCGACAGCGGTGTAACAAACCCGGATAATTACCTTAACTTCTTTAAAAATGATGACGGTTCAAATGTTTCTGCCGTTTCCATTATTTCTAACCTTGCATGGGGTCTCGGATACTTTGGTATGCCACACATTCTTATAAGATTTATGGCGGTAAAAAGTGACTCTGAAATCAAAAAGTCAAGAAAAATTGCTATCGTATGGGTTATCATTTCACTTGCCGCATCTTGCCTTATCGGACTTGTTGCAAGAGGTTACCTTATCGAAAACCTTGACGCTACAGCAAGCGAAACAGTATTCATCAGACTTATTCAGCAGATCTTCTCCGAGAACGGAATAATGATATTCATCGGCGGTATATTCCTTTGCGGTATTCTTGCCGCTATTATGTCAACAGCCGACAGCCAGCTCCTTGTTACCGCATCTGCCGTGTCAGAGGATATTTACAAAGGCGTTAAGAAAAACGCTACAGAGAAAAGTGCTCTTAACATCGGTAAGGTTGCGGTAGTTGTTGTTGCAATTATCGGCTTTGTAATTGCCATTAATCCTAACTCAAGTATTATGGGACTTGTTTCTGACGCATGGGCAGGTTTTGGCTCTGCTTTCGGTCCGGTTGTACTTCTTGCGTTATTCTGGAAACGCTCAACACTTGCAGGTGCAATCAGCGGTATGGCAACAGGCGCACTTACAGTTATTGTATGGGACTATTTACCGCTCGTAAACGGTGTAACTCTTTACAAAGCAACAAATCTTTATTCTCTTGTTTTAGGTTTTGCACTTGCGCTTATCGTAAATATTATAGTTTCTCTTATAGCAAAGAAACCTTCAAAAGAAATTCAGGACGAGTTTGATTCAATCAAAAGCATTGAAATCTAAGATACAAAAACAGGTTGTCGCAATTAAGCGGCAACCTGTTTTTTGTTGATATTCAGTTGTTAAAGAATTTTATTACAAATTCACTGCCTTTATTAAGTTCAGACGATACACTTATGTATCCGCCTTGCTTTTCAATAATTGTCTTTGCAAGTGAAAGTCCTATACCCACACTGTCATCACTTGAGTTTTTTCCCTTATAAAATCGTTCAAATATATGAGGCAAATCTTCTTTTGTAATACCGCTGCCGTTATCCTTTATGCTGATTTTTGTATAAAGTTTATTTTGGTCAGCGGTTATTTTTATATTTCCGTTCTGTGAATGTTCAATGCAGTTCTTAATTATATTCGTAACAGCCTCGCAAAGCCATTTTCTGTCGCAATCAAGAATTATGTCATTGCAGTCGGTTTCAAGTCTTACACCCAAAATTTCAGCCATTACAGCGGTATTTTTAATACATTCATCAACAATGCTTTTCACCTCAACCTGCTCATATCTGAATTTAACCGCCTCTGCGTCAAGTTTTGATAACTTAAGAAGACTTTGCACCAAAAAAGAAATAGTATTCGTGTTGTGCTTAATATCATTTAAAAATTCACGCCTTATTTCAAGCGGCATATCGTCATCGTCAAGAATATTATCAACCATTACAATTATTGATGTAAGCGGAGTTTTAAGCTGATGCGAAATATCGGAAAGCGATTTTTGTAAATTCTCTTTGTCTTTATTAGAATTTTCTGCCTGCTCTCTGAATTTTACGGTTGTACGGTAAATCTGATTATCAAGCAGAGAAAGCTCGTCCTCGCTGTTCTCGTCAATCTGCAATGAATAATCGCCAAGGTTAATGCGTTCAATCCGCTTTGCAATATCCATAGTCTGTTTCTTTTGAATTTTTAAATACCCTAAAAACAGAACCGCAAAAGCAAGTCCAAATGCTATACAAACAGATACCGAAAGAATCACATATTTGTATGAGCCTTGATTATTGTACGAAACCCAATCCTTTTCGGGGTAAATTCCGTACTTATTTAAAAATTCCGAATTATCCGTATATTCGGTTTTATTATTAAGTATTTCGGCTACTTCTTTTTCGCTGACATCAGGGTATTTTTCAAGCAGTATATTTACAAGCTGATTTATGGTATCGTTACTTGTTTTTCTTATATTCTCAAGACCGATAAAAGTAAAAACAGCTGATATTACACAAAATACAATTGTTACCGCAAGACCCGCACATACAAACTTTTGAGCATTTTTCATTCGCTGACCTCCGCAACCTGATACCCCATTCCCTTTACCGTTTTTATTATATCCGCATCAAGCTTTTTGCGTATTCTCTTGATATATACGGTAAGCGTATTGTCATTTACAAAGTTGCCCGATACATCCCATATTTTTTCAAATATCAGTTCTCGTGTTACCACTTTACCTGCATTTTGCATTAACAGCGACAATAATTTATATTCAAGTGCGGTAAGTTCAAGCTGTTTTCCGTTTTCAAACACCGCCGATTTATCCAAATCAAGCGTAACGCCCGATACTGTAATTATGTTCTTTTTACTGTTTTTATTCGCCACTCGCTTTATGCGTGCAATAAGTTCTCTTGTAGAAAAAGGCTTTGTTATGTAATCGTCCGCACCAAGTTCAAGTCCGTTTACTACACTGTCTTCATCATCAACAGCGGTAAGAAAAATTACAGGCAAATCGGAATATCTGCGAATTTTTTTAAACAAATCAAAGCCGTTTCCGTCGGGAAGCATTATATCAAGCACTGCTACATCATAATTAAAAGGTGCTTTTCGTACAGCCTCGTCTAAACTAAGACAGTATTCACAACTGTAGCCGTTCTGTGCAAATGCATACTCAAGTCCTTTTATTATGCTTTTGTTATCCTCAACAAGCAGTATCTTCATACTAACACTTCCCTTCTTTTGTGATTATATCACCCTGTAAGCCGATATGTCAAATATTATCGTTGCGTATGGTTTCAATTATATTCTGTTTATTCACTTTGCTGATAGAAATTTTCATAATAAGCCATACAACAAAGAATACGAACACTATGCTTATGAGTACAGCCATAGTCGGGAATGAATAGTCAAGCATAATGGTATTTCCCGTAGCCTTAAATATAGCATAACCTCCGAGCAATCCGAGCGGAACACCGATAAGCAAGGATTTTAAACCGTAGAACAAACTTTCAAGTCTTATCATTCTGTTAAATTCTTTCTTTGTCATACCGATAGACTTGAGCATCGCAAATTCCTTACTGCGCAAACGCATATTGGTATTGATTGTGTTAAATACATTTGTTATACCGATAAGTGAAATTACAATAATAAAACCGTAAGCAAAGATTGCAATAATAAGCACAATGGCATTCATCTGTTCTTTTTGCTCGTTAATATTAAAAACATCAAGATTTTCTATATCAAGATTATTTATATATTCTACCGTATTTACAGGGTCAGCCGAATCAATAACAATGACTCCTGTTGTATGGTCATTATCCTCGGCAAACAGCTTTTTAAAATAATCCTCACTTACAAGCACACTTCCCTCATTTAGGGTACTCATAATACTTGAAACTATAGACCCCGGCACTTCCTTATTAATTGTATCATATATAACAAGGTCAACAGACTTATAATCATCCGGATTATATACAAAATCAGGATCTGTTTTCTGAATTTCTTTAATATCATCCTCAGTATATGACGGGGTTCCGTTAGGATACAACTTTACAACAGTGTTCATAGGCAAGTCAAATTCCTTACCCTTGATAAGAATATTATCCGAATTGTAGTATTTAAAATCATTCGTAATAAGTGCTTTATCCTTGACATCATCATAATTATATCCAAGTGCGGTTACATACTCCTTAAAGCTCTTATTATCCACACCAAACACATACGCTAAATCGCCGCCCGATAACTCTGCCGCTTTGGCATCCTCCGTATAATAATCGGTAAGCCCCACTATATTGCCATAATAATTTTCACAGGCTTTTATGCTTGAATTTATATCCGTATCAGCAATGATTCTTTTGTAAACATTTTCGTATTCATCATATGACAGCTTATCGTTTGCATGTACAGTAATATTGTAAGAAATATCCTTAAAGTGATCACCTGCAATTTTTAATCCGTACTCAATAAAGGTGGAAATTGAAATAAACATTGCAACTGTTATAATAATAGAAATTACAGTAGTGCGGTACTTCTTTTTACTGCGTTTAAGGTTTTTATAGGCAATTTCTCCGCCCACACCAAACAGCTTTTTAATAAATTTCGGTGATTTATAGCTTTTCTTTTTATTAATCTTAATGTCGTTGTTGCCTCTGATTGCGGTAATCGGAGCAATTCTTGAGGCTCTGAAAGCCGATGAAAGCGTAGAAAACAGAATAATAACCGCTGACATTACAGCAGAAATAACCGCTACCCACCATGGAACAGCATAAACAAATGAGATTCCGTTCAGCATATTTTCGAGCAATGCGTTCAAAATTACCACAAGCAGCGCAATTACACCTACGCCAAGCAAAATGCCTGCCGGAATACCGATTATGCCAAGCACAAAGCCCTCAAAAAGCACATTATGCCTTATCTGCTTTGATGTAGCACCGATTGAAGCAAGCATACCGTACAACTTTGTTTTTTCGGTAATTGAAATTGCAAAGCTGTTGCGGATAACAAAAATACTTGAAATTGCAATAATTACAATAATTATTACAGCTAATGAAAAAAGCATTCTCATATACTCGTCACTTAGCGCAAAGCCTTTGTATCTCAGCAAATCTTTGTTTATACTCGCCTCATAAAAATCGCCGTTTTCAAGATAAACTTCAAAATCATTTTTTAAACTCTCAAAATCGTCACCCGTTAAATTTAAAATCTCACCGCTCGTTGTAATATAATCTTTTTCACCGTCTGATGTAAAACTTATAAACAAATCATTTATATCGGCATTTTCTTCAGCTAAAGTGAAAGCGGAACTGCTCGCAGAATTGCTGTCTGCCGCAAAATATGATGAAGAAACCTTATTAAACACACCTACAACAGTGTAAGTCTTTTTATGAGTATCGACAAGTTTTTCCAAACCATTTTCGTCAATAAAATATTCGGTATCGTTTAACGGTATTTCCGCACCCGATACATAAACTCTTTTGCCCAAGTCAAGTGTAATTGTATCGCCTATTTTAAATTCCGCTCTGCTGTTCTCAATTACACTCTGCGAAAGCACAAGTTCGTTTCCGTTTTGCGGAAGTCTGCCCTCTTTAAGTGTAACATTAAAGCAGTCTGTAAATGATTTTTCGTTAAATGCAACCACATTTATGTACGGCTTTGTGTCAAATTTCGCCTGCGGCAGATATGCGCAACCGAGATTTTGTTTTATATAAATGTCCTTTACATTTCTGTTTGCCTGCGCATTGTCAATAATTTTTTTGTTTGCTCCTTTTACAAATAAATCATAATTACCCGTAATATTAATTTGTAAGTTTACCATTGTCTGTTGTGCGCTTGCCGCCATACCGGCAACAACCATAATCAAAGCGCACGAAAGCATAATACCGATAATCGTAACAATCGTACGGCTTTTATTCAACTTTAAATTTTTAACAGTAAGTTTATTCAGTATCTTCAAGCCTTACGCCTCCCTTAAAATTTTGCCGTCCTGAATTGTAATAATTCTGTCGGCTTCCTTTGCAATTTCAAGATTGTGCGTAATCATAATTATTGTCTGATTAAAGTCACGGTTAGACATTTTCAAAATACTCATAATTTCTTCTGTGGATTTTGAATCAAGGTTACCTGTCGGCTCGTCAGCAAGCAGAATAGCCGGATTATTTATTAAAGCTCTTGCAATCGAGGTTCTCTGTTGCTGACCGCCCGAAAGCTCGTTTGGCAGATGATTTCTTCTTTCAAAAAGTCCGAAAGATTTTAAAATCAAATTCATTCTCTCTTTATCGGGTCTGTTACCGTCAAGGTCACACGGAAGAGAGATATTTTCTTCCACCGTAAGAATCGGAATAAGATTATAGAACTGATAAACAATGCCAATCTGTCTGCGTCTGAAAATAGCGAGTTTATCATTATTCATATTATTTATTTCGTTTCCGTCTATATAAATTTTGCCGCTTGTCGGTCTGTCAACACCGCCGAGCAAATGCAAAAGCGTTGATTTTCCGCTGCCGCTTGCGCCTACTATAGCAACAAATTCGCCCTTATTTACAGACAAAGAAATATTGTCAACCGCATTTACAATATTATCTCCCTCTCCGTAGGTTTTTACAAGATTTTCAACTTTGAGTATTTCCATAATAATTCCTCCAAATTTATTTTACAGGTTTATTATAAATACTCATAATGACGCTAAAGTGACTGCTAAATAATTTTTTTGTTTTTGTAAAGCAATTTGCATATGCAGCTTATAGGTATGCACAAAAGCGTCCACAACATACTGTAAAACGGGCAAATCTGTCCTTTAAAATTCAGCGTACAATTGCTGTAATCCCAGACATTAAGTTTAAATTTTACATTTACTATAAATCCGCATATTCCTTCCATAAGTGTGATAACGGCACCGCCTATAAGGCATTTGCTGCGTAAACACAGTTTTGGGAATTTTTTATATATTCTGAAAATTGTAAGAAAACAACTGCCGCCCGTAACCGCCATTGTCCAATGAGTTTTTCTGCGCCACAGTATTTCAAGCAAAGCATAAGCAACTCCGCCGATTGAAAACAGGATACAATCACATTTTAATCTCTTTAACAAAAAAATCACCGTTTTTATTATGTCCAAAAACGGTGATTTAAATTCTGATTATTAAATTTCCAATTCATTAACTATATTTTTCAGTTCATCAAGCGAATATAAGCAATTGATTGCCGACAGCATAGCATTGGCAGTAAGGTAAGACGGCATATCTAAGTGCTTTAACAAGGCTTTTCTTAATTTCTCGGAGTTTTCCCTGCCGGTAAGACCGAGCCTGTATAAGTCGGCTTTTGTTACCTCTTCTCTGTCTGCCTGTTCATCTTCACCGATTATTGTAGCTCCGCTTTTGCGAATTGCCTTGATAATCACATCATCGCTCACTCCCTCAACACCAAGAAAGCCCTCTTTTGAACCGTGCGCCTTACGCTTTTCCTTGCCGTTTATCTGCGGTATGTAGCAATGTTTTATCTTACTTTTGTCAACCGTACCACGCAAAAAATTTCTTATAACAAAGCCTGCGGAATCGCTGTCAGTAAATACAAGTATTCCCCTCGTCTGTGCTATTTTGCGTATAAGCGTTTGCTTTTCTTTATCCGAAAACACACGGAAACCGTTTGTTTCGATAATCGTTGTGTCTACAAGATTTTTCAATTTTATTTTGTCATATCTGCCCTCAACTATTATTGCCTCTTTTATTTTCAGCAATTAAACTCTTCCCCTCTCAGCGGTCAGCAAAAGCTGTGCAATCAGTTTTTCAAAGAACACTCTGTCATTTACCGAAACACTTTTAAATTCGGTTTCCGCCTGCAAAAGCAAACTAAGCGATTTTCTTAAAGCCTGCGTAGAAACTCGCTTTGTTGCCCTTCTTGCATTATCAAGTACAAACGCTCTGTTTTTATAATTAAACTTACTCGCAACCTCCGTTTTTTGTACGCCGCTTTCATCAGCAACTCTGATTCTGTATGCGTCTATAAAAGCCTGCGATAAAATAAACAGCATATCCGCCGTCTTTTC
>ENA-OWOV01000708-OWOV01000708.1-gut-metagenome-genome-assembly--contig:-NODE-708-length-10142-cov-2.615797_pt1 | contig 10142 bp, 6 predicted proteins | sample MGYA00248247_ERZ651799 | MGnify/ENA primary metagenome ERZ651799 (study PRJEB26908, sample SAMEA4031712) | gut metagenome | biome: gut; feature: normal infant; material: stool | place: China | collected 2015 ...
AAGGTTCTTCTCCGCGAGTGGGGTAAAGGTCGTCACCGCGCATCTGAAGATGCATGATACCTTCCAACCCACCATAATATCCACTGGTCATACGGCGGAAAGGATTATAAACTGCGGACAAGCCTTTCATCACATTATCCTCGGATGTCCAGAAAGTGGTCGGAGTCTGACGGTTAGGATCAATCTCATTCAGAAAGTCATCACTACAAGAAGACAACAACATTGGAGCTACAGCCAATGCAGCTATGTATTTTATAAAATTCTTTTTCATATTCTGCAAATATTACTTATTCCTAATTAGAAATTTACTTGTAAACCAAAGGTGATAGTACGTGCCATCGGATAACGACCGTCATCACAACCACGGGTCATTACACCCGAACCACCTGATGTACCGGCACCATCGGCATCTACCATACCCAAGTCAGGAGTATATCCTTTATAATCGGTTATAGTGAAAAGGTTTTCCATAGCCGTATAAACACGCACATTCTGCAAACCGGCTTTAGATACCCATACTTTGGGCAACGTATAACCTAATTCCAAAGTCTTCAAGCGCAAGAATGAACCATTTTCCAACCAACGGTCCGTATAGCCCCAGTTTGTACCATTAGGATCGCTAGTACCAAACAAACAGCGAGGAATGTCAGAATGATTGTTTTCAGTCCAGCTGTTCATGCGTTCTGCATATTGGTTTCCCGTTGATTCATTATAAACCGTACTATAATACTGGGCATTGTAAATCTTGTTGCCAAAGTTTCCGTCAAAGAACATATTCAAATCCAAACCTTTCCATTCAGCACCCAGACTTACACCCAAGTTAACTTTCGGGAAAGCAGAGCCTACATCCTGACGGTCATTATTGTCAATCTTACCATCTCCGTTATAATCCACGAAACGCAAGTCACCCGGTTGTGCATTAGGCTGGATCTTATTACCGTTCTTATCCACATACGCATCAATTTCTTGTTGGCTTTGGAATACACCATCCGTCTTTATCAAATTGAAATAACCTATGGAATGACCGGTCTTGGCATAAGTAATCGTTCCTTTGGCATGAGGATTGAATCCCTGCCATTCATCACGACTTCCGTTTACTTCCGTCAGTTCATTCTTGATAAAGGTGGCATTGACACCAACTTGAAAAAACAAATCGCCTACATTATTACGGTGAAACAATGAAATTTCAAATCCTATGTTTACTACTGTACCTGCATTTACTGTAGGATTCCCACTCAAGCCAAAACTCAAAGACTGCGGCATAGACAACAACATATCTTCTGTTTTCTGAATAAAATAATCAGCACTGACACTGAACTTATTGTTCAAGAAAGCAAAATCCAAACCCAAGTTCAAGGTCTTCGTCTTTTCCCAAGTCACATTCATGGGTGAAGTCCATTCCTTACCGGTAATGGCACCTTCCCAAAGTTCTGTGCCCATCATGTTATTCATACCTTTATAAACAACAGACTGGGTAGCATAATTGCCAATGCCGCTCAAATTACCCAATACACCATAACTGGCACGAATTTTCAATTCATTCATGGTTTCCTTGATATTTTCAAAGAAATCTTCATTCATCACATTCCAACCCAAAGATACAGACGGGAATGTGCCCCAGCGGTTTCCATCTGCAAATTTGGAAGAACCGTCCCGACGAACAGAAGCAGACAGCATATAACGATCGGCATACGAATACATCACACGCCCAAACATAGAAATCATTGTATTGGCCCACGCGCTACCCGATGTATTTTGTGAAGAAACCGAACCGGCGTCAATCACAGAGAAACCTTCCGGGAAACCCTTACGTCCTGCACCAAAACCACGCGCATTGTTACGCTGGGCAGAATAACCCACCAAAGCAGAAACCGTATGATTGCCAAACGTATTATCATAATTGATTGTATTTTCAATCAACCAATCGTTCTCCCAGTCTGTACTTTCCGACAATTCCGCTTCATTCTTTTGTGAAGTAGAACTGAAATAATAAGGAGAACTATAGGCATAATTACGTCTTGTATATTTGTTTATACCTACATTGAATTTATATTTCAATCCTTTCAAGAACAAATCCACTTCGGCATAGCCATTCAATAAAATGTCTATTCCATGTCTTTGGTAATCATAGGCTTCTGTCCAACCTACAGGATTATCTCCTCTGGTCCATTCCGGAGCGACACCCCAAGTGCCATCTTCACCATATACATTCCACATAGGCACAGCTGTCAGAGCGGAGGTATATGAAACATCTTCGTACTTCTTTTTATAGAATTTCATCATCAACGTAGTCCCCATACGCAAATGATTATTGAAAAAAGAAAAAGTATTCTTAGCACGAATGTTCCATGCCTCATAACCGGTAGTATTCACAATACCATCCTGGTTAAGATAGCTTCCCGACAGATTATAGGTCGAAGTCTTGTTTCCTCCAGATACATTCAAGCTAACCTTGCTCACCATAGCCGAGTTATAAAGTTCTTTCTGCCAGTCTGTTCCAGCACCTCCATTCCAATTCAGCAACCCTTCTGCCGAACTATAACCGGTAGCCTTTGCCAAATCGCGAAGCTGATTACCATCCATTACATCAATGTATTTGGCAACCATCTGAACGCCTGTATAGGCATCCACTGTTACACGGGCAGGAGTTTCCAAACGACCGCCTTTAGTAGTGACCAATACAACACCATTAGCAGCACGAGAACCATAAATAGCAGCAGCCGAAGCATCTTTCAACACTTCAATAGACTGAATGTCAGCGGGATCAACCATATTGATATCACCATACACACCGTCAATCACATAAAGCGGACTGGTGGCACTCAATGAACTGATACCACGGACATTAATATTCAAGCCTTCCCCCGGCTGACCGTTGGCAGCCGACACAGTAACACCGGCAACTCTTCCTTGCAAAGCAGCTGAAGCACTACGTGCAACATTTGCCTGTAACTCTTTACCGGAAACAGAAGCGACCGCACCTGTCAAATGGCTTTTCTTCACTGTACCGTAACCGATAACCACCACCTCGTCCAACAATTCACCTTCCGACAATTTCACATTAATCACACTGCGGCCATCAACCTTAACAGTTTGCTCCTGATAACCTACATAAGAGAAATTCAAAGACTGACCGGAAGCGGCCTTAATGGTATATTTGCCATCAAAATCGGTAATCACGCCATCCGTAGTTCCTACTACAACAACAGCCGCACCAATCAACGGATTATTCTCCGCATCCGTCACTGTTCCGGTAACAGTAATTTGCTGAGCATAGGCACATATACTAAGTATGCACAGCAACCATGTAAATGCAATTTGTTTCATAAATAATGTATTAGAGTTTAATTAAAAAATATTGCTGTAAAATTAACTAAAAATAGATTTCCAACACGTTATTGCTTTCGCAAACAACGGTAATGCCCCATGGATGGAAGAATAGCAGCTGAAATTAAGAATGTCTTTGTTTTCATAGTTATTTGAATTAAAAATTAACATTGCAAAGATGGCAATTCAAGCAAGCAGGAACAAATACAATTCAAGCATTAAACAATGAAATCTTATCAATATCAAAAAAAATTCTTCAAGACAATGGAAAACACATCTGAATTGAACGTGAAATATAAAATTTTTCCTACACAGTATTCTTCTAATTATCAACCAATTACTGTGAAAAAACATCCATAAAGGCTCTCAACCGGTAGGTAAGCGGCGGTATCGTTCATCAATGTACAACACAACAACCGCCACACACAAAATGACAAAACTTCAATAGATGTATTTTATCAACAGGATGCAACCGTGAAAACAGTCTTATGACTTTATTGCTTCACCTTGGTGAAGCAACCGTTTCACAGAGGTGGCAACGGCACTTCACTTGAGTGAAAAGGCACGTTCAGCCGAGTGGTGCAACAAATGATGCAGTCTTCTTGCATGGAAACTCCCATCCCCTTGCACGGATACTGCCGTACATATATAAAGATTACGTACCCGACATGGAAACCGATATCCGACGAACCGGCTTCTGCAAGGAAAAAACGAAAAAGTACTTCGTGGGGATACAGGAAATTCCGTCACCGCATATTACTGTTTATCAGCGCAATACAATGACGGAACAAAAAACTATTGCAGCGTAGAAATAAAAACAGAATCAACGTTACAAAGACGAACTACTCAACACAGTTCCGGTATAGGAAACCACGCTACGGGCCGGCAATGTCAAGGTATAGCCACCATCGGCAGGTTGACCAGCTTCCACCAGCTCCCATTTACGGGTGTCATCGGTGACATAGCCTTGCAAAGCACCGGAAACCTGAGCGCTTTCAAGAGCCAACGAAATAACTACTTCATGATCCGCAGGGTTGATGGCTACAACCGTGTAACCGTTGTCACCATATTTATAGCCAGACACCATATAGCCTTGTTCGAAATCATATTGCGCCGAGATGCGCTTGCTTCCTACAGGGATGTAACGGGAGAAGTTGCCGAACACCTCGCAACGCTTGGTCACTTCATAGTCCACGCGGTTTTTTTCAATGTTAATCAGCCCCTCGGTGGTTCCGCCATCCGGTATAGCACCTGCCCACCACACAATAGCGCCGGTATTGGCCTCACACAAGAAACGATGGAACTTCTTCGCCCATTTCAAGCCACTGGTCATGGTAGCAACATAACTATCCGTAGGATCGCTGATTTCGGTCAACCACACGGGAATTCCCTTCGATTCGGCTTTGCTGAACGGTTCAATGGCAGGATCTTTCCCGATCACAGGATCCACATAGCCGTGTCCGGCGGCAATGACGGGAAAGTTGGTGATTTTAGGATTCAGGTTCAGAATGTCGCGCACATAATTTTTACTGCCCATGATAAAGCCCAGAATGGCAGACCACTGGGCATTCTCGCCAAAGATAATCCGGGTTTCGGGATGGGTCTGTCGCAACTTGGGACCTAAGTTATTCACAATGAACGGTCCCAGCGTAGTGGTACCGGGAAGCCAGAGGCATGAGTTCCAGCTTGCCGCATACTCGGGCTCGTTGGCCGGAGAGATGGCATAGACAGGCAGACCTGCCGCTGTGTAGGCATCACAGAAATTGGAAAGATAGTCGGCAAAGGCCTGGTAGCTGCCGCGTTTCAAAAAACCTTGCGAGGTACTGCCGTTGCTTTTCATATAAGCCGGAGCAGACCAAACGGAAAAGATGAGTTTGTCCACACCGTATTCCTGCTTCGCTTTTTTCATGATCCACAACTGTCCGTTGCGCTGTGCGATGCCTTCGGCAACACGATTCTCATCACGGTTGAAATCAATATCGAAAAAAGGATCGTCCAAAGACAGATTGATATCCTCGTCCATATTAAACGTGGTTTCATCGTAATGGGGGAATACCTCGCCCCTGAGGATACTGAGGCGAAGCCCGTCCTGTCCGAACATCACATCCATAATCTCCTGACGCTTGCGGTGGGCATAAAGATAGTCGGACCAGCCGGCCTGCGCCACACCAAAACCATCGATGGTTTGTTCTTCGTTGTTCCACTGAAGAACTACGTCGGCCCCCAAGGTACTACGTGCATCGGCCGGGATTTGTTCTGCCGGAAGAACATCGGTAACATCGGTACAGGCACAGAGGCAAGCGGCGGAAGCCGCCACGGCAAAAAGGTAAGATAGCTTTTTCATGACACTTGTCTTTTTTAAGGTTAGTATTCAAAGTTTTACCAGGTTGTAACCCAAAGGCAAAGATGGAAATTTACCGACAGACAAACCAATACTATCCGAACATATACTTATGATATTTTATCAAAATAGAGACCGTCAATATGAGAAGCCTTGTTCTGGCTATCCGAATAAAGAAAAAACAACTTACAAGCCGTTCGTAGTACCGCAAAAAGACACGGAACATTATTTCCAGGCATTCAAATCCTACAACATCCCCGAACTTTCAGAAAATCCGTTTTCTTTTAGTGCTGTCAAAATCAGGCAAGTCCATGAGAAAGTTCCGGCCGAACCTTTTAAATGATAGTCTTGTTCTTACGATAATTATCACGGAACTCTTTAGGAGTCACTCCTTTTTTCTTTTTAAAGATACGGTTGAAATTGGATAGATTATTAAAGCCACAATCATATCCTATTTCAGCTATTGACAAGGAAGAATCAACCAAAGCACGTGAAGCGGCCCCCAAGCGGATATCAGTAAGGAAATCGATAAAACTTTTGGAAGTATGCTGTTTGATAAAACGACAGAATGAGGCCTCGCTCATATTTACCATTTTAGCCACATCTGCAAGACGGATCACTTCCGAAAAATGAAAATGAACATAATCCAGCACCTTGTTCAACTTCTCGTTAGTATGCTCTTTGGAAACAGAGTTAATGGCAAACTGCCCGGTTGACAGCTCACGCATCCCTTTGTCCAATGATAATTCATGAAGAATAACAAGCAGTTTTATCAAGGAATAGAAACTATCGTTCTCGCAAGACAGCGTTTTCAACAACGGGCGGACTTTTGCGATAGTCTCCCTGCTGAACACGATTCCTTTACGGGCACGGTGGAAAAGTTCCCGAATGCTGATCATCTGGTTCCTGTTCAGAATCTGGTCGGAAAGCAGATCGGAATGAAACTGAATGGTTATTTCATGGATATTCTGCGGCTTGTTGTTATAATCCCTCCAAGCATGTTCCAATTGAGGATTGGTGACCAGCACCAGTTCCTCTTCTTCTATTTCTTCTATGGAGTCTCCCACAATGCGTTGTGCGCCTTTTGCATTCTCAATATAGTTCAGTTCATATTCGGGATGTATATGTATAGGAAAATTAAAATTCGATTTCTGACGCTCTATCAAAATAAAGCAATCCTTGGCCGACAAAGGTGACACTTCTTTGAACAATTCTGTGTTTATCATATTTCTCTTTCACATTAGATCTGATCTTGTATAGCAAAGATAACATGAAATATGAAATCGGAAACAAAAAAGTGAGCATATTTTTATACTAAACCTGCAAAAGTACCTTCTATAAAAACGTAGATAACACAATACACAAAAACGAGAACCGTGTTATCCACGTCATTTCCATGAGGTTGCTTCTATTTCAGACAAGCCTTCATTGCTTTAATGATCGCTGAGTCAAACCCTTCGTGATCCAATTCATTAATCCCCTTGATAGTCATACCACCGGGCGTACACACCTTATCTATTTCCACACTGGGATGAGTATCATTATTCAATATCAAGGAAGCGGCTCCTTTCACAGACTGGGCAACCATTTTCTGTGCATCTTTCGGATAGATCCCCAATTCAATACCTGCCTGCATAGCTGCCTGAATATATTTCAAGACATATGCGATACCACATGAAGTCAAAGCCGTAGTAGCAGCCATCTGACTTTCAGGAATAAGCATAGCCAATCCTAATTCATTAAAGATATCCAGCATCAGTTGTTCTTGTTCCTTACTGGCGTTACGACTGGATATCAAAGTCATACTTTCCAACTGAGAAATAGCAGTATTGGGAATCAAACGGAATATGGTCTGTTCCGGACCTACACTCTTTACCAGCTGTTCGAAAGTTACACCACCTGCAATAGAAACCAATACTTGCCGGGGAGTCAAATGAACCACACTCAACACTTGGTCTATCAACCACGGCTTTACAGCCAGAATAACGATATCGGCATCCTTTATCGCTTTCGGATTTTCCGTTGTCACATTAATCTCCGGATAATCCGCCTGTAGAGTTTCCAGACTTCCGCTGAACGGATCGGCTACTGTTACATCACTCGCTGGAATGATAGTGCCTTGGGCAAGGCCGCGAGCAATGGCCCCTCCCATATTTCCCGCACCAATAATTGCTACTTTCATATTATTAAAGATTAAGTCTATAGCTACAAAGATAAGGGAAAAAAGGAGAAGAACGTATTATGAAAAGCTAAAAATAAAATTACTTTGAAGAAGATGAAATCAAAAAGTCTCGCCGGAACCGAAATGTTTCCTGACGAGACCTTATTTTCTTTCGCTGATTATTATCCCTCTTGAATCTCCAGCTTATACCAACACTTTACGAAAGCGTTCAATAAATTCATCAGCCTCAGCCATAGTCAGACACAAAGGCGGGAGCAGACGGATTACATTCGTACCACTGACTCCGGTAAATACTTTCTGTTCGAACAGCAGACGCTGACGCAGTTCCTTAATCGGTTCGTCAAATTCCATACCGATCATCAAACCTTCGCCACGCACCTCTTTAATCTGTGGGAATTGTTTCAATTCTTTCAGCAGATGAGCACCTACCTTGGCAGCATTCTCTACCAGGTTCTCACCTTTCATAACATCCAGCACCGCGATAGCAGCAGCACAAGCCAGGTGGTTACCACCAAAAGTGGTTCCCAATTGTCCATATACGGGTTTGAATTTCGGACTGATCAGGACACCAGCCATCGGAAAGCCATTGCCAATCCCCTTTGCAACCGTAATCATATCGGGACGGATACCTGCATGTTGGTGAGCAAAAAATTTACCGCTACGCCCGTAGCCGGATTGTATTTCATCCAAAACAAGTACTGCATCCACTTCTTCGCAAGCCTTACTCAGTTCTTTCAAGAATTTCACTTCCGGAACCTGAATACCGCCTACTCCTTGAATACCTTCAATAATCACCGCACAGACATCTCCTTTTGCCAATTCCGCTTTAGCTGCTTCTATATCGTTCAAAGGCAGATAAGTCACATGCCCATTGTCATTGATTGGGGCTATAATTTTCGGATTGTGGGTTACCTCCACTGCCAGTGAAGTACGTCCATGAAATGCTTTGCAAAAAGAAAGCACACGTTTGCGACCATTGTAAAAAGAAGCCATTTTCAACGCATTTTCATTAGCTTCGGCCCCACTGTTTATCAAAAACAATTGATAATCATCATAACCCGAAAGTTTCCCTAAACGGTCTGCCACTTCCTGTTGTAGCTTGTTAACCACCGAATTGGAATAAAATCCCAACTGTGCAACCTGCTTGCTTATCATTTCCACATAATACGGATGTGCGTGACCGATAGAAATAACCGCATGACCACCATACAAATCAAGGTATTCCGTACCTTGATCATCCCATACATGACAACCTTTTCCCTTGACAATGTTTATGTCAAAAAGAGGATATACATCAAATAATTTCATAAACTCTTCTTTATTAAAAAGCAGACGGTTTCAACCTCAGCCCTACGGTTTCTTCCAGATTGAACATGAGATTCATATTATGGACCGCTTGTCCGCTTGCCCCCTTCAACAAGTTGTCAATGCAAGAGATAACCAGCAGTTTATCGCCATGCTTCTCCAAATGAATCAAACACTTGTTGGTGTTCACCACCTGCTTCAAATCTATATTTTTGTCTACAATATGAACGAAAGAATCCTCGGCATAATAGTCTTGATACATCTTCACCAGTTCTTCCAGTTCCACCTTGCATTTGACTACCAGAGTAGCAAAGATACCACGCGGGAAATCACCCCGGTAAGGAATAAAATCTATTTCAGCATTAAAGCTGTTTTGCAACTGTTTCAATGATTGCTTGATTTCGGGAACATGCTGATGAGAAAACGGTTTATAGATGCTCATATTATTATTACGCCAGCTGAAATGGCTGGTAGCACCCGGTTTCACCCCTGCCCCTGTACTTCCGGTAATGGCATTTACCATTACATCCTCGTTCAGTAACAGATGTTTGGCTAACGGCAATAAACCCAATTGAATACAAGTGGCAAAACATCCCGGATTGGCCACGTGCTTGCTATGGCAGATAGCACGACGGTTCAGTTCCGGCAAACCATAGATGAAGTCATGGTCATCACTCTTGATACGGTAGTCCATACTGAGGTCTATGATTTTCAAATCCTCGGGTACATTGTGACTATCCATAAACTTCTTTGTATCTCCATGAGCCGTACAGAAGAACAATACATCAATCTCATCCAGAGGAAGTTCGTCGGTAAAAACCAAATCCGTTTCACCATAGAGTCCCTCATGTACGTCGGTAATCTTATTGCCGGCGTTACTGCTGCTGTTTATAAACTTTATGTCTACATCAGGGTGATTAATCAGCAGACGAATCAATTCGCCCGCCGTATAACCTGCCCCACCGATAATTCCTGCTTTAATCATAC
>ENA-OWOV01000712-OWOV01000712.1-gut-metagenome-genome-assembly--contig:-NODE-712-length-10099-cov-3.927360_pt1 | contig 10099 bp, 8 predicted proteins | sample MGYA00248247_ERZ651799 | MGnify/ENA primary metagenome ERZ651799 (study PRJEB26908, sample SAMEA4031712) | gut metagenome | biome: gut; feature: normal infant; material: stool | place: China | collected 2015 ...
GGTTTATCCTCGATCATTGAATATTCTTCTAACGGGCGCTATAATAAAAGAAAACGGTAAGGAAGTGCACCTATGCTCTACCTCGGACTGTATGAACAGGTCATCAATAACGCACTGAACCGCGAGCTCGCAGATATCCCGGAAGCCCGCAAGTCCACTGCGCCCATCGACACAGCGGAGGCTGCCAAGGTACTGGCGCAGTATCTGACCAACGTGGTACAGAAGGGTCTTGAGAACGTGCAGGACAACGGCGGCGGCATCGAGGCGCAGATCCAGCTGGCAAACCAGATCGTGACCACCATCCAGAACACCACACAGGAAGCTGACTTTTCCGCGCTTAGTGTTGACCAGCGGGCAGAGCAGCTTCTTGCGCTTTTGCAGCAGAATGACCCGCGCCTTGCTACAGGAAAAAGCGCAAAAGACCTTGACCGCCCGGAGACCTCTATTGCGCAAAGTTCCCTGTTTACCGGCGCTATCCATGAGCCGCAGATGTACACGGAGCTGAAAAAGGAGATCGTTTCTGCCGACCGCATTGATATGCTGGTCTCCTTTATCAAGTGGAGCGGCTTACGCCTCATCATGGACGAGCTGCGGCAGTTTGTGCAAAGCGGCGGTGAGTTGCGCATCATCACCACCTCTTATATGGGCGCTACGGACGTGAAAGCCATCGAGGAGCTGCGCGCACTGCCCAATACGAAGATCAAGGTGAGCTACGACACCAAGCGTACCCGGCTCCACGCAAAGACCTATGTGTTTTACCGGGACACCGGTTTTACTACGGCGTATGTAGGCTCCTCCAACCTGTCCAATGCGGCAATTTCCAGCGGTCTGGAATGGAACGTCAAGGTGACCCGAAAGGACCTGCCGGAGACCATTGAAAAGATCGCAGCCACTTTTGAAAGCTACTGGAATTCCAGCGAGTTTGAATATTACGATGAAGGACAGCGGGAACGGCTGACCCGCGCCCTGAAGGCTGAAAAATACAGCGAGACCGACTACAGCGGAATCTACACCCTGGATATTCTGCCCTATTCCTACCAGCAGGAAATTCTGGACCGGCTGGATGCCGAGCGCACCGTTCGGGGGTATAATCGCAACTTGGTGGTCGCCGCTACCGGCACCGGCAAAACTGTGATCTCCGCACTGGATTACAAGCGCTTCTGCAAACAGCATCCGGGGCAGCCCTGCCGTCTGCTGTTTGTGGCACACCGGGAGGAAATCCTGAAGCAGAGCCTGTACACCTTCCGGGCGGTGCTGAAGGATGCCAATTTCGGCGAGCTGTATGTGGGCAGCCACAAAGCCGACAGCATCGACCATCTGTTTGTTTCCATCCAGACCTTCAATTCTCAGGAGCTTGCCGCCAAAACGGCAGCAGATTTTTACGATTACATCGTTGTGGACGAGTTCCATCATGCAGCTGCACCCACTTATCAGAAGCTGTTGGAATATTACCAGCCGAAGATCCTGCTTGGACTGACCGCTACCCCGGAACGTATGGACGGCAAAAGCGTTCTGGACTATTTCGGCGGGCGCATTGCCGCCGAGATCCGTCTGCCGGAAGCGATCGACCGGAAACTGCTCTGTCCCTTCCAATATTTCGGTGTCACCGACACCGCAGATCTGAGCAGCCTGAAATGGCGTACCGGCGGCTACGATAAAAACGAGTTGTCCAACCTGTACACCCTCAGTGGCATGGTGGCGGAGCGCCGCGCTGACCTTGTGGTAAACTCCATCCTGAAATATGTCACCGATATCGACGAGGTAAAGGGTTTGGGCTTCTGCGTTTCCATCGCCCATGCCCAATTTATGGCACGCTACTTTAATACCCATGGCATCCCGTCTATGGCACTGACCGGCGACTCTCCTGACGAGGAGCGCAACGCCGCCAAACAGCGGCTGGTTTCCGGGGAGCTCCGATTCCTCTTTGTGGTGGACATTTACAACGAGGGCGTGGATATCCCCGAGGTGAACACCGTTCTGTTCCTGCGTCCTACCGAGTCGCTGACTGTGTTTTTGCAGCAGCTGGGGCGCGGTCTGCGTCTAGCAGAAAACAAGGATTGCCTGACCGTTCTGGATTTCATCGGACAGGCCAACAAAAAGTATAATTTTGAGGAGAAATTCTCAGCACTGCTCTCCAACACCACCCGCAGCGTCAGCCGGGAGCTCAAAGAGGGCTTTGTCTCTGCGCCTAAGGGCTGCTACATTCAGCTGGAGAAAATTGCCGCAAAATATGTGCTGGATAATATCAGCGCCTCCTATGACCGCACCTCTGGGCTTGTGGCGCGGGCGGCTGCCTTTACCGAGGATACTGGTCTGCCCCTGACACTTGGGAACTTTCTCGACTACTACCATCTTGACCCGCGTGCGATTTACAGCAAAAAGGTCTGCTTCAGCAGGCTGTGCGTCCGCGCAGGGGCGGCATCTGATTTTGCAGAACCTTTGGAAGAAACCGTAACCAAAGCCCTTGCCCGCTTTGCGGTCATCGATTCCCGCAGGTGGATTCGTTTTTTGCTGGGGCTTCTGCCAAAATTGGATAACACCGACTTTGCGGCTCTATCGCCAGTAGAGAAACGGATGCTGCAAATGTTCTATGTGACCCTCTGGGGCAAGACCGCAGAAAGCTGGGAGGATGAAGAAGTTCTCGATAACCTGTATGCTCTCTCAGACAGTCCCGTTTTGCTGGGGGAGCTGCAGGCACTTTTGCAGTATCAATATGACCGCATTGATTTTATTGACGAGCCGGTAGATGTGGGCTTTGATTGTCCGCTGGACCTGCACTGCACCTATACCCGCGACCAGCTGCTGGTAGCACTGGACTTTTTGAAGCCCGCCACTGTCCGCGAGGGCGTGAAGTGGCTGCCGGAAAAGCAGCTGGACGTATTCTTTGTGACCCTGAACAAAGCGGACAAGGATTACTCTCCCACCACCATGTACAAGGATTATTCCATTAACGAAAGCCTGTTCCACTGGCAGAGCCAGAGCACCACCGCCGAAAACTCTGCCACCGGGCAGCGCTACATCCATCACCGGGAAAAAGGAAGCCGTGTGCTGTTATTCGTGCGTGAGTTCAAGGCAGATGCCCGTTTTGGCGGTGCAGGAGCGTATACCTATCTGGGCACGGTGAACTATGTGAAGCATGAGGGCTCCCGTCCCATGAATATCACATGGAAGCTGGACCGCCCGATTCCTGCAAAGTTCCTCAAAAAGACCAACAAGCTGGTGGTCGGTTAAAAGGAGAATATCATGAAGGTTGTTCGCGTTGTCGCAGCTGTGATCTGCGACGATATTCAGACGAAACATAAAATTTATGCCACCGCCCGCGGCTACGGCGAGTACAAGGGCGGATGGGAGTTCCCGGGCGGCAAAATCGAGCCGGGTGAAACCCCGCAGCAGGCGCTGAAACGAGAGATCCGGGAAGAGCTGGATGCCGAGATTGCGGTAGGCGATTTGATTGGCACCATTGAATACGATTATCCCGCCTTCCATCTTTCCATGGACTGTTTCTGGTGCGAGGTAGTCTCCGGCGAACTGGTGCTGAAAGAAGCCGAGGCTGCACGCTGGCTGACTAAAGAGGAGCTTGATTCTGTTCCGTGGCTCCCGGCTGATCAGACGATTCTGGAAAAGATTCAAAAAGCAATACTATAATAGTGCACCTTTCTATGCCGGTTGACATATGTAATTCAAAAGTCAACAAAAAACTATTAATAGAAAATTTTGCATCAATGATTTCTTGTTTGTCGATTCATACATGTAAAAAGCGAAATACATTTGAGAGTTCGAGGTAAGTCATGAATCCAATTATAGCTAATGAACGCAATAAAAAGAAGTGCCAAAAGTTTACCCCCTTAAACAAAGTAGACGACATGCTCGATTTGGCAGGTTATTCTCGTGACTTATTTGGGAAAAAAGTTTTAGAGTATTCATTTGGATCTGGTAATATTATCAAACAAATTGTCAAGCGATACGTTGAGGATGCTCCCACGCAGAATATCGATGTTAATAATATTTCCTCTGGACTGTCTGCTGACATTTATGGTATTGAACTTGATCCACAATTGTACGATCAATGCATCAGCGATCTCAATGAAATCGTAAGGAGTTATGGAATTTCAACCGTCAATTGGTCGTTTGTGTGCACAGATGCACTTCAGTGGACTCCAGATATTAAATTTGATTTTATTATTGGAAATCCTCCGTATATTTCATATCACGATATTGATGAAACAAATCGAAAATTCATCCGTCAAAATTTTAGAACTTGTAAAAAGGGGAAATTCGACTACTGCTATGCTTTCCTAGAAAAAGGTGTCGACTTACTTGCTTCTGGTGGAAAGATGGTTCAATTGATTCCAAGCAATATTTACAAGAATGTTTTTGCAGACGATATACGAAAAAAACTTCTTCCTGGCATCAGCACCGTATGGGAATATCCCAATAGTCAATTATTTGAAGATACGCTTACATCAAGCAGCATTCTGGTTTATGAAAGCAGAGATAATATAGCAACTATTAATTATCGTGCCACATCGAAAGCAAATAGCGTTCAAGTGAAAAAAAAACTTTTAGGCGATAAATGGGTTTTTTTGAATACTGATATTAACAGAAAAAAAACAATCCGGTTTGGTAGCAGGTATCACGCATCTATAGCCGTTGCAACTCAATTAAATAAGGCATTTATTGTAAAAGAAGAAGCCTCTATTGAACCGGGATGTTTAAGAAAAGGTGCCGCTCCACGCTCTCTCCGGCGCAATGTAAAAGAACAAATAATTTTCCCGTACTATTATGATGAAAAAGATACCCTGATGCGCTATGAAGAAGATGATTTTAAATCTCGATTTCCAAACACATACGAACACCTACTCGCTTTCAAAGACAAACTCATTGTGCGTGATGCTGACAAATCAGCAAAGTGGTACGAATATGGTCGCTCACAGGCTTTAAGCCATCTCCATCAGGAAAAACTTCTTCTCTCAACAGTAGTAACAAATACTGTTGAGGTATATTATTTGGCAGCTGATGACATCCCATATTCCGGTATCTATATAACCGTTTCCGATGGTAAATCCAGTCTACAAGACGCGCTAACAATCCTTCAAAGCAAAGATTTTTTGGAGTATATTTTAAACCAAGGCTTAAGTGTTAGTGGAAAATCCAAGCGAATAACTTGCAAAGATATCAACGACTATCAGTTTGAGGAGATTTGATTTCATGGAACATTTACAATATGTAATTGAAGACAGCACAATTGCGTATCTGCTGGGTGTGAACAACTTCACAAACGACGAATCCGCTATTCTTGAACTAGTCAAAAATTCCTATGACGCCGGAGCTCTGCATGTGAACATTTCTTTTTCAGGAGATCAGCTTGTTATTGCTGACGACGGACAAGGAATGGACGAAAATAATATCAGAACGGCATGGATGCATGTTGGAAAAAGCGATAAATCTTATGAAATTTTTGATGCAAATAATCGGAAGCGAGTTCTGGCCGGATCAAAAGGCGTTGGTCGTTTTGCCTTGGCACGACTCGGCAATCATGTAATGATTCAAACAAAGAAGGATTCCAATGCAGGAATAATTTGGGAAACAGATTGGAATTCATCTTCCATGCGGCAGGATTCAACAAAATTATCCGTGGGAACTACTATCAAAATCTCTGGATTGCGCGAAAAGTGGGGCAAAAAGAAAATTGAAAATCTCGTCAATTTCTTGTCGAAAACCTATAATGACAGGGCCATGAACATCTCTGTGACACATCCAGACTTTTCTGGCGATATTCCCTTCTATCTTCCTCAACCAGTTCTTGGCGTGAATTGTCTTTCTTGCATTTCTATAAATTATAACAGCCATGAAAAAACACTGAACACAGTAATTGATTCGGATGAATTTTTGGATTCTGCTCAGGATTATTGTCCAAATATAAATCTCCAAAGAAAAGAAAGTGAAGTTGATATCGTTACCGAGCTAACCGGATTACCCAATTATGATTTAACGGAAGAACAATTGGAAGACATTGCGTCTCAATTAGGTGATTTCTCAGGCACTTTTTTCTTTTGTATGAAGCCATCATCCATTGAATGTGAAAAATTTTTGTATAAACATCACGGTTTACCTGCGCCAATGCCAGGCGGAGTGATTCTGTATAGAAATGCCTTCAGTATATCCGCCTATGACGGAAAAAAAGATTGGTTAGGCTTTGGAAAACGTTCCCGTAAATCACCCGCTGCAGCTTCACATCCCACAGGAGCTTGGAGAGTTCGTGAAAACCAGATATCGGGAAAGATAGAAATCGACAAAAGGCGCAACGCGATGCTTCAAGACTTATCTAATAGACAAGGTCTGGATGAAAATATTTATTATCAGCTCTTTGTTGATATTATTTTGCTGGGATTTAAGGAGTTTGAGCGGTACCGTCAAGATATCGTGAGACATATTAATGTCAAGAATGAATCTGTTTCCATTCCTGCTAAAACTCCCGTTTCAGATAAAGTCGTTCAAAATCCAAAATTGGTTCCTACGCTTACCGTGCAAGAATCTATGCAACTCGCTGACGAAATCAAGAACTACCGCCAAGAAAGCCAAGATGCTCGCCAAGAGCGGACGAATGTAGAGGAACGTTATAAGTATGACATCCGTATTCTAAATGTGCTTGCAACAACCGGCCTGAAAGCTTCTTCTATTGCCCATGAAATGAGAAACGATCGTAATTCGATTTCAGCGAATACAGATTATATTATTGCCGCACTGCAAGAATATGGAATGTGGGATGAGCTTTTATCGCCAGAAAAGACAAGGAAGGCGTATAAAAATGTTCCCGTACTTCTTGAAAAGGGACGTGAAAAATGTGCTAAGATTGTTTCTTTTATGGATACAATGCTTTCAGAAATCGAAAAGCGTCAATTTCAGCCTGGAATGCAGTCTATAATAGTACTTTTAAACCGTATAAAAGAGAGTTGGGAACGAGATTATGCGTGGATATCGATATGTATTAGAGTGGCTTCTGATATTGAGTACTATCTATCTGAGGACGTGCTTCATGTTATTTTTGACAATCTTATACTAAATAGTATTCAGCAAAATGAAAAGAGCAACCATCTGAATATTATAATTCAGGGTTCATTAGAAGATGGTTTGCTGAAATTTTCATATTCCGATAATGGTGTAGGCTTAGCCCGAAAGTATCAGAACAATCCTATGAAAATTTTAGAGGTTCACGAAACAACCCGAAAAAACGGTCATGGTCTCGGAATGTGGATCGTCAATAACACCGTAAATATGTCTGGTGGTCAAATTTTGGATATTCGCGGTACAAAAGGATTTTTTGCCGAGTTTTCAATTGGAGGTTCATTGTAATGGAGGAATATAATTTACTTTATATCGATGATGACATCGATTCACAACTAAGCGAATATTTAGACAAAGACTTAAAAAACGCTCTGCAAAGTGATATAGTCCTTAATATATCTGAACACGAATTCAAACCAGCTGAAGGATACAAAAGTCTACTAGAAAATTCTCAAGTGGCTACGGCAAATATCATTCTGATTGACTCGCGGCTTTTTGAAAACAATTCTGCAACCGATGGGAAATTTTCCGGAGAAGAGTTCAAGATTATTTTAAAAAAGCAATTTCCATTTATCGAAGTTGTAGTTATTACTCAAAATGGTGAGGATGATTCTGTCAAAACCATTGCAAAATTCAATCCCAAATGTGGATTAGCTGCAAAGGAATACTATGATCATATTCTTCCTGATATTATCAAACATGCAATTGAACAAGTGAAAATTTATCGCAATTTGGCAATTCGATTTAAGAGCAACGACAGTTGGGAGCCGATTATAAAAGAACGGGTACTTGGTTCCTTGAATGGCACCGCAGCATATGATAGTCTTACCGCAGCAGATATCGATAAACTTGTACTCGCTTTTCAGGAGATGTCAAAAATAATCAATGAGTAAAGATTACAGAGATACAGAATATTGTCCCGGATATGGCAACATATTAGAAGACAAGAAAATTTTCATGGATTCATTCCGTACACAGCACCCACGTACAAAGGATATTCATGCGTATGTTTCAAAGAATGAGGGCACCTACAAGAAAGACTTTATAAAAATCTACAATGGAAAGTGTGCCTATTGTGGTACTTCGATAAAAATCATTCCAAAGACAATGTTTGAAATCGATCACTTTATCCCCCAATCAGCAGACTGCTTTGTTAATAAAGCGGCTGCAGGGGATATTAGCAACATCGTATTATCTTGTCAGACATGCAACCACAATAAGAGCGACTTCTTAATAGAACCTGAGATTCGATCATTATTACATCCAGATCACGATGGTATACGGAATGCTTTTTTTAGAGATGAACTATATTACATAAGGGTTGTGGATGGACAACCAAGCGAAGTAACTGATTTCTATAAGCAATTAGAGCTCGATCGTCAAATCTGTCGGCTAGACTATCTTCTGCTAAATATGAAGGGTCTATATGCTAAAATAGCAGACCGACCTGAGATTCACAATCTTCTCGGAGAAGCTATCTCATTACTGTCTGAAAAGCGTAATAATGGTTGCTAGTTTCAAAATTTCTTCTTTCCACAAAAAACAAGTTTTGGATTTTGGATTGCTCCAGCAAGCAGTGCCTCTGTATATACAAAGGCTCAAACACGCATGGCATTGCAAATTTGCCGTGCGTATTCTGCTTGTTGGGATGCAGTCCCAATCCCTGTGAACATCACGGAACCGTGATGGCTGTGCACTCTTACAGAGTGCTGAAAGAGCGTTTTGCAGAAACGCGAAGCCTGCATCGGCACGAGGCAGAACAACGGGTTTGGGCTGCGCCCAACAAGCTCTTGCAAGGCAAGAGTCTTTGTATATACAAAGACATTGCTTGCAAGACAGCTTCGGTGTTCCAGAATGGTACCACGAAGCACTGCTTGCTGCGAATGCGAACGCCTTTTGAATTGCAAAATGATTTTTCGGTTGCTATACTGGGCTTATCAAAATTTTTTCGGGAGGACGCCGCAGTGACCGCACAGACAATGCAAATCGGGAACAGACCTTGCCGTATTTACGGCGAGCCTCATGCAGAATACCTACTGCTCCAGATGACCGGCGAGCACGAGCTGCAAAGCATGGAAAGCGAGATTACCGCTATTGCACAGAGTTCGCACCACTTTTTGTTTGCGGCCGTGCCCGTGGAAAGCTGGAACGATGCACTTTCTCCGTGGGAAGCCCCTGCTGTGTGGGGAAGCAAGGGTTTGGCGGCAATGCTATGGACACCCTGCGCTTTCTGACAGAGCAGGCCATTCCGTCACTGAAACAACAGTTTGATCTCCTGGAAAACATCAAAATCATTCTGGGCGGCTATTCGCTGGCGGGATTGTTTGCACTGTGGGCATCCACTCAGACAAAGCTGTTCTACGGTGTCGCCGCCGCCTCGCCCTCTGTTTGGTTTCCGGGCTGGATGGAGTTTGAACAGCAGCACCCGATACAGGCACAGCACGTTTATCTGAGCCTTGGTGACAAGGAAGAGCACACGAAAAACGCCGTCATGGCTGTGGTGGGCGATAACATCCGCGCCCTGCACAGCCGACTTGCAGAGCGTGGCACAGACTGCACGCTTGAATGGAATAGCGGCGGGCATTTCAAAGATTCTGACATGCGCGCGGCAAAGGCGTTTCGCTGGATGATGGAGGAACACACATGACCATTTTGATTGATGCCGACGGCTGCCCGGTCGTTGATCTGACGTTGCAGATTGCAAAGCGGTTTGGCGTTCCTGTCGTCATCCTGTGCGACACAGCTCACCAAATCGAGCGAGAAGATGCGCAGACGCTGGTGTTCGATAAAGGTTCTGACAGCGTGGACTTTGCCCTCGTCAACCGGGTAAAACCGGGGGATGCAGTCGTGACGCAGGACTACGGGCTGGCCAGCATGTGTCTTGCCAAGTGCGCACGAGTGCTGAACCAGAATGGTCTGGAATACACCGCCGACAACATGGAAGCTCTCATGCTGCAGCGTTATGAAAACAAAAAGCTCCTCCGTGCCGGAAAGCACCCCAAGGGGAGCCCAAAGCGGACGAAGGAGCAGGATG
>ENA-OWOV01000716-OWOV01000716.1-gut-metagenome-genome-assembly--contig:-NODE-716-length-10039-cov-2.442582_pt1 | contig 10039 bp, 8 predicted proteins | sample MGYA00248247_ERZ651799 | MGnify/ENA primary metagenome ERZ651799 (study PRJEB26908, sample SAMEA4031712) | gut metagenome | biome: gut; feature: normal infant; material: stool | place: China | collected 2015 ...
CATGGCCACATCACCGCGCACCGGGATGCCGGACAGGCAGGACACCAGCGCCGTGGTCAGGGTGACACCGGCAGAAGGGCCGTCCTTGGGCACTGCGCCCTCCGGGGCGTGGATGTGCAGGTCGCACTTCTTGAGCTTTTCCGGGTCGATGCCGTACTCGGCGGCGTGCACGCGCACCCACGTAACGGCCAGCTGAGCGCTCTCCTTCATCACGTCGCCCAGCGAACCGGTGACGGTGATCTTGCCGCTGCCGTTGTCCATCACCTGCACCTCGATGGGCAGGGTCTCGCCGCCCACGCTGGTCCATGCCAGACCGTTGGCGATGCCCACCGCGTTGGTGCGGTTGAGGAAGTCAGGCTTGACAAAGCGGGGGCCAAGCAGCTGTTCCAGCATGGTGCCGGTAACGGAGACGCTTTCCACCTCGCCTGCGGCGATCTTGCGGGCGCACTTGCGCAGCACGCTGGTGATGGTGCGTTCCAGATTGCGCACACCGGCCTCGCGGGTGTAGCCGTCGATGATGCCGTACAGCGCGCTCTGGCTCAGCGTGACCTTGCCGGTCAGGCCGCAGGCCTTGAGCTGCTTGGGCAGCAGGTGCTTGCGGGCAATGTTGTATTTTTCCACGCGGGTGTAGCTGGGCAGCTCGATCACGTCCATGCGGTCACGCAGGGGGCCGGGGATGCTGCCCAGATCGTTGGCGGTGGTGATAAAGAGCACATGGCTCAAATCGAACGGGATATCGATGAAATGATCGTTGAAGGTGCTGTTCTGCTCCGGGTCCAGCGCTTCCAGCAGGGCTGCGGCCGGGTCGCCCCGGAAGTCGCCTGCCAGCTTGTCGATCTCGTCCAGCAGCATGAGGGGGTTCGCGCTCTTGGCAGAGATCATGGCAGTGATGATCTTGCCGGGCATCGCGCCGATGTAGGTGCGGCGGTGGCCGCGGATCTCGGCTTCATCCCGCACGCCGCCAAGGCTGATGCGCACATACTTGCGGCCCAGACTTTCGGCGATGGAGCGTGCAATACTGGTCTTGCCCACGCCCGGAGGGCCTACAAGGCAGATGATCTGTGCCTTCACGTCCGGTGCCAGCTTGCGCACGGCCAGCGTTTCCAGAATGCGGTCCTTCACCTTTTTCAGGCCGTAGTGGTCGCGGTCCAGGATCTGCTGTGCGCGGCTGATATCAAGGTCGTCCACCGTAAAGGTGTTCCACGGCAGGTCAAGGCAGGTGTCCAGATAGGTGCGGATGACCGTTGCCTCCTGATTGGAGCCCTGCATCTTGGCAAGGCGGTCCACTTCCTTGAGCAGCTTCTTCTCGCTGTCCTCGGCAAGGTGCAGCCCGGTGATCCTGCGGCGGTACTCGTCGGCCTCGGCGTGGGTGTCGTCGCCCTCGCCCAGCTCGTCGCTGATGATGTGCAGCTGTTCGTGCAGGTAGTAATCGCGCTGGTTCTTGTCCATGGACTCGTTGACCTTTTCCGCGATCTCCTTTTCGATCTTCATCACCTGACATTCACGGCGCAGCATCTCCACAAGGCGCTGCAAACGACCGTTGAGGGTGTTCTCGTTCATAACCGCCTGCTTGTCCTCGTAGCGGAACAGCAGGTTTGCAGGCATGTACTCGCTGAGGAAGGCGGGGTCGTCGCTGGAAACGATGGCAAACACCACGTCCTTGCCAAGGCGCGGGTTCATGCCAAGGTACTCGTCAAACCCGGCCTTGAGGGCGCGCAGCAGCGCTTCGGTCTCCACGGCATCGTCGGCCTTGCCTGCGCGCACCGGGGCCGGGCGCACCGCCGAAAGCAGAAAATCGCCGCTGGCATCCAGTGCACTGAGCTTTGCGCGGTACTTGCCCTCCACCAGGACCTTTACAAGGTCCCCGGAGACGCGCAGCACCTGCTTGACCTCGGCCACCACGCCGTAGCTGAACAGGTCTGCCTGCTGCGGCTCGGTGGTGTCCATGGACTTCTGTGCCACCAGAAACACGTTGGAATTATTTGCCATTGCCCACTCCACGGCGGCAATGCTCTTTTCGCGGCCCACCTCAAAGTGGACGAGATTGTTGGGGAACACCACCAGCCCGCGCAGGGCGATGGTGGGCAGATGCAGCGTTTTGCGCTCCACCTTGATGGTAACTTTTTCACTCATAGTGCAAACACCTCCCGGCTGCCGCGCACTTTCCCACGGCGGCAGCGCTGTATGCAAGAGTTCCTATCTATAAAGTATGTTGTTTCCTTATTATACTGATTTCCGGCCAAAATGCAACTGTGATGCATGGACGGTTGGTTATTCCCCCCGCTTTTCCTGCGTGGAGAAGCCCATTTTGCCAAGAGCCGGCAGCAGGGCCTTGAGGGTGATGGAGGTCAGTGCGCCCATCACAAGGCCCAGCACCAGCATGACCGGCGCATAGTAGAACGAGAGCGACGACGAGATGATCACGCCCGCGCCCAGCAGCTGGCCGATGTTGTGGGCCAGTGCGCCGCATACGGACAGGATGAACCAGGTGGGCCGCACCGGCAGCAGGTAGTACAGCACCCACATCACCAAAAGTGACAGCAAGCCGCCGCACAGCGAGAGAAGGCCCGCCGTGAAGCCGGACACCAGAAACACGAACAGTGCCTTGAGCACGTCCAGCACCAGCGCCTGCCTTGGCCCCATGAAAAACAGCGCGTACATCACCACGATGTTGGCAAGGCCCAGCTTCATGCCCGGCAAAAGGCCCGGGATGGTGAGCGTGCCCTCAATGAACGAAAGTGCCATGGCCAGCGCAAACAGCAGGCCGGAAAGGGCGATGCGGCGCGTTTTTTCGTAACTGCGTCTGTTTTGGGGCATGCTGCACTCTCCTTTACTCTTCGGTCTGCTGGCTCTGCTCGTAGCTTTCCTGCTCTTCCATGGCAGCTTCCCACGCGGCAAACAGCTCTTCCTGATGGAAGCGCAGGTCGCTCAGCTCGTCGCTCTTCTGGCGCAGCAGGTCGGGGTCGTTGTACACCTCCGGGGAGTTAATCTCGTTGTCCAGCTCCACTTCGCGTGCACCGCAGGCTTCCATCTCGTCCTCGCAGGCCTTGATCTTGGCCCGCAGCTCTGCGCGGCGGCGGCGCTGCTCCCTGCCGTAGCCGGTCTTGGCCGGTTCGGCGGCCTTCTGCACGGCAGGGGCCGGGGCGCTGCGGCCCATCAGGGCATCGTAGCTGGGGTAGAGGGTGGCCTTGCCGTCCTCAAGGTAGAGGATGGGGCAGGCCAGACTGTTCATCAGGTGGCGGTCATGGGTGACGAGGAGCAGCGTGCCAGTGTAGGCCATCAGCGCCTCGGTCAGATTCTCGCGGGTGTAGATGTCCAGATGGTTGGTAGGCTCGTCCAGGAACAGCAGGTTCGGGCGTTCCAGCACGATCTCTGCAAAGCGCAGTCGGGCCAGCTCGCCGCCGGACAGTGCCTCGCAGGGCTTGAAGACCGTCTCGCCCCGGAAGCCCAGCTTTGCCAGATGGCTGCGGACTTCCAGCTCGGTCATCCGGGGGTACTTGTTCCAGATGACGTCGATGACGCGGCCCGCGCCGATGCGGTTCTGCTGCTGGGCGAAGATGCTGGGCCGTGCGCCGGTGCCAAGGCGCACCATGCCGCCGGAGGGGCGGCGCTTGCCGTCCAGCACCTGCATCAGGGTGGATTTGCCTGCGCCGTTGGGGCCGGCGATGATGAGCCGCTGGCCGCGGCAGACCGTATAGGTGAAGGGCTCCAGCAGGGTGCGGCCGCCGATCTTAATGGTCAGGTTCTTGAGCAGCACCAGCTCATTCCACGGCTCCACGTCGTATTCGAAGCGGAACTTGAGCTGGTTGGTCTCGTCCTGAGGGGCCTCGGTGATCTCCAGCTTTTCCAGCTGCCTGCGGCGGCTCTGGGCCATCTTGGTGGTGGAGGCGCGGACGAGGTTGCGGTCGATGTAGTCCTGTAATTTTTCGGCCAGCGCCACGTCGGCGTCGTGCTGCTTCTGGCGCAGGGCGTCGGCGGCTTCCTTCTGGGGCAGATAGGCCGAGAAGTTGCCCTTGTAGGTGGTCATGGTCTGGAAGGAGACCTCCCAGATCTTCGTACACACGTTATCGAGGAAGTAGCGGTCGTGGCTGACCACCAGCACCGCACCGGAATAGCTTTTGAGGTAGTTTTCCAGCCATTCCATGGTGGCAAAGTCCAGGTGGTTGGTGGGCTCGTCCAGAATGAGCACGTCCGGCTTTTCCAGCAGCAGCTTTGCCAGCCGCAGCCGCGTCAGCTCGCCGCCGGAGAGCACCGCAATGTTCTTCTGCCATGTATCCTGCGCAAAGCCCATGCCGGACAGCACCTTTTTGATGTTCACGTCCATGTTGTAGCCGTCGGCAGCATCTACGATGTTTTGCAAAGCATCGTGCTGCGCCAGCAGGTCGGCGTTATCGGGCTGGGCAGCCATGCGGCGCTCTAAGATCTGCATCTGCGCCATGGCATCCAGCACCGGGGCAAAGGTGGCGCGCATCTCGCCGTAGATATCCAGCGTGGCGTCCAGCTTTGCGTTCTGTTCCAGATAGCCCAGTGTTACCCCGTGGGTCACGCTGAACTCGCCCTCGTAGTCCTGATATTCGCCGGTAAGGATCTTGAGCAGAGTGGTCTTGCCCGCACCGTTTTGTCCCACGATGCCGATGCGGTCCTCCCGCTCGACACTGGCGGTCACATCGTGCAGCACGATCTTTTCGCCAAAGCTCTTGCCTAGTTTTTCCAAATGTATCAGCATAGTTTTATGATCCCGTTCTCCATCCGCTTATTGGCTCAGCACTGGTGGCGGCGGTTCTTCAGGCCCACATTGGCCAGCTCTTCCTGCTCCATCACCAGCGGGTACAGCTCTTTCAGGTCTGCGATCTCGTAGGTGGGCACCACCTTGCCGGGGTTCTCGGCGTGGCTGGGGTTATACCAGCAGGTGTCAAGGCCCGCATTCACGCCGCCCTGAATGTCGCCGCTCAGGCCGTCGCCCACCATCAGCACATGCTCGCGGTTCTCCACGCCAAGGGCGCGCAGGGCCGCATCAAAAATTCTGCGGTTCGGCTTTTCGCTGTCCATCTTCTCGGAGACGAACACGTCCTCCATAAAGTTCAGCACACCGCTCTCGGCCAGACGGCGGATCTGCACCTTCTGGAAGCCGTTGGTCACAACGGCCAGCGTTGCCACCTCGGAAAGCTCCCGCAGCACATCCAGCACTTCCGGCCCCATCAGGTCCGGGTGGGTGGAGAGCTGTTCCAGATAGAAGCGGTTCATCTCGGCTCCGTCACCGGCGGCATCAATGGCCTTGAGGAAGCGGGTGAACCGCTCCGCCATGAGCTTTTCCCGCTTGAGCTGGCCTTTTTCCAGCTGCCGCCACAGCTCCGAGTTGATGGTGCGGTAGGTCTGCACCGTTTCTGCGTCCGGCTCAATGCCGTAGTTCACCAGCGTTTCGGCCAGTGCCTTGCTTTCGGCTGCGTCAAAGTTCAGCAGGGTGTTGTCTGCATCGAACAGCACGCAATAATATTTTGCCATAAACCTTCCCTCTTTTCCTTCTGCCATGGCCTCAGCTGCCATGCGCTCAACAACAGGCAGAAGCCAGCCCTGCCGTAAACAGAGCTGGCTTCACATCATTCTGTTACAACTTCGTACGGTAGTACGTCCGTCTGCTCCGGGTCGTTGTCCGGGCAGGTGGTTTTGACATCACAGGGGGTGGCAGCACACTTTGCCATTTCCTCTTCCAGCGCGCCGTTGTCCACGTTCTCCCAGTCGGTGCCGTAATCGTCCACGCTGCCGTCGGTCACGTTCTCTTCCCCGGGCAGCGCCGGGATGCGGGGTTCCTCGTAGTACATGCAAACGCCTCCCTTCCTGCCAGCCTATGCGGCACAGCAGGCCGTGGTGACAGCCTCAGGACGCGGAGTCCGTGGATGCAGACTGCTCGTTGGCGGCTTCCTTGCTGGCATTGGATTCCGAAGCCGCATGGGAGCTGCCAGAGCTTGCAGAGCTGCTCTCGCTGCTGGAGCTGCTGTGGGAAGCCGAGCTGCTCTCACCAGAGCCCGCGTGGGACGAGCTGGTGCTGTGGGAAGAGCTGCCCGAACTTGCAGAGGAAGACGAAGAGGATGTACTGCCGGAAGAACCGGCATGGGACGAGGACGAACTGCTGGTGGAGCCGGACTCGCTGGTCACACCGCTGCCGATGGTGATGGTCAGGGTGTTGCTGCTCACCTTGCAGTCGTTGTAGGTGACGACGGCGTGGATCTTATAAGAAGCGTTGACCATGGAGCTGTCCACCACCACCGTGATGCTGGACTTGCCGGCAGCCTGCGTGACCTCCTGACCGTTGGCGTACCAGCGCAGGTTCTCGGTCTTGGCGTACTTGCCGCTCAAGGCAGCCTTGAAGGTGTAGGAGCTGCCCACAGCGCCCTTGCCCTCGCTGGTGATGTGGACGGAGGCCGTGCCGAAGACTGCCGTGACGTCCAGATTCTGCTTGAAGTCGGTGTCGGTGCGGGTCTTGCTGGTGAGGCCGTCGCTCCACTTGACGAAGACGTGGCCCTCCGCCGGGACAGCGGTCACGGTGATGGATTTGTCGGGGTCGGTGACGGTGTAGGTCACAGAGCTGTTGCCGGTGTCATTGCCGACGCTCAGAGTGCCGCCGCCGTTTCTGTCCACACGGTAGCGGGCCTCGAACTTTTTCTCCTCGCTGGTGCTCTCGCTCGAAGAGCTCTCCGAGCTGCTGGCGCTCTCGGCCTGACTCTCGCTGGAGCTGACAGCCTCCGAGCTGGGAGCGGCCACGGCGGAGCTGGGGTTGGAGACATACTCCATGGTGCGGGTGGGGATGTTGTTGGTGTCGGGGCGGCGGTCCTCGGTCTGCAGGGCGTGGGTGCGGAGATAGTTCAGCACTGCCTTGAGGCCGGCGCTCTTGAGGTGGATGTCGCCGCTGGTGTAGTAGTCCGCGATGCCGTAGCCGTCGCTGCCCTTGAGGGCTTCGGCAGAGTTGAGGAAGCGGACGCCCAGCTGCTCGCAGAGATCCAGAAGGGCCATGTTGAAGTCGTCGATCTTGGCCTGATCCATGTGAGGGTAGTTGGAGTGGTCAGCCGGGACCGGCGGCACCGTGTTGACGATGATGTCGGTGTAGGGGTAGCTCTGCTGGATGGCCTGGATGAGGGCCGTGTAGTGGGCGATGAAGTCCGAGACTTCCATCCCGGTGTCGTTGGTGCCGAAGGTCATGACCACACGGCGGGGCTTCATCATGGCCACCGCCTGAGGGATGGTGTAGTGGTTGGGGTCCTTCTTAAAGGTAACGATGCCCTCGCTGAGCGCGACCTGAGTGCCGATGCCCTCTTTGGCGCAGAACTGCTGCAGGGAGATGAGGCCGTAGTTATAGAGGCGGACGGTGTTGGAATCGCCCAGAAAAAGGGTGTTGTTCAGATAGTCCGTGCCGGCGTCGGCGGTCTCCGACAGCAGAGCGGTGGAGGCGTTGTCGATCTGGTAGTGGCCCGACAGGTCTTTGCCGGGGGTGGGGTCTGCCACGGACTCCGGGACGGAGGGAGCAGACTCCTCCTTTTTGAGGAGGGTGGTGGTGATGCCGAAGGTCAGCAGCACCGCCAGCACGCAGAGGACGCAGACCAGAACGGCCCGATGCTGCATGGGAGTCATGGTTTCGTTTTGTTGTTGTCTTTTTTGACTCATAGATTCAGTCCCTCTCGTTTCAGGAATGGGAAGGCTCGTCCACCGGGCGGAGAGCCCAGTCCGTCAGCTCTTTGCAGTCAGCGGCCGTGAAGACCGGCGCAAAGGGGGCGACCTCTTCCCTGCCGCCGTAGCCGTAGAGCACAGCGGCGGCGTCCAGCCCGCAGTTCACAGCGCCCTGCATATCGTCCTGGCGGTCGCCCACCATCAGCACCCGCTTGCCCTGCATGACGGGCTGGGCGAGGACGTGGCGGATGACGTCGGTCTTGTTGTCGCGGCTCTCATCCATGGACGCGCCGCCCACGAAGGAGAAGTAAGGCGCAAGGCCCTGCTCTTCGAGGATGGGCCTCACAACGTCGGTGGGCTTGCAGGTGGCCGTGCAGAGGGTCAGGCCCGCAGCCTTGAGACGGCCCAGCATCTCCACCACGCCGGGGTAGACATCGCCCTCGTGGCAGCCCTTGGCGGCGTAGCTCACGCGGTAGCGCTTCGTGGCCTCCTCGATTTTTGCAGGGTCGGAGAAATGCTCGCCGAAGCTCTTGCGGAGGGGCGGGCCGATGTAGCGGCCAAGGTCGCTCCGGGCGACGTCAACGCCCATGGAGCTGAAAACCTCTTCCAGTGTATTGAGAATGCCGGGGGCGGAATCGATGAGCGTACCGTCCACGTCAAACAGGATCGCATCGTAGTGCAGCAAGGTCAGGTTCCCCTTTCTCTTTGGATAAACATTATATAGTATAGCACAGATTTCGATATTCAGCAATTCCAACAAAACACTTTTCCGACTTTTATACATATTTTTAGGCAGCCCCGCCCCGGAAAGCAAAAACCGCCCACCCATTGCGGGCGGGCAGTCGCATTTTGACATCAGCTCTCGGTGGTGGTGCAGTTCCCCGTCGAGGGGTAGTAGAGGTTGTTGGCGATGAATTCCAGCTTTTCTTTCAGAACCAGCTCAAGGTTCGCCACGGCGTGGACCATGTTGGTGGCGGAGTCGTTGACCTCCAGCAGCTTGCACAGGTCCAGCTCCTCCATGCTGAGGGCGGCTTTCATCTTCTGGGTCTCGGCGCAGAGGATGTGGCTCAGGGCCGACTCCTGCAGAGCGATGCTCTCCATCAGGTCGACGACGGCCTGGTCGAGGGAAACTCTCGGCAGCGCGGGGCAGCCGCAGGAAACGCAGGGGGTGCAGTTGGTGGTATCAGCCATAAGAAGGACCTTCCTTTCTATAATAGGAATAGGGCGCAGTCCATCCTATGTGCCTCGCCGCCCGGATGTCACTCCGGCTTTGCGCTCTTCTGTACCTTCTCGATGGTGTCGCGGTAGCCGCCGGAGCCGTACTGGATGCAGCGGTTGATGCGGCTGATGGTGGCGGTGCTGATCTCCACGGCCTTTACGATCTGGTCGTAGGTGCTGCCGCCGAGCAGGAGCTTGGCCGCTTCCAGACGCTGGGCCATATCGGAGATCTCCTTGACTGTGCAGAGGTCTTCGAAGAAGTTGTAGCACTCCTCCCTCGTCTCAAGACTCAGGATCGCGTCGAACAGTGCGTCGGTGGTGGGGTTTCTTCTGGGGTTCTTGTCCGCCATAGCTGCCTCCTTTAGGGCAAAGTGCCACAGGGTGCGGCACGGTTCTTTCTATTACTCTGTTACTTTAGCACTTGAAAGTATAAAAGTCAAGTGTTCGGTCTTTCTTTCCGGGGGTTTAGCAGATTTCACCTGTGGAGGCATTCAGTTTTATTCATCTCACATCTGAACAAAAATCGCCTAAATTTTCTTAGTCTCTCCCCCGCAAAAATGGCACAGTCTCCTAACTTGCCCAAAATATATTGACAAGTTATGAAATCAGGACTAAAGTATACACAATCATTCGGCAAATGCAATGAACAGGACATGACTTTTCGCATTCCCTGCGCTCAGAGAGCCGCCATTCCGGTGCAAGACGGCAGCACAGTGCGATCGGCCCTCACCTGCGAGCAGCCTGTGCGAACCCGTTTGCGGCAGTAGTGCATGGCCGTTCAGCCCACGTTACAGGGCGGCGTATCGGCGGCCAAACGCCTGTACGCGCAAGCGGCTGCTCCCGAAAGCAGCAAACGAAGTGGTACCGCGGAGAACGACCGGTGCAGATGCACCGTTTGGCCTTCGTCTTCGAGGAAGATAGGATACATCTTTGTGTCTCTATCTTTCATGAGGACGGAGGCTTTTTTCACCCCTCCGGGCCGTTTCGCCTGCCCTGCTTTTGGGCACAGCCGTCCTGCTTCGGCCATTGCCGGTGTGAAAGAAAGGAAAGAGGTATAAAGAAATGAATACGCTGGTCATCGTATTGATCGCAGCCGTGTGTCTGTTCGGCGCTTATACGCTGTATGGCCGCTGGCTGGCCAACAAATGGGGCATCGACCCCA
>ENA-OWOV01000717-OWOV01000717.1-gut-metagenome-genome-assembly--contig:-NODE-717-length-10037-cov-3.691667_pt1 | contig 10037 bp, 8 predicted proteins | sample MGYA00248247_ERZ651799 | MGnify/ENA primary metagenome ERZ651799 (study PRJEB26908, sample SAMEA4031712) | gut metagenome | biome: gut; feature: normal infant; material: stool | place: China | collected 2015 ...
GTTCTGTGTTTACAGATAAGCGCTCAATTCCGCGAGCTCACGGTCGAGATTTTTATAGAACTGCGTGACGTGCCATCCGTCGCAGAGCGCGTGGTTGATGAAAAGTGACATCGGCAGCATCATGCGGCCGTTTTCCTCGCGGTATTTTCCCCAGGCGAAGCGCGGATTGCTGTCGTCTGCGCCGCCGGCGGGCTCTTTGATCTGCGTGTAGTAGAGCCACGGCACGCAGGAGACGAAGAAATTCGCCAGCACGTCGCCATCCTCGGTCAGCGTACCGCGCTCGAGCGTCTCCTTCTGCCGCCGCTTGCCCTCGGCGACAAACTTTTCGTAAGACGACAGATCGTCCTCAAGCAGGCAGTAGACGTAAACGCCCGTGCCGTCGGGCTTCATCACGGTGTACGACGGGTCACAGTGATCATACTCAACGACCTGACCGTCGGGCAGCAATCTCCGCCGCAGCTCGGGAACGGCGTTCGCCGCGCGCATCACCGCATAGAGATAGCTGAGGAAAAACGGACGGCCGTTAAGCGAAGCAAGAAGATCCGTAATATCCACCGGAACCGTGATGCCCGCCCACGGGTCGGTCATCGTGCGGAAGTATTCAAACTGGCCGCCGCGCGGGTCCTTCGTCATGTCGATGATTTTTCTTGTCATCTGCTCACTTCCCTCTCACATCCAGTCCGATAAGGTTCATCTCCGTATCGAACGCGATGCGGAACACCACGGACTTTTTGTCGTATTTCGCGCCGATGACGGCGATGGAAGCGGCGTCCTTCAAGTCGAAGAAGAAGCCCGCGAGGAAGAGGGTGAAGAAGATGCCAAACTGCGCCGCTGCGCCGAAGAGCATCAGCCACGGTTTCTCGAGCAGCGGGCCGAAGTCTATCATCGCACCGATGCCGATGAAGAGCAGCAGGGGGAACAGCTCGTTGGACATTCCGGCCTCAAACAGAGCCGAGATGGGGCCGACGGTGTCGCCCTGCGTGATAGCGCCCGATAAGGGCAGGTTGACGAGGATGGCTCCGAAGCCCATGGGGAGAAGCAGGCTCGGCTCCATCTTTTTTACAATGGCGAGGTAGATGAGCAGGGCGCCGATGCCCCACATCACCACCATCTGCCAGGTCAGGTTCCCGAAATTGGAAAAGAGACTGGCGAATGCGTTCCAGAAATCCATGTCATTGCCTCCTTTGAAATCTGCGGCGCAATGACGAAAAAAAGAGACTTCCGCCACAGCACCAATTCCTGTGACAAAAGTCTCAAGCGAACACATGACATCGGGCATTTCTGCCGTGTTGACGCTGCCATGCAGCGCTCCCATAAGGTGGAGCGCCCTTTACTCCCTTTTATCCAATTCTATTAAACCAGAATATGTGAAGCCTGTCAAGAAATGTGCGGGACTTTTAGCTGAATCTTAGGGGGGACTCTGAATATAGAGTGAAAAAGAGGCTGAAGAGTACGAAAATGCTTTTTGCACGTTATTCTTTTACAACGGCCGCCTTCTCGATGCCATAGCGGGCAAAGAGGGGGAGGGCCTCCGGCGGGACCGTCTCGCCGCTGACCACGATGGGGATGGCAGGCGGGCAGGAGACCGCCGGTGCGGCGCAGATGCGGCCCACGGCCTCGGCGGCAGGGATCATCTCCTGCGGTGCAAGGACAGCTTCCCGGATGGTGAAGCGGCGGGGCTGTGCCTCGAGCGCCCCGGCCAATGCCGCGAAAGCGGCAGGATCGTCAGCCGTAACGGAGACATCGGCAGCAGGGGCCTCATCGCAGATGGCGTGCAGGGCCGTTTGCAGGCAGGCAAAATCTGCCGCAGAACTCTCGGCGGAGGGCATCAGCACGACGTAACGGGGGTCGGCATACTCGCACTCCACACCCCGCGCCCGCAGAGCCTGCGCCAGCTGCTGGCCGGAAAGCCCCAGCGCGGCGGCGTCCAGCGTCAGCTTGAGGGGTTCACGGTGCGCCCCGGTGAGGGGGAGTGCCAGCCCGGGCCGGAAGGCATCCAGCTCCCGGCAGAGCATCCCCAGCCGCCAGCGGCAGACGTCCAGCTTCTCCCGGAAGCCGTCGGCCAGAACCGCGTTGGCGGCGTCCAGCGACTGCAAAATGAGATAAGAGGGGCTGGTGGAGCCGAAGAGAGCCAGCGCATTGCGCACCGCGGCCTCGTCGGCCTGCACGGACGGCCCAAGGTGCAGATAGGCACCGCCCGTGAGGACGGGCAGGGTCTTGTGAGCCGAGTCACAGCAGAGGTCCGCGCCCAGCTGGATGGGGTGGCGGCTGCCCTCCTTCAAAAAGTGGAGATAGGCGCCGTGAGCGTTGTCCACCAGAAGGGGCAGGCCGTGGGCGTGGCAGACCGCCGACAGCCCCGCGACATCCTGCACGAAGCCCAGATAGTCCGGGCTGGTGAGGTAGACGCCGAAGGGCGTACGGCCCTCGGCGGACAGCTCGTCCAGCGCAGAGGCAAGAGCTTCCGGCTCCACAGGGCAGGTGCAAAGCGCCCCGGCGGCGTCCGGCGCGGGCCAGAGCCACTGGATGTCGAAGTCCAGCAGAGCCGCCGCGTAAAGCAGGGCTTTGTGGGCGTTCCGCGCCGCCAGCAGGACAGGACGGCCTGCCTTTGCGGGCCGCATTTGGAGCGCAAGGCGGAGCATAGCCCGGATGCACTGGCTGCTGCCCTCGGTGCTGTAATAGGTGCGGGCGGTGCCAAAGAGCTGCGTCGCGTTGGCCTCGCTCTGGGCGATGATGCCCTCGGCTTCGTACAGCTCGTCTGCGCCCGCAATTTCGGTGATGTCAAGCTCTTCACAGCCCAGCGGGCCGCGGCCCTTGTGGCCCGGCATATGCATCCGGGTAGTGCGCTGCTGGGCGTAGCGACGGACAAAATCGACGATAGGAGTGTTCATGGCTTTATTCGCAGGCTTCGCCGTCTGCGCAGGCGTTGCAGGTGCCGCCCAGCTCGATGGGGACTTCGATGCCCTGAGCTGCCAGCTCCTGGTTCTCAGCAACTTTTATCATGATGGCGCACTCGACGCGCTTCTTGAACAGCTCACAGCCGTACTCGTAGACGCCGGTGATGCTGCCGGTGGCGTGGTAGGCGTTGGCTGCACAGCCGCCGGAGCAGTAGAGCTTTGCCCAGCAGTCCTGGCACTCCTTGCGGGCGTAGGCGTTGCAGTGCTTGAACTCGTCCCGGACTGCCGTGTTGGTGACACCCTTCCAGATATCGCCCATCAGGTACTTGGGATCGCCCACGAACTGGTGGCAGGGATACAGATCGCCCCAGGGGGTCACAGCCATGTACTCGGTGCCGGAGCCGCAGCCCGAAATGCGCTTGTAGATGCAGGGGCCGCCGGTCAGGTCGATCATGTAGTGGTAGAAGGTGAAGCCGCGGCCCTCACGGTTCCGCTTGATCATCTCCTTGGCCAGGATCTCATACTGCTCCTTCAGGATGGGCAGATCTGCCTCGGTCAGAGCGCTGGGATCACTGGGGTCGCAGACCACGGGCTCCATGCTCAGCTCGGTAAAGCCCAGATCTGCCATGTGGAAGATATCGTTGGTGAAGTCGGTGTTGTAGTGGGTAAAGGTGCCGCGCATGTAGTAGCCCTTATCGCCGCGCTTCTTCACGAACTCCTGAAACTTGGGCACGATGGCATCGTAGCTGCCATGGCCGGCGTAGTCCTTGCGGAAGCGGTCGTGGACCTCCTTGCGGCCGTCCAGGCTCAGGACCACGTTGTGGCACTCCTTGTTGCAGAAGTCGATGACATCATCGTCAATGAGCATGCCGTTGGTGGTCATGGTGAAGCGGAAGTTCTTATTGTGGATCTTCTCCTGCTCGCGGCAGTAGGCCACCAGCTTCTTGACCATATCAAAGTTCATCAGAGGCTCGCCGCCGAAGAAGTCCACCTCGAGGTTGCGGCGGCTGCCGGAATTCTCGATGAGGAAATCCATTGCCCGCTTGCCCACCTCAAAGCTCATCAGGGCACGCTCGCCCTGATAGCGGCCCTGCGAGGCGAAGCAGTAGGAGCAGTTCAGGTTGCAGGTGTGGGCCACATGCAGGCAGAGGGCCTTGACCACGGTGTTGCGGTTCTTGAAATCGAACGCGAGGTTCTCATAGGTATCGGGGCTCCACAGCTTGCCGGATTCCTTCAGGCTTGCCACATCATCGATGCACTGGCGCAGGTCGGCCTCGGTCACGTCCTCACGGTCGCCGTACTTTGTCATCATGGCGGCAACGATCTCGTCGGCGGTGTGGTCGGGGTACATGGCAATGACATCATACGCCACCTCATCCACCACATGCACCGAGCCGCTGCAGGTATCCAGCACGATGTTATAGCCGTTCAATTGATACTGATGTACCATTTTATTCTCCATTCCATTGTTACATAAAAAAATGCCGCCCGGCAAAGGCGGCATCCGATTTGCAGAAATCACTTGTTGCTGTTCTCGCACTTCTGGTTAGCCACGCCGCAGGAAGTCTTGCAGGCAGACTGGCAGGAAGTCTGGCACTCGCCGCAGCCACCGGTCACAACGCTCTTGGTCAGGTCACGAGTAGCGATCGTCTTAATACGTTCCATAATTAAAAACCTCTCTAGCTCCAAATAGTTGATACGCAGAACCACCTGCGCATTGTTATCTTGATATAGGATAGCACGGTTCAGGGATTCTGTCAAGATTTTTGTCGCATCTTCTGTGGGCAGTATTTTGTAGGCTGTACAAAGACGAAGCCTTACCCCACCGGCTGATACTTTTCCAATATTGTATGCAGCCCCAGCTCCCGGGCCTTGCCCAACAAGTACCGGTAGCGGGCCAGAAGGGCCTGCCGCTCATAGATATGCTGTTCGATGAGGTCGGTGTCCACCTCAAGGTCGAACATCATCTCGTTCCGGTGCAGGCAGAACAGGCACTCTTTCAGCTCCTCCTCCAGCTCCGGGTGGTAGCGCTCGTGTTCGGTGTCCCGCGGGATGCGGGGCGAAAGCAGGGTCTTTTCCTTTTGCGTGGTCTGGGTCATAGCAGTTCCTCCTCTTTGTGCGTCTTTGCTTCTTCTGATTTCCAGTATATGCAAAGAGCATGAGAAGGATGACGGAATCAAGCAGCCCGCAAGAACTCCTGCGAAAGTGCGTCTTTTTTTCGGTTTCTGCAAAAAATTTCAAAAAAGCGCTTGACAAAGCGGCGCTTTTTCCGTATAATAGCACACGTTGAGCGGATTACCCCGCAAGACAGACCCAAATTGATGGGGATTTGCATAGTGGTAGTGCGGTAGACTCTGACTCTACTTGTGGGAGTTCGATTCTCTCATCCCCAACCAAAAGACATCCGAACTGTTCGGATGTCTTTTTTGTTCTTTGTTCATAGAGAAAGCAAAAGAGCGATACAGCAAACGCTGTATCGCTCTTTTTACGTTAACGGTAATCAGTAATTCAGACCGAAGCCGCTGCGGTAGTAGTTGCCGTCGGCATCGCAGTAGGCGTAGCTGCCGCCCTTGACGTTGGCGAGGATGGCGGGATCAATGTACTGATCCTTATCGTAGCCGGGCACGTCGTTGGGAGAGGCGCAGATCTCGCGCACCACACCGTCGATCTCCTGCTCGGTGATGGCAATGACGGCGGGGTCAGAGACCATGGTCAGGCTCAGCTTGCCGGTGGGGGCAAAATCACCGCTGATGACATCGACCTGAGCGTTCAGGGCGTTGTTCAGGGCAACGGCGCTGACGGTGTACTGGATGGTCAGCGCGTCGCAGTAAGGCTCCAGCTTGTCCAGCAGCCAGGGGTTGCAGACCACGCAGGTGCCAACCACCTTGCCGCCGCGGGCATGGATGGCATCGGCCAGTTCCTTGATCTTCTCCACGTCCTTCAGGGTGACAACGGTGACCTTGTTGCCGGTCTTTTTCTGGCTCTTGTTGCGCTCGCGCTCGTCAGTGACGATCTCACCCATCTCGATGACGGGCATTGCATACTGGTTGAACACCAGACCATTGCTGATGGGCCAGACGTGCAGGTAGAGCACATCGGCCTCCTCCGGGGTGGCCACCACGGTGTAGCCCTTCTTCTCAAAGGCTTCCGTCAGGGTCTTGCGCAGAGCGGCATCCTCGTCCGTGTTGCCCAGACCGGCACCCATGGCCTGTGCCATCTGTGCAAAGCCGGAGTCCACACCCTTGAAGGTGACGATGCAGACCTTCTGGCTCTTGGCCAGAGGCAGGAGCTTCTCGTGGTTCTTGACCAGAACAACAGCCTTCTGGTTGGCCTCGTAAGCCTTCTTCTTGGCACCGTCGAAGTTGTCCACGCGGGCCTGATCGGCCTTGTCGGGGTCAAGGTAGGGGTTATCCACCCGCTTGGTGCGGAACAGGCTCAGCAGACGGTTGTAGCTGGCGCGGTCCAGATCTGCCTTGGGCAGCAGACCGTCCTCCACAGCCTTGACGATGTTCTCGGGGTCGGTGTTGCCGCCGATGACATCGGTACCGGCAGAGATGGCCTTGGCGTAGCGCTCAGGCTCGGTGAGGTTCTCCACGCCGTAGATCTGAACGGTGGTGATGCCGGAGTCGGAGTTGACATAGCCGTCAAAGCCCATCTTGTTCCGGGCCAGATCGGTGATCAGCTCCTTGCTGTAAGCGCTGGGCACTTCCTCGGTGCTGGTCACCTCGCCCCGGTAGGTCTGGGGCACAGCACGGCCATCGGTGGCAATACGGGAGTAGTCCGGCATGATGGAAGAGACCTTGTGGTCAAAGGCGCGCTGGAACGGGGGCAGATGATACTTTTCCATCGAGCCGGGGGTGCGGTAGATGCGCCACTGGCCGATGGGCACATGGGGCTCAAAGCCATTCTCAGAGGGGGCATCGCCGGGGAAGTGCTTGACCGTCAGAACAACAGAACCCTCGTTCAGGCCGTTGTCGCCATCCTGATAGCCCTTGACCAGAGCCTCGGCAATATCGCTGGTGACATCGGGACGCTCGCCGTAAGTACCGGAGGTACGGGGCCAGCGGGGGTCAGAGGTCACATCGACCTGAGGGCCGTACATGATGTTCAGGCCCTCGGCCTTCATCATCTTGCGGTCGGTCTGGGCCATCTCATAGACCATGTCGGTGTTGCCGTCGCCAATGACAGCTGCGCCGATGCCCAGAGAGTCCGGGTAACCGATGTTGATGGGGTTGGTGTGGAGAGAGTACGGAATGGCCACGCCGCCCTTGCAGGCTTCGTATTCCAGCATCTGGGTGCCGGCGTTGTGGTACAGAGCCACCATGCCGGCCTCGCAGCGCATGTCACCGCGGTAAACACCGGCGGCGATGTGCTTTTCCAAAACGTGGCTGTCATCAATGCTGACGGTCATGCCGGGCAGAGGGCCGGGCATGGGCTTTTCATCGGGGTTGTGGTGCTTGTAGATTTTGCCCAGCTCCAGCTTGCCTTCGGCGTTGGTGGCCTCGGCACGGGTGGGCACCACAGGGCTGTTGAACAGGGTGTTCAGCACAAGGCCTGCCTGCTGATCCAGCCGCAGATGCTTGACCATATCCTCAGCGCGCTGCTCAGGGCTCAGCCGCCAATCCTTGTAGGGGGCCAGCTCGCCGCTGTTGTCCAGATCCTTAAAGTACAGGCCGTCCTTGACGATCACGCCGCAGGTGGTCACACCGATGTCGGGGCCGTTGACGTTGTGGAAGATGACCGGCTCAAGATACTGGTCAATGATCTGCTCGCCCTCTTCCAGAGCGTAGGGTGCAGGGATCACGCCGTCCTTGGCCTCTGCCCACTGGTCGGCGCTGGTATATCGTGTCAGCATAATGTTTCTCCTTTGTTTCTGTGCCTGCCACAGCACAGCTGATATATTACTTGCCTGTTTATTATACTTCCAGCGCAGATCGTTCGCAAGCAAACAAATAAAAAAAGTTACAAACTTTGGCGTAGTATACAAGGATGCTCTGCCGGATTTGTGCAACTTTCCCCTATCCTGATCCACAAACCGGGTTCGTTTCCTGCTGACAACGCTGCTTAAAAATAACCCTCTCCGTCAAAGCCTGCGGCGTTGACGGAGAGGGTCGTATCCTTAATTGATCAGATCATCTGGATGCGGCCTGCGCCGTACGGGTCCTCGTAGTTGATCAGATAGCCGGGGTAATCGGCCAGCGGGCTGTTGGCACTTGCCAGATGCGGCAGACCGTTGGCATCCACGCCGCCGAACATGGCTGCATAGCTGGACATGACAAGGTAGTCCTCAGAGACATAGTCCTTGATGAGGGTCGCGCCATCGAACATGGCAAAGCCATCACCCAGATTGCGCAGGGTGTAGTTCATGCCGGCCAGAGCGTAGGTGGCGTTCGGGTCAAGGGGCTGATAAGTACCGGTGGTCTTGTCGTAGATCTCCACATTGCTGACACGCGGGGTGGCGGCGCTGCCGGTCCAGACATTCTTATCGTCGGTCTGAACGGTGTTGGGGGTCCCAGTGTGGATCGTGTACCTGGCACCTGCCACCTGCAGGAAGCCGCCGTTCTCCTTGCCCTCAGCACCGGCAAAGCGGGCACCAAACTCCAGAGCGTCCTGGATCTGCTGGCCGGTCACGGACATCAGGCAGGCCACGTTGCCAAAGGGGCTGACGGTCTTGCAGGTCTTGAAGCTCCAGGGGCCAGCCTCCACATCGGTGCGGATGCCGCCGCCGTTCATAATGGCGACATCACAGTGGAGCTCCTCGATCTCGTTGAAATAGGTGTAGATGCCGTCGGCCACGAAGTCGCCGAGGTTGGTCTCGCCGGAGCGGATGCGGCGCTTGCCGGTGGCGGGATCGTTGATGTAGAATTTGGTATCGCCTACTGCGATCTCCTCGCCCAGCATATCGTCCACTGCGCTGATCCAGTTGGAGGCGGTGGCGGCCACGGCAGCGTCCAGACCCTCGTAGGTGTTGATGAGCTCAGTGGTGATGGTGCCGTCTGCGCCCACGGTCATCTTGCCGATGTTCTTGAAGTAAGAACCGGTCTGGGTCAGGGTGACTGCCTTGCCGGAAGCATCGGTGACCTGCTTGTTGGCCATCACGGTGTGGGAGTGGCCGTCGATGAAAGCGGTAAAGCCGTGGGTGTGTGCAATGACTTCCTCACTGGTCCAGGGAGAGGAGGAGGGGTCAACGCCCAGATGGCCCAGACCGATGATGATGTCTGCGCCCAGGGTCTTGGCCTTGTCGATGGCCTTCTGCACGGCGTCGTACAGTTTCCTTCCGTCGTCACCGCCCAGGATGTCGTAGATGTACTTGGTCTGCTTGGCGTTCATGAAGTAAGCAGGAGTGGACTTTGTGAAGGACTCGGGGGTCGTGATGCCCACGAATGCGATCCACTTGCCGCCTGCGGGGAACAGCTTGACAGCGGGCAGGACGCGCAGGCCGGTGCGCAGGTCCACCCAGTTGCAGGAGACATAGGGGAAGTCCGCTTCCTTGATGATGGCCTTCGCGCGGGCCATGCCGTAGTCGAACTCGTGGTTGCCCAGAGTAGCGATGTCGTAACCAGCCTCGTTCATCAGCTCGATGATGGTAGCGCCGTCGTCCATGGAGCCGTAGGCAGTACCCTGAATATGGTCGCCAGCGTCCACCAGCAGGACGGGCTTGCCCTCATCCACGTAGCCCTGCTTCATGGCAGCGATAGCGGCATAGGTCAGTTTGGGAGACTTGTTGTCGATGTAGGTGTGGACATCGTTGGTGTACAGGATGGTGACAGCAGCATCCTTGCCCGTCAGGAAACCGGCCGAAGCCTGCGGAACGGCAGCAGCCATGGCGGAGGCAGCGGCGGTGACACCGGCAGCCTTCAGGAAATTGCGGCGAGAAATAAAGTGTTTCACAAAAAGGACCTCCTTTATGTTCCAGACCAATTTTTACGGCACAGTCTCTCTTCCGCTGTGCCGCATTCTTTGTTTTAAGCTTACCACAGAACCGCCGAAAGAGCAAGCACAAAGAAGGTCATTCAGCATAATAGTTTTCTTTATGAGTATGACTTTTTATGAAATCTCGCGTAAATCAGCACAAAAAGCCGGGTGCTGTTTCCTGCCTCAGGCATACAGCACCCGGCCTTTTGTTTTGGACGGTATTGTTCC
>ENA-OWOV01000718-OWOV01000718.1-gut-metagenome-genome-assembly--contig:-NODE-718-length-10035-cov-4.668809_pt1 | contig 10035 bp, 10 predicted proteins | sample MGYA00248247_ERZ651799 | MGnify/ENA primary metagenome ERZ651799 (study PRJEB26908, sample SAMEA4031712) | gut metagenome | biome: gut; feature: normal infant; material: stool | place: China | collected 2015...
GTGGAAGGCTCTCCCAAGTATATCTACGCATGCTCTCGCTGCCTGCGCGCTGGCAAGGTTACCCGCGCTGTCTAAGTAGCTGCATCTGCCGGTCACTTTGTCGAGTGGCCGGCTTTTTTGTTATCTTCTGGAGGGATCGACGATGGCTCTGCCAAATGACCCGATCATGCTGCTGAGCATGATCAACCTGAAGCTGCGGGACTTCTACCCCACTCTGGACGCGCTGTGCGAGGATCTGGACGAGGACAAGGCCGCGCTGTGTGCCAGGCTTTCCGCTGTGGGGTACGCCTATGACCCCCAGCGCAATCAATTTGTGTGACAACAGGAGGATGCTGCCATGATCCAAGGGACATATTATAAGGAATGGAGCCGGATGCTGGGCCGCGACATGGAGTTCAAGGTCTACGGCCATGCCGGTACGCCGGTGCTGGCTCTGCCCGCGCGGGGCGGCCGCTTTTACGACTGGGAAAACAACGGGATGCCCGATGCCATTGCCCCGCTGCTGAATGAGGGCAAGGTGCAGCTGTTCTGCGCCGACAGCATCGATGCCGAGAGCCTGCTGGCCGGGAACACGGCTCCCCGCCGCCGGGCCGAGATGCAGGAAAAGTATTTCAACTACCTGACAGGTGAGCTGGCTCCCCGCATCCTGACCCTGAACGGTGCCAAAAAGGACACTCTGCTCTGGGCGGTGGGCGTGGACATCGGTGCGTATCAGGCAGTGAACTGCCGCCTGCGCCGCCCCGAGGTGTTCGCGGGTGCCATCGGCCTTTCCGGCCTGTACGATGTGCGCCGTTTCCTGGGCAATGCAGCAGATGACCTGGTCCTGCGCAATGCCCCCCTGGCCTGTCTGGCAGAGGACGGCCTTGTGGACAAGAAGCTGCTGGCAAAGGCAGAGGAGAATGCGCTTCTCCTCTGTGCCGGTCAGGGCAGCTACGAGGGCGACGCGCTGGTGGACACCCAGGCCATGGCCGATGCACTGACCGACTGCGGCCTGCCCGTGCATCTGGAAGTGTGGGGCAGCGATGTCTCCCACGACTGGTACTGGTGGGGCAAGGAGCTGAATCTCTTTGCCGCCCGTGTGTTCGGCTGATGGAGGTGCAGGATGCCTGAATTCATTCTTGGTGCGCGCGGCCACGATTTTGGCCGCCATGACCCCGAGACCCTCTTTTCCTCCATCGGGCAGGCAGGCTTTGCCTGCACCCAGTTGGCCTTTACCAAGGCGGTGGAGGGCGTAAAGAGCTATGCCGATGTGACCCCTGCGCTGGTGGAGCGGGCAAGGGCGGCTGCGGCAGCTTCCGGCGTGGGCATTGCCGTGGACGGCACCTATGTGGAGCTGAGCTATGCCGACGAGGACAAGCGCCATGCCGAGGTGGCAAAGGTGCTGAGCCAGATCCCCGTTGCCCGGGCACTGGGTGCAGGCTGCATGGGAAGCGAGACCACCAACATGGCCAAGCAACCCGGTGTGACCCGGAGAGAGGCGCAGGAAGCGCTCCTGCGCAGTCTGGGCGAGATCCTGCCCGTCTGTGAGGAGCAGGGAGTGCTCTTTGCCGTGGAGTGCGTCTACTACCACGCCATGAATACCCCCGAGGCAGTACGGATGGTGCTGGACACCATGGCAAGCCCCAACCTGCGCGTCATCTGCGATTTTGCCAACTATGTGGGCCCGGAGGCCGCGTCTGTGGATGCACAGCGCCGCATCTGGGATAAGGTGGGCAGCTGGTACGGCGACAAGATCACGGCGGTCCACTTCAAGGGCCAGAACTTCCAGCCGGATGGAACGCTCTATTCCACCAGTCTGGAGGATTCCTGCGTGGACTACGCCGGCGGCTTTGAGATGCTGCGGCAGATGCCGCAGGCTTCCCTGCCCGTGCTGCGGGAGGAAGCTGTGCCCGCCCGCGCCGCAAGCGACCTTGCCTTTATGCGCAGATTTGCCTACTGATCGTTTTGGATGCTTCAAAGGCTCTGTTCCCCGTTTGGGGCGCAGAGCCTTTTGTTTTATCTTCTGTGTTCATAAAAAATTCACAATAATACCCCCCAGTCCTACTTGCAGAAACAGGACAGCCGTGCTATAATGCAGCTATGGAACAGGATACCCCCAAGGGGTAACGGAAGGAGAATAGACATGAGTGATGTGAACAAGATCCCGGAGGGCAGCTGCCCCCACTGCTCCCCTGCCCCGGCAGAAGCACCCTGCTGTGCCCCGGCTGAGGGAAGCACCGGCTGCGGCTGCCGCCACAAGCAGCGCACCGAGGAGGAGTACAAGCACCTCATCACCCGGCTGAACCGCATCGAGGGCCAGATCCGGGGCATCCGGAGCATGGTGGAAAAGGACGTGTACTGCACGGATATTCTGGTGCAGGCCGCCGCCGCCAGAAGCGCCCTGAACGGTTTTACCCGGGAGCTGATCGACCAGCACCTGAGCACCTGCGTGGCGGAGGACCTGAAAAACGGCGGCGAGGAGAAGCTGCAGGAGTTTTTGTGGATCCTGAACAAGCTCGTTTGATCCCATTCACGCAGCGTTTTTTATCGGAGGAAAACAATGGAACAGTATACTGTTACGGGCATGAGCTGCGCGGCCTGCTCTGCCCGGGTGGAAAAGGCCGTAAAAGCTGTGCCCGGCGTGACCAGCTGCTCGGTGAGCCTGCTGACCAACTCCATGGGAGTGGAGGGCACCGCCAGCGCCTCGGCCATCGTCAAGGCAGTGCAGGAGGCAGGCTACGGCGCAAGCCCCAAGGCTGCTGCCGCCGAGACCCCCAGCGCCGAGCTGGATGCACTGGCTGACCACGAAACACCCAGGCTGAAGAAACGGCTCATCGCATCACTGGTCTTTCTGGCAGTGCTGATGTATTTCTCGATGGGCCACATGATGTGGGGCTGGCCGCTCCCCCACTGGTTCGACGGCAACCACGTTGCCATGGGTCTGGTCCAGCTGCTGCTGGCGGGCATCGTGATGGTCATCAACCAGAAGTTCTTCATCAGCGGCTTCAAGGGCCTGCTCCACCGTGCCCCCAACATGGATACACTGGTGGCGCTGGGTTCCTCGGCCAGCTTTCTCTGGAGCACCTACGCCCTGTTCGCCATGACCCGCGCCCAGGTGGACGGCAACAACGCGCTCGTCATGCACTACATGATGGAGCTCTACTTTGAATCTGCCGCCATGATCCTGACCCTGATCACCGTGGGCAAGATGCTGGAGGCCCGCTCCAAGGGCAAGACCACCGACGCGCTCAAGAGCCTGATGAAGCTGGCACCCCAGACCGCCACCCTGCTGCGGGAGGGGGCCGAAGTGACCGTGCCCATTGCACAGGTGAAAAAGGGCGACCTCTTTGTGGTGCGCCCCGGTGAGAACATCCCGGTGGACGGCCTTGTGCTGGAAGGTTCCAGCGCCGTGAATGAGAGCGCCCTGACCGGCGAGAGCATCCCGGTGGACAAGGCTGCGGGAGACAAGGTCAGTGCCGCCACCACCAACCAGTCCGGTTTCCTGAAGTGCGAAGCCACCCGTGTGGGCGAGGATACCACGCTGGCCCAGATCATCCGGATGGTCAGCGATGCCGCCGCCACCAAGGCCCCCATCGCCAAGATCGCCGATACCGTTTCCGGCTTTTTTGTGCCCGCAGTCATCTCTATTTCGGTGCTGACCACCCTTGTCTGGCTGCTGCTGGGCCGGGAATTCGGCTATGCGCTGGCCCGGGGCATCTCGGTGCTGGTCATCAGCTGCCCCTGTGCGCTGGGTCTGGCAACGCCTGTGGCCATCATGGTGGGCAACGGTCTGGGGGCCAGGAACGGCATCCTGTTCAAGACCGCCGCCTCGCTGGAAGCTGCAGGCCGCACCCAGATCGTGGCGCTGGACAAGACCGGCACCATCACCAGCGGCGAGCCCCGGGTCACTGACATCCTGCCTGCGGAGGGCGTTTCCGAGAGCGAGCTGCTGACGCTGGCGGCCTCGCTGGAGCAGAAGAGTGAGCACCCGCTGGCCAAGGCGGTGCTGGCCTATGCCGAGACCGAGACCATCGCCTGTCCCGATGTGACCGATTTTGCCGCCCTGCCCGGCAATGGCCTTTCCGCACGGCTGGACGGCATGGAGATCTACGGCGGCAATGCGGAGTTCATCGCCGCCAAGGCATCCGTACCCGCCGAACTCCAGGCCGAAGCCGCCCGGCTGGCCGCTGAGGGCAAAACGCCCCTCTTCTTTGGCGGTGCAGGCCGCCTAATGGGCGTGATCGCCGTAGCGGACACCCTCAAGGAGGACAGCCCCCGCGCCATCCGGGAGCTGCAGAACATGGGCATCCGGGTGGTCATGCTGACCGGTGACAACCAGCGCACCGCCGATGCCATTGGCCGGCAGGCGGGCGTGGACGAGGTCATTGCAGGCGTTCTGCCCGACGGCAAGGAGGCCGTGATCCGCAGGCTGCAGGAGAGCGGCAAGGTGGCCATGGTGGGCGACGGCATCAACGATGCCCCCGCCCTGACCCGCGCGGACACCGGCATCGCCATCGGTGCCGGCACTGATGTTGCCATTGACGCAGCCGATGTGGTCCTGATGAACTCCCGGCTCTCCGATGTGCCCGCCGCCATCCGGCTGAGCCGCGCCACCCTGCGCAACATCCACGAAAACCTGTTCTGGGCGTTCATCTACAACATCATCGGCATCCCGCTGGCCGCCGGTGTGTTCATCCCCTTCGGCCTGACCCTGAACCCCATGTTCGGGGCTGCGGCCATGAGCCTTTCCAGCTTCTGTGTCGTGAGCAATGCCCTGCGGCTGAACCTGTTCGACCTGCACAGCACCAAACACGACCGCAAACCCAAGTCTGCCGCCCTGCCCGCTGCCCCCGTGCAGCCTGCAGCGGCTGAAAATACTGCCGAACCCGTTTCGGCTCCCGTTGTCAAGGAGGACAATGCCATGAAAAAGACCCTGCATGTTGAAGGTATGATGTGCTGCCACTGCGAAGCCCGCGTGAAAAAGGCGCTGGAAGCCCTGCCCGCCGTGGACGAGGCCGTGGTCAGCCACGAGGCCGGTACCGCCATCGTCACCCTGAACGCCGAGGTTTCCGATGCAGATCTGAAGAAGGCTGTTGAGGATCAGGATTACAAGGTGACCGGCATCGAATAACGGATGCGCAAAAAGCAGCGCCCTGTTTCCCATTGCGGGAGACAGGGCGCTGCTGCTTTTTCTGGATTCTTTGGGGATTGGGATCACACCCAGCTGAGGATGCTTCTGTGCTCCGGCTCGTATTGCTTCAGCGCAATGGCCTGCTGGTAAGCATCCAGCACCTGCTGGGCGAAATGCTCTGCCGAGTAGCGGGCGGCGGTGGCCAGAGCGTTCTGGTGCAGCTGCCCGCGCAGGGCGGGGTCCGAGATGATGGTGTTCAGTGCCGATGCAAACTCGGCTTCGTCCTTCCACTGCCAGCCGTTGAAGCCGTTTTCCACCACGCCATCCAGGCAGGGGTCCGCACGGCAGAGCACCGGCAGACCGCAGGCCATGCCCTCGAAGTAGGTCAGGCCCTGGGTCTCGCTCTGGGAGGCGCTGACGAAGATATCGCCCACGCGGTACCACCGGGGCACCTCATCGGGCTTGACCATGCCCGCAAAGCGGACGCGGTCGGTCAGCTTCAGCTCCCTTGTCAGTGCTTCCAGGTCAGGCCGGGCGGGGCCGTCGCCCACAAACACCAGCCACGGGCGGCTCTGCTCCGGCTGTGCGGCCAGCAGACGCACCAGCTGGGCGTGGTTCTTCTCGGCAGCCAGACGGCCCAGCGAGAGCAGGACGGTATCCCCTTCCGGGATGCCCAGCTCTGCCCGCATCCGGGCCTTTTCCTCGCCGTTGTCCTTCGCCGGGCCAAAAGCGGTCAGGTCAATGCCGGTGGGCACTGTGACCACCGGGCAGCTGACCCCGTAGCGGTTGAGCATGGCGCGCACCTTTTCGGTGGGGGCCAGCATGAGGGAGCAATAGCCCGAGAGGATGCGGGTGGCCTTTTCGGCGGTCATCCGGCCCAGACGCTCACTGAAGAAAAGGTACTGGGTATAATCCTCGTAGACAGTATGGTAGGTATGTACCACCGGGCAGTGGCACCGGCGGGCCACCCGCTGTGCCAGCATAAAGGTAGAAAACTCGCTTTGCGTATGGATGACCTCCGGGCCCCAGGCTTCCAGCTCGTCCAGCCAGTGGGAGATGGGCAGAGCGCCCGCCGCACTGATCCGCACGCCCGGGTAGACCCGCTCCGCGCTGATGCTGCCCACATACAGGATGCCGTTTTCCTCATGGGAATGGCCATTCTGGGCAAGGGTCACCACCCGCACGTCATGGCCCAGTGCCAGCAGCTGGTGGTACAGCAGCTCCACCGAGCGCACCACACCGTTGACCATTGGGGACCATGTATCTGATGCAAGAAGAATTTTCATTGGAACACCTCAGATTACCGCATAGAATAGGGTTTATGTTCTCTGTTCTATCCTTAATACGTTTCAGAGCCGCAGAATCTTGCAGATCCGCCCTGATTTTTTTCAAAATTTTTCCGGTTTCACCACCGAGACCGTCTCCACGCCGTAGGCTGCAAAAAGCTCCAGCGCCGCCGGGCCGATCACCTCGCCGCTGACGACAATGGGGATGGCGGGCGGGCAGGACACAGTGGGCAGAGCGCAGACCCTGCCCAGCGCAGACCCTGCCGGGATGGTCTCCTGCGGGGCAAACACAGCCTGCCGCACGGTCAGGCGCGGCTCCGCCTGCCGGGCCAGCGCACAAAACGCCTCCCGGTGCTCGGCAGGGGGTTCTGCCGGGGGGATGCCCCCTGCACAGAGTTCTGCCAGAGCCGCTTCCAGCCGGGCAATGTCCTCCACCGGGTTTTCCGGGGTAAACATCAGCACAAGGTAGCGGGGGTCGGCATATTCGCACTCCATTCCGTTTTGCCGCAGATGGTCGGCCAGTGCCTGCCCGGTCAGGCCCAGCGCCGCCGCGTCCAGCGTCAGCTTCATGGGTTCCCGGGCGGGGCTGTCCAGTGCCAGCGGCAGGGCCGTGCCCTGTGCGGCAGCCAGCGCGTTCAGGCGGGCACGCAGAGCAGCCAGCCGGTCACAGCACTCCTGCAGGCGTGCCGGGTAATCGGTGGAAAGCAGCCGGTTGCAGGCATCGAGAGACTGCAGGATCAGATAAGACGGGCTGGTGGAGCCGAACAGCGCCAGTGCGCTGCGCACAGTGCTTTCCTCCTGCACGGGGGCCTTGGGGCCCAGATGCAGGTAGGCTCCCCCGGTGAGCACCGGCAGGGTCTTGTGGCCGGAGTCACAGCAGGCCGCCGCGCCCAGGTCGATGGGGTGGCGGCTCCCGCCGGGCAGAAAGCGCAGGTAGGCCCCGTGGGCGTTATCCACCAGCAGGGGCACGCCATGAGCATCGCAGACGACAGAGAGGGCCGCGATGTCCTGCATCCCGCCCAGATAGTCCGGGCTGGTCAGGTAAACGCCGAAGGGTGTTCTCCCCTGCCCTGCCAGCTCCTCAAGGGCGGCGGAAAGGGCCTGCACCGTTACCGGGCAGCTGCACAGCGCGCCGGTATCCTCCGGTGCGGGCCAGAGCCACCGGATGTCAAAATCCAGCAGAGCCGCCGCATAGAGCAGGGCTTTGTGGGCATTGCGGGCCGCCAGCAGCACCGGGCGCTTGCCGGTGCGGGGCGCACCCTGCAAAGCAAGGCAGAGCATGGCCCGGATGCACTGGGAAGAACCCTCGGTGCTGTAATAGGTGTGGGCCGTGCCGAACAGCCGGGTGGCATTGGCCTCGCTCCGGGCGATGATGCCCTCGGCCTCGTAGAGCTCATCGGCCCCCCGGATCTCGGTGATATCCCACGGCTCACAGCCCAGCAGGCTCTGCCCCTTATGCCCCGGCATGTGGAGCCGGGCAGTGCCGGACTGGGCGTACTGCCGCACGAAATCGACGATGGGGGTGGTCATTTATTCGCAGGCCTCACCGTCGGCGCAGGCATTGCAGGTGGAGCCCAGCTGGATGGGCACTTCGATGCCCTGCGCGGCCAGCTCCTGATTCTGAGCCACCTGGATCATAATAGCGCACTCCATCCGCTTGCGGAACAGCTCACAGCCGTACTCGTACACGCCGGTAATGCTGCCGGTTGCGTGGTAGGAGTTGGCTGCACAGCCGCCGGAGCAGTACAGCTTTGCCCAGCAGTCCTGACACTCCTTGCGGGCGTAGGCGTTGCAGTGCTTGAACTCATCCCGCACGGCGGTGTTGGTAACGCCCTTCCAGATATCGCCCATCAGGTACTTGGGGTCGCCCACAAACTGGTGGCAGGGGTAGATGTCCCCTTCCGGCGTGACGGCCACGTACTCGCAGCCCGCCCCGCAGCCACGCAGCCGTTTGATGACGCAGGGGCCCTGGGCCAGGTCCACATTGAAGTGGAAGAAGTTGGTTTCCGGGTGGTCCCTGAGATACTCCGCCAGGCGCTCGTACTCCGCCTTCAGGGCGGGCAGATCCGCCTCCTGGAGGGCGTAGGGGTCGTCTTTTTTCACTTACACGGGGTCCACCGAGATATTCCGTCCGATAGATGCCAACGCCTTCACGTCCTCGGCAAAGTCCTGATGGCCCGGAGTATCCAGAATATTGATTTTATAATCATTGTAATCAAACTCCATCACAGAAGTGGTCACAGAAATACCACGCTGCTTTTCAATGTCCATCCAGTCGGATGTGGCGGTCTTCTTTATCTTATTACTCTTTACGGCTCCGGCCACCTGTATCTGTCCGCCAAAAAGTAACAATTTTTCAGTTAGAGAGGTCTTACCGGCATCCGGATGCGCTATAATCGCAAACGTCCGTCTTCTTTCTATTTCACTATTCATATTTTATTATGCATTTAATTCTTTGATACATGCTTCCAGACTCTCTTCCCAATGAGGAATCTCAATGTTATAAGTAGTTTTAATCTTGGTCTTGTCCAATACGGAATAATGGGGACGGGGAGCCTTTGCCGGATATTCATTTGTATGCAGGGGACTGACCTTACAGGTCGTGATACCGGCAATACGATGGATAGCCTTGGTAAAATCATACCAGGAACATACTCCTTCATCACTGAAATGATAAACTCCCGGAACCACTCCCTTATAAATGGCTGTAAAGATAGCACGTGCCAGATCACGGGCATATGTCGGTGTACCAATCTGATCAAAGACCACACCCAAAGTTTCCTTTTCCTTTCCCAGACGGAGCATCGTTTTTACAAAATTATTCCCAAAAGTGGAATAAAGCCATGCGGTACGGATAATCATTGTTTTTTTGCAATACTCCAATGCATTCGTTTCACCGGCCAGCTTGGTCTTGCCGTAAACAGAATTGGGACAAGGAACATCCCCCTCATTATAAGGAAGATGTTTCGTGCCATCGAACACATAATCCGTTGATATCTGAATAAACTCACCCCAGTTGGCTTCAGCCGCCTTCGCCAGATAGCTCACTGCGTTCTTATTCAGCTTGGTGCATAACTCTATATCATCCTCTGCCTTATCTACCGCCGTATAGGCCGCACAGTTCACTATGACATGAATATTATTCTCTTTTACGAAAGTCATCACCGCCTGCTCATCACAAATGTCCAATTCGGCTACATCCGTAAAAAAACAAGTGTATTCCTTGTATTCAGCCGATAGCACACGCATTTCATTTCCTAATTGACCGTTGGCACCAGTCACCAATATATTCTTCATTTCTATTTCATTTATTAGAATTCCAATTCTCCTTTTTTATCCTCTATATAGTAGTTTGACAACATAGCCAGCAATGTCGAGATTGCTTCTTGTGCCTTTCTTGTTTCCTCACTGATTTCTTTCTTTTGCAATTTCAACAATAAGATACCATAAAGCGCCTCAAAACAAGTTTCCAGTTCAGGCTCCTCTTTATCCGCACCTTTAGCGCGTAACTCTACAATATAAGGCAATACTTTATAATAAGCAGAATTATAATAAGGAAACTTAGGGGAACGCAATAACTGCAAATGAAGGTCGGTAAGCCAAGTTATAATGTTTTTATTAATCTGCAAATGGCCTTTT
>ENA-OWOV01000719-OWOV01000719.1-gut-metagenome-genome-assembly--contig:-NODE-719-length-10021-cov-4.221340_pt1 | contig 10021 bp, 9 predicted proteins | sample MGYA00248247_ERZ651799 | MGnify/ENA primary metagenome ERZ651799 (study PRJEB26908, sample SAMEA4031712) | gut metagenome | biome: gut; feature: normal infant; material: stool | place: China | collected 2015 ...
GCCGTGGCGCCCTGAGCGCGAAGCGCGAGGAAGTGCCCTTGGGGTGCAATCTCGGGAAGGCAGTTACGTTTTCGCCGATGAATTTTCTGTTATCCGGCCATGTGCCGCGAGATTGCCACGTCGCTTCGCTCCTCGCAATGACAAATCTGATAGCCTTGCGCCATAGAGGCAATGCGGCGCATATTGCAAGCCTCCATGGCGCTCACTGAGCGCCGCTACAGTCAAATTTGATAGCGATTGCGTTCGGCGGCACTCTGTGTATATCGGCAGTGCCTTCCCGAGATTGCCACGGCCCCTTTGGGGCCTCGCAATGACAATTCGGGAGCCATTTCCATTTTAACGCCGCCCTGTTCGGGTCGGCAGCAGTGCGCCGGGCCGGGCTGTCCCCTCCCCTACAACGCCCGGCGGCCTACCCTACATAACCAGAAAGGAGCGATCCCATGGACGATCTGGTACAGGCCGTGGTGGACGAGGTCCTGCGGCGGCAGGGGCAGCGCCCGGCGCTGCTGGTGGGCCGCGCGCCGCAGGCGGCCGCCGGGTGGCGCTTTGTCACGGACGGGCCGTATGAGGCCGTCATCCTCGGCTCGCTGACGGCCGCGGAGCTGCTGCGCTTCCCGGATGAGGCCAGCGCGCAGGCCCTGCTCGAGGGCAAGCCCGTCTACTACTGCCCCGAGGGACTGGACTACCGCCGCCACGCCAAAACGGCAAACCGCGCCCTGTGGTCGGCCCTGCTTGCGGCCGAGCGGCGGCTGCGCGCCCTCGGCGTGCAGGAGCTGGCGCAGAAAAGTGCCCTCGTCACGGCAGCGGAGGCCCGCCGCCTGCTGCACAGCGGCCTGCCCGTGACCGGGCGGCTGACGCCGCTGGCGCGCGACGTGCTGGAGGGCCGCGCATGAGGGCCGGGCTGGTGCTCGGCGCGGTGTGGGCCACGAAAAAAAGCCCCGCCCTCACGGGGCAGAGCCTGCTGCGCGTGCGCTGCGGCGAGACGGAGTATCTCGCGGCGGACCTTGTCGGCGCGGGGCCGGGCGACCGGGTCATCCTCGCCTTCGGCGCGGCGGCGCGCGCGGGGCGGCCGGACGTGCCCGTAGACGCGGCCATCGTGGCCATTTTGGACGAAACGGAGGCAACTCATGGATAACATCATTCTCTGGATCATGGCCATCGCCATGGTCCTCGGCGCGCTCGCCCGCATGTTCGGCAGCCGCCTCGGGCTTGGGAAGCAGTTTGAGGAGGGCATCCTCGCCATCGGCGCGCTGAGCCTCTCCATGCTCGGCATCCTTACGCTCGCACCCGTGCTGGCGCGGCTGCTGCGGCCGGTGCTCGTGCCGGTCTACGGCTTCCTCGGCGCGGACCCGGCCATGTTCGCAGGCTCGATCCTGGCAAACGACATGGGCGGCGCGCCCCTTGCCATGGAGCTGGCGGGCACGCGCGCGGCGGGGCAGCTCGGCGGTCTCATCGTCGGCTCCATGCTCGGCGCGACCGTCGTCTTCAGCATCCCCGTCGCCCTCGGCATCCTGCAGCCGGAGGACCGGCCCGCGCTGGCGCGCGGCGTGCTGGCGGGCCTGCTGGCCATTGCGCCGGGTGCGTTCGCCGGTGGACTGGCCGCGGGCTTCCCGCTCGGCATGCTCGTGCGGAACCTCGTGCCCATCGTGCTGTTCGCCGTGCTCATCGCGCTGGGGCTGTGGCGCTGGGAGCGCGCGATGATCCGCGGCTTCCTGTGGTTCGGCCGGGGCGTGCTGGCCGTCATCACGGTCGGGCTGGCCGCCGCCGTCTTCACGGAGCTGACGGGCGTGACGGTCATCCCCGGCATGGCCCCGCTGGAGGGCGGCGTGCAGACCGTCGCGGGCATCGGCTTTGTGCTGGCGGGCGCGTTCCCGCTCGTCTTTCTGCTGACGAAGCTCCTGCGCCGCCCGCTCGCGGCCCTCGGACGCCTGCTCGGCATGAACGGCACGGCCGCCGCCGGGCTCGTGGCGAGCCTTGCAAACTCCATCCCCATGTTCGGCATGGTCAAGGACATGGACGAGCGCGGCAAGATCGTGAACATCGCCTTCGCCGTGCCGGCGGCCTTCGTCTTCGGCGACCACCTCGGCTTCACGGCGGGCTACGACGCGGCCATGCTCGGCCCCGTCATCGCGGCCAAGCTCACGGGCGGCGTCCTCGCCGTCCTCGCCGCGCTGCTGTTCACGCGGAAAAAGCCCGCGCAAAACATGTAACACGCAGGGACAGCCCAGCCCGGCGACGCACCTGAGGCTGGTACGGGGCAGCGTTAAAATGGCGATTGCCCCCGATTTGTCATTGCGAGGAGGCCGCAGGCCGACGTGGCAATCTCGCAGCACAAGCCCGGATGACAAAAAGCCCCGGCGAAACCGTAAAGCTTCACCGGGCCAGTTTCCGTCAAAATGTATTTGACATTTCGGGCACAGGCGGATATAATAAAGATGTGGAAACCCCGACGGTTGCCACAAACATAGAACAGCTATCGGTCTGTGAATTCTTTATTCACAAACCAGTGAGTCGTCTGATTGCAGCAGACGGCTCACTTTTTTCCTTTTCGAAGCCAGTCAATGATCTGGCAGATCAGCCAGATGATTGAAAGCACCAGAACCAGGTCTTGAAGTGTCATATGTATCACCTCCTTCGGAAAAATTTCCTGCGGGGGCTATACATGTCTGCCTCCATTCCGCCCTCGCGGGATGACAGGCAACCGTCTCTGAACCGTACACCGTCAATTTGGAATTAACCATGGACGGCGGGTTTCCACGTTTATATCGTAACATATGCAGAGAAAAAGTCAAGTATCAACTTGCGCGTTTTGGAGAAAATTACAGGAATATAGAAAAGCTGCCGGATTTGCCTGTAGCGGCGCTCACTGCGCAGCCGTTGGCGGCTTTGCTGCCTTACGGATGCGGCGTGCCCCTTGCGGGTAATGAGCGCCCTGCAGGGTGGCAATACTTACGGCACAAATTCATTGGCGCAATGCCATCAAGTTTGTCATTGCGAGGAGGCCGCAGGCCGACGTGGCAATCTCGCAGTACCCGACCAGATCACAGGAAAGCCATCGGCGAAAACGCAACTGCCTTCCCGAGATTGCACCCCAAGGGCACTTCCTCGCGCTTCGCGCTCAGGGCGCCACGGCCCCTTCGGGGCCTCGCAATGACAAGGCCGGAGGCTTTCCGCATTCTTCATTTTTCAGTCTTCAGGATTCATTCATTTCCGTGCCGCTCCCCTACAACACACGACTGACAGCCTTGCAAAACTTTCCACTTTCCATTTTCGATTTTCCACGCTCTCCCATTCTCTTCTTTTCGGTATTTTTATATAAATATTTCCGGATTGAATCTGCGAAAATCCGCAAAAAAATCAACAAAGTGAGAAAATACCCATAGATTTTTCCGGCCCGGTGTGGTATATTGAAGTACGCAGTCAGACTATCAAAAAACCTGCTTAGCCGAACGTTTCGGAGGGAAGAAAAGTGGGAAAGGAAACCGTCAGGGTGCCCTTTCGCGCTTGATCACCCGCCGCAGCGGCAGGATTGCAAAAGCATGCTGCAAAAATTGAGTTTGCGATCCTGAAAGCAGCGAAAAATCCGAAGGGATTTTTTGACAGGCCGGCGCAGAACAGAATCTTTGCGGCGGGCCTTACTGCGCCCGCCCGATCCCAGAACTTCATGAACTGAGGTGGTACACCCTTGAAACGAGCCTTTTTCGGCGGCGTCCATCCGAAGGGCTATAAGGAGCTTTCGCGTGAGGCGGCCATCGTCCCGCTGCACCCGAGCGTCGTCTCCGTCGCGATGTCGCAGCACATCGGCGCGCCCTGCCAGCCGCTCGTCAAAGTCGGAGACCGCGTGACCGTCGGCCAGAAGATCGGCGACGGCCAGGGCCTCTGCGTCCCCGTCCACGCCTCCGTGTCCGGCACGGTCACAGCCATCGAGGCCCGGCCCCATCCGGGCGGGAACCTGCAGACGGCCATCGTCATCGAGTCCGACGGCCGCGACACGCTCTGCCCCACGGTCAAGCCGCGGGACCCCGAGGCCGTCGCCGCCATGAGCGCCGAGGACCTCATCGCCGTCATCCGCGAGGCCGGCATCACCGGCATGGGCGGCGCGGGCTTCCCCACGTCCGTCAAGCTCTCCTCCGGCCTAGGCAAGGTCGACACCGTCATCGTCAACGGCGCGGAGTGCGAGCCCTACATCACGTCCGACGACCGCCTGATGCGCGAAACGCCCGAGCGCGTCGTCGGCGGCCTGCGCGTCGTCCTGCAGATCCTGCAGCCGAAGCGCGCCGCCATCGGCATCGAGCAGAACAAGCCCGAGGCCATCGCGGCCATCTCCGCCGTGCTGGGCAGCGGCATCGACCTGCTGCCGCTGCACGTCCGCTACCCACAGGGCGCGGAAAAGCAGCTCATCCAGACCGTCACGGGCCGCTGCGTGCCTCCCGGCGGCCTGCCCGCCCACGTCGGCTGCGCCGTGTTCAATGCCGCGACCTGCGCCGCCATCTACGACGCCGTCTATCTCGGCCTGCCGCTCGTGCGCCGCGCCGTGACCGTCACGGGCAGCGCCATCGCAAAGCCCGGCAACTTCCTGGCTCCCATCGGCACGGCCTATTCCGACCTCGTCGAGGCGGCGGGCGGCTTCGCCCTGCCCCCCTATAAGATCCTGTGCGGCGGCCCGATGATGGGCATCGCGCAGTATACGCTGGAAACCGCCACGATCAAGGGCAACAACGCCCTGACGTGCTACAGCGACAAGGACCGCCACGAGACGCCCAACCCCCACTGCATCCGCTGCGGCAAGTGCGTCGAGGCCTGCCCCATGCACCTCATGCCGCTGTTCCTGCACCGCGCCGTGAACCGCGGCGATCTGGAGCGGCTGGACGGGCTGCACGTCATGGACTGCATCGAGTGCGGCTCGTGCGCCTACGGCTGCCCGGCGGGCATCCCGCTCGTGCAGAGCTTCCGCACCGGCAAAAAGCTCGTGCGCGACGCCGCCGCCCGTGAAAAAGCAAAGAAGGAGGCCGCCGCGAAATGAACGAAGCATCCCTGAAGCTGACGCTCTCCTCCTCGCCGCATGCGCACAGCCCGAATTCCACCCGCCGCATCATGCTCGATGTGTGCATCGCCCTGCTGCCCGCCCTCATCGGCGCGATCGTGTTCTTCGGCGCGCGCGCCCTGACGCTCACGGCCCTGTCCGTCGCGGGCTGCGTGTTCTTCGAGTGGGCCTACCGCCGCATCATGAAGAAGGACAATACCACGGGCGACCTCTCCGCCGTGGTCACGGGCATCCTCGTCGCCTTTGTCTGCCCGGTCACGCTGCCGTTCTGGACGATCCTCATCGGCGATTTCTTCGCCATTGTCGTTGTGAAGCAGCTGTTCGGCGGCATCGGCGCGAACATCGTCAACCCCGCCCTTGCGGCCCGCGCCTTCCTGTTCAGCTGGCCGCTGTTCATGAATACCTGGGTGCGCTCCGGCGTGCATGTCCCCGCGTTCTCGAACCCCACGACGGCCTCGCTCGACGGCCTGACCGCCGCGACCCCGATGGCGAGCCTCCATGTGGGCGCCATGCCGGAGGCCAGCGTGCTCGACCTCTTCCTCGGCCGCACCGGCGGCTCGCTCGGTGAGGTCTCGGCCATGCTGCTGCTTCTTGGCGGCATCTACCTGCTCGTCCGCCGCGTCATCTCGGCCCGCATCCCGCTTGCCTACCTCGGCACGGTCGCGGTGCTGGCCTTCCTGTTCCCGCGCGGCGGCGCGGCCCGGCTGGACTGGATGCTCGTGCAGGTGCTGTCCGGCGGCCTGATGCTCGGCGCGTGGTTCATGGCCACGGACTACACGACCTCGCCCGTCACGCACGGCGGCCAGCTCGCCTACGGCGTCGGCTGCGGCGTACTGACGTTCCTGTTCCGTTACTTCGGCTCCTATGTTGAGGGCGTGTCCTACGCCATCCTCATCATGAACTGCTGCGTCGGCTTCTTTGACCGCATCGGCGTGCCGAAGCGCTTCGGCGCAGTCAGGCAGAAAAAGCAGAAGAAGGGCGGTGCCGAAGCATGACAAAACCGCAAAGCACGGCCGCCTATGTCCTGCGGCTGACGCTGACGCTCTTCCTCATCACCGTCATCGTCGCGGGCCTGCTGGCCTTTGTCAACTACCTGACGGCCGACACCATCGCCGAGCACACGGCCGAGGCCGCCCGCTCCGCCATGACGCAGGTCCTCGCCGCGGACGACTATACGGAGCTTCCCGTGTCGGACGCGCAGGCCGCCACCGGCGTGACGGCCGCGTGGAGCGCCGGGGACGCCGGGACCGTCGTCCGCCTGACGACGAACGGCTTCGGCGGCGCCATTGACCTCATGGTCGGCGTCGACAACGAAAACAAGGTCACGGGCGTGGCCATCATCTCCCATTCCGAGACGGCCTCGCTCGGCGCGAACTGCACGCGCGAGGACTTCCGCGCCCAGTTTGCCGGCAAGACCGGCGAGCTGGCCGTCAGCAAAGACGGCGGCGACATCGACGCCCTGACGGGCGCGACCGTCACGTCCCGCGCCGTCACCCGCGCCGTGAATGCAGCGCTGGCCTATGCCGGGGAGGTGCAGAAATGAATTTTAAAAAACAGCTCCGCGAGGGGCTCCTGACCAATAACCCCGTCGTGGGCCAGCTGCTGGGCATGTGCTCGACCATGGCCATCACGACGACCCTGTTCAACGGCCTCGGCATGGGCCTGTCCGTCACGCTGATCCTCATCTGCTCGAACGTCGTCATCTCCATGCTGCGCAAGGTCATTCCGGATAAGATCCGCATCGCGGCCTACATCGTCGTCATCGCGGGCTTCGTCACCATCATCGACCTTCTGCTGCAGGCCTATCTCCCGGCCCTGTCCAAGAGCCTCGGCGTGTTCATCCCGCTCATCGTCGTCAACTGCATCATCCTCGGCCGCGCCGAGGCCTTCGCCTCGAAGAACGGCGTGCTGGCCTCCGCCGTCGACGGCCTGACGCAGGGCATCGGCTACACCGTGGCCCTTGTGTGCATGTGCGTCATCCGCGAGCTGCTCGGCAGCGGCACGTTCGGCAAGGGCGTCCTCTCGGCCGACGGCGTGCGCATCCTGCCGTCGCAGTACCCGGCCATGCTGATGATCCTGCCGGTCGGCGGCTTCCTGACGCTGGCCTGCCTCATCGCCTTCACGCAGTGGTTCAACCGCCATCTGGCCGAGAAGGCCGCCAAGAAGGAGGCTGAAGCAAAATGAGCGTATTCATCTCCCTGTTCACCATCGCGCTGAACGCCATTCTCGCCGAGAATTTCATCCTTGTGAAGTTCATGGGCATCTGCCCGTTCATGGGCGTGTCGAAAAAGCAGGACACCGCCCTCGGCATGGGCATCGCCGTCACGTTCGTCATGGGCATCGCCTCGGCGGCCACCTGGGCCGTCAACGAGTTCCTGCTCGTGCCGCTGAATCTCGTGTACATGCAGACTGTCGTGTTCATCCTCGTCATCGCCGCCCTCGTGCAGCTCGTCGAGATGTTCCTGCAGAAGGCCGTCCCCGCGCTGTATCAGGCGCTGGGCATCTACCTGCCCCTCATCACGACGAACTGCGCCGTCCTCGGCGTGGCCCTGCTGAACATTCAGGACGGCTATAACTTCGTCGAGTCCCTGGTCTACGGCATCACGGGCGGCATCGGCTTCACCGTGGCCATCCTGCTGTTCTCCTCCGTGCGCGAGCGCCTGGAGGACTGCGACTGCCCGAAGGCCTTCCGCGGCTTCCCGATCGCGCTGCTGGCCGCCGGTCTGCTGGCCCTGTCGTTCATGGGCTTCTCCGGCTTCAAGGTATTCGGGTAAGGAGGGCGAGTCATGAAAGAAATTCTCTATGCCGTGCTGGTGCTCGGCATCATGGGCGCCGTGTTCGGCGCGGTGCTCGCCATTGCCTCGAAGGTCTTCGCCGTGAAGACGGACGAGCGCCTGCCGAAGCTCATCGAGGCCCTGCCCGGCGCGAACTGCGGCGGCTGCGGCTTCGCGGGCTGTCAGGCCTATGCGCAGGCCGTGCTTGAGGGCCGCGCGGAGATCGGCCTGTGCGTCGCGGGCGGTCAGGCCTCTGCCGACCGGATGGCCGCCGTCATGGGCGTCACGGCCGCAAAGACCGAGCGCGTCGTCGCCATGGTCCGCTGCCGCGGCCACCACACCGCCAAGGCCCGCTACGACGGCATCCACGACTGCCGCTCGGCCATGTTCGTCGGCGGCAACGGCCCCTCGGCCTGCCCGAGCGGCTGCCTCGGCTTCGGCTCGTGCGTCTCGGCCTGCCGCTTTGACGCCATCCACGTCGTGGACGGCGTGGCGAAGGTCGATCCCGAGAAGTGCACCGGCTGCCTGCAGTGCGCCGCCGTGTGCCCGCGCAAGGTCATCGTCCCCGTGTCCTACGACGCCGATATCGTCATCGCCTGCTCGAACCACGAGCGCGGCGCCTATACCCGCCGCGAGTGCGACATGGGCTGCGTCGGCTGCCACCTGTGCGAAAAGCAGTGCGAGTTCGACGCCATCCACGTCGTCAATAACCTCGCCGTCATTGACTATTCCAAGTGCGTCTCCTGCGGCCGCTGCGCGGCCGTGTGCCCGCGGAAGCTCATCTCCGATTCGAACCTCCGGCAGGATATGGACGCCGTCCCCGCCATGCCGCGATAAAGGCGCAGCCGCCTGAGAGGGAAACACTGCAATGCCCTCTCAGTCACCTTCGGTGACAGCTCTCCCAGAGGGAGAGCCAAGGGCGCTTCGCTCCTCGGAATGACACAAGAGGGAAGCACTCTCAAGTTTGTCATTGCGAGGCTCCGCAGGAGCCGTGGCAATCTCGCAGCAACCGGCCGGAACATGGGAAAGCCTTCGGCGAAATCGAGAGTGCCTGCATGAGATTGCCACGTCGGGCTTGCGCCCTCCTCGCAATGACAAATCGGAGGTGCATGCCATTTTAGCGATGGCCTGAACCTGTCGGCATTGCCTGCAATGCCCTCTCAGTCACCTTCGGTGACAGCTCTCCCAGAGGGAGAGCCAAGGGCGATGCCGGGGAGGGAGAGTCACGGCATCTCTCCGCAATAGGAAAAACGCCCGTCCGCAGCTTTTGGGCTGCGGACGGGCGATCTATATTCCTGTATTATTTCAGGGGCTCAAAATCCTCCGCGCCGTGCTTGCACAGCGGGCAGATATAGTCCTCCGGGAGCGTCTCGCCCTCATAGACATAGCCGCAGATCTTGCAGACAAAGCCGGTCTTCTTCTCGGCGGCAGGCTGGGGCTTCGGCTTGATGTGCTCGAAATAGTAGGCATACGTCGCAGACGGGACAGCGGACAGGACGCGGGCCTCCGTGACCTCGGCGAGGAAGAGCGTGTGCGTGCCGCAGTCGAGCGTCTGGATGACCTTGCCGGAGAGGACGGCGTTCGTACCGGCCGGCTCATAGCGCAGGCCGTTGGCCGTGCGGACCGCCTCCGCGCCGTCGAACTTGTCGGCCGTGTCGCGGCCGCTGCGGAAGCCGTACTGTTGGAACTGCGCGAACGAAGCATCCTGCGAGAGGACGGACAGGTTGAACACGCCGGTCTTCAGGATCATGTCATGCGTCAGGTTCTGCTTGTTGACCGTGATGGAGATGCGCTTCGGCGTGTCCGTGACCTGCGCAGCGGTGTTGATGATGCAGGCGTTGTCGCGTTCCCCCTCGCGGGCGCTCAGAACGAACAGGCCATAGGACAGGGCGAACATCGCCTGATTGTCCACCGCGCCGGGAATGCTCTCGTGCACCTGCGGCTGCGGCAGCGTGGCGCAGAGGGCGTCCGCCAGCGCGCCCAGCTGCGCGCTCTGGCTCTCGGCCATGGCGGAGCGGATGGTCAGCTGCTGGTCGAGGATGGTGACGTTCTTCAGCTTGCCGAGCAGGTCGCGCATGTGCTTGCCGGACGTCGGGGCCCACGAGCCGTTCTCGATGAGGGCGACGGTGCGGTTCTGCAGGTTGTGCGCAACGATGTCGTGCAGCAGGTTCTCCATCGTGACGAAGATGCCCGCATTGTACGT
>ENA-OWOV01000721-OWOV01000721.1-gut-metagenome-genome-assembly--contig:-NODE-721-length-10012-cov-7.704781_pt1 | contig 10012 bp, 6 predicted proteins | sample MGYA00248247_ERZ651799 | MGnify/ENA primary metagenome ERZ651799 (study PRJEB26908, sample SAMEA4031712) | gut metagenome | biome: gut; feature: normal infant; material: stool | place: China | collected 2015 ...
GCTAGTAATCGCAGATCAGCATGCTGCGGTGAATACGTTCCCGGGCCTTGTACACACCGCCCGTCACACCATGGGAGTCGGTAACACCCAAAGCCGGTCGTCTAACCTTCGGGAGGACGCCGTCTAAGGTGGGATTGATGACTGGGGTGAAGTCGTAACAAGGTAGCCGTATCGGAAGGTGCGGCTGGATCACCTCCTTTCTAAGGAGTAACAAACAGAAATGTTTGAACTCTAAAAGGTCAATGAGAGGGAAGAGTAGGAAAGTAGAGAAAGACATTGTTCAATTTTGAGGATACCGGAAAGAAAAAGCGGAAGATTGAAAAAAGAAGAAGTAAGGCAATGGGGGTGTAGCTCAGCTGGGAGAGCACCTGCTTTGCAAGCAGGGGGTCAGGAGTTCGATCCTCCTCATCTCCACCAAACCGGGCGCATAGCTCAGGTGGTTAGAGCGCACGCCTGATAAGCGTGAGGTCGATGGTTCGAGTCCATTTGTGCCCACCACTTACTTTTCTTTTTACTAAAAAAAGAAAAGGTAAGCAAAAGAAAAAAGAGCATGAAAATGCTTGAATAAATTGCCTTATGATATGCATTTCAAGAGTGTATATCAGAAGATAAGTTAAGATTTATCTTTTGATATCTGTTCTTGAAAGAGAGCAGAGAACAAAAAAGCAGCTTGAAAACAGAATAGAAAGAAAACAAGATGAAAATGAGGAAACTACGAGTAAGTAAAGAAACGACATGAGAAATCAAGTCGGGTGAAAAACTGCAAAAGTAGGAAAATCATAAGAGAACGCGAAAGTGACCAAGAAGCAAATGGTAAAGCGTAAAAGAGCGTAGAGTGAATGCCTTGGCATTGGGAGCCGACGAAGGACGTGGTTAACTGCGAAAAGCTACGGGGAGTCGTAAGCAGACATTGATCCGTAGATGTCCGAATGGAGCAATCCGCATGGAGTTAGTCTATGCATCCATAAGTGAATTCATAGCTTATGGAGGGGAACCGCCTGAACTGAAACATCTAAGTAGGGCGAGGAAGAGAAATCAAACGAGATTTCGTAAGTAGTGGCGAGCGAACGCGAAAGAGGCTAAACCAAGAGAAGAAATTCTTTTGGGGTTACGGACTGCGATATGTATCTGAGGACTTAGCAGAATGGTATGGGAAAGCCAACCAGAGAATGTGATAGTCATGTATGCGAAAAGGAATCAGAGCTAGCAGGATCCAAAGTACCGCGGGACACGAGGAATCCCGTGGGAAGTCGGGGGGACCACCCTCCAAGCCTAAATACTACCCAATGACCGATAGCGAAAAGTACTGTGAAGGAACGGTGAAAAGAACCCCGGGAGGGGAGTGAAAAGAACCTGAAACTCTATGCTTACAAGCACATAGAGCACGTCAAAGTGTGATATGGTACCTTTTGTAGAATGGTCCGGCGAGTTATTGTATGCAGCAAGGTTAAGGTCTTCAGGACTGAAGCCGAAGCGAGAGCGAGTCTGACAAGGGCGATAAGTTGCATGCAATAGACCCGAAACCGGGTGACCTAGCCATGTTCAGGTTGAAGTGGAGGTAAAGCTCCATGGAGGACCGAACCGACCTCCGTTGAAAAGGCGGCGGATGAAATGTGGCTAGCGGAGAAATTCCAATCGAACCCGGAAATAGCTGGTTCTCCCCGAAATAGCTTTAGGGCTAGCGTTGTATTAGATTTCTGGGGGTAAAGCACTGAATAGGCTAGGGGCCGAGAGGTTACTGAACCTTATCAAACTAAGAATACCAGAAAATTGATGTACAGCAGTCAGACTATGTGAGATAAGTCTCATAGTCAAAAGGGAAACAGCCCAGACCCACAGCTAAGGTCCCAAAACAGATTTAAGTGGAAAAGGATGTGGGATTGCCCAGACAACCAGGATGTTGGCTTAGAAGCAGCCACACATTAAAAGAGTGCGTAATAGCTCACTGGTCGAGTGATCCTGCGCCGAAAATTCAACGGGGCTAAAATTTGTACCGAAGCTTGGGCTTGATACATTCGTATCAGGGGTAGGGGAGCGTCATGTATGAGGTGAAGTCGTAGCGAAAGCGGCGGTGGATTGTACATGAGAGAGAATGCCGGAATGAGTAGCGAGAATTATGTGAGAATCATAATGGCCGAAAATCTAAGGTTTCCTGAGGAAGGTTCGTCCGCTCAGGGTAAGCCGGGAGCTAAGGTGAGGCGGAAACGCGTAGCCGATGCACATACGGTAGAGATTCCGTAGCCTCCGAAAAGTAAAGCACAGGGACGCTTCAGAAGTGTTACGCCGGGCGATGGTTGCCCCGGTTGTAAAGGACACAATTGAGTGGAAGGTAACATGGATGGAGACAAGAAAAGCTGTGTGTATCTGGAAGGAGCCCGTACCGCAAACCGACACAGGTAGATAGGAAGAAGATTCTAAGGCCAGCGGGAGAAGGGTTGTTAAGGAACTCGGCAAGTTGACCCCGTAACTTCGGGAGAAGGGGTGCTTACGAAGGTAAGCCGCAGAGAATAGGCCCAAGCGACTGTTTAGCAAAAACACAGCTCTATGCTAAATCGAAAGATGACGTATATGGGGTGACACCTGCCCGGTGCTGGAAGGTTAAGAGGAGATGTGAGAGCATTGAATTGAAGCCCCAGTAAACGGCGGCCGTAACTATAACGGTCCTAAGGTAGCGAAATTCCTTGTCAGGTAAGTTCTGACCCGCACGAATGGTGTAACGATTTGGGCACTGTCTCAACAACCTACCCGGCGAAATTGTAGTACCGGTGAAGATGCCGGTTACCCGCGACTAGACGGAAAGACCCCATGGAGCTTCACTGTAGCTTAATATTGAATTTTGGTATTTCATGTACAGGATAGGTGGGAGACTGGGAAATACAGGCGTCAGCTTGTATGGAGTCACTGTTGGGATACCACTCTTGAGGTGCTGAAATTCTAACCTGCGTCTTTGAATCAAGACGGGGGACATTGTTAGGTGGGCAGTTTGACTGGGGCGGTCGCCTCCAAAAGAGTAACGGAGGCGCTCAAAGGTTCGCTCAGCATGGACGGAAACCATGCCAAAGAGTGCAAACGCAAAAGCGAGCCTAACTGCGAGACTGACGGGTCGAGCAGTAACGAAAGTTGGAGTTAGTGATCCGGCGGTATGTGAGTGGAAATGCCGTCGCTCAACGGATAAAAGCTACCCTGGGGATAACAGGCTGATCTCCCCCAAGAGTCCACATCGACGGGGAGGTTTGGCACCTCGATGTCGGCTCATCGCATCCTGGGGCTGTATTCGGTCCCAAGGGTTTGGCTGTTCGCCAATTAAAGCGGTACGCGAGCTGGGTTCAGAACGTCGTGAGACAGTTCGGTCCCTATCTGTCGTGGGCGTAGGATATTTGAAAGGAGCTGTCCCTAGTACGAGAGGACCGGGATGGACGCACCTCTGGTGAACCAGTTGTCACGCCAGTGGCACGGCTGGGCAGCTAAGTGCGGAACGGATAAACGCTGAAAGCATCTAAGCGTGAAGCCGACCTTAAGATAAGATATCCGTTCTTCGGAATAAGACCCCTTGTAGACTACGAGGTTGATAGGCTTAAAGTGTAAGCATGGTGACATGTTTAGCTTGCAAGTACTAATCGGTCGATTGCTTTTCCTTTTGTGATTGGTCTTTTCAGTTCTCTAAAAACTTCATCAGTGAGTATTTCAATTCTGTTTTTTAAAGCAGCCGGTGTCGATAGCAAGGAGGTTCCACCCGTTCCCATTCCGAACACGGAAGTTAAGCTCCTTTACGCCTAAGATACTTGGTCGGTGACGACCTGGAAAAATCGGTAGATGCCGGCATCCTATTTGAGGCGAATCGTTCAAGATTCGCCTCTTTTTCGTTTCTTCCCTCTGCGGGCCATTAGCTCAGTTGGTTAGAGCTCCCGGCTCATAACCGGATGGTCCTGGGTTCGAGTCCCCGATGGCCCACCATATCTCTTGAAGTCGCCAACGTGTGCCATGCACGTTGGCGATTTTTCTATATAAAATTATTGGAAAAGGATGTGTTTGTATGCATGCAATCAAAGAAAAATTGTTGCCGATGGGGCTGCTCTGCCTGCTTGCCATACTAACTGGAGCAATCACCGGCGTGATTACAGCAGGGTTCGGCAGAATTTTACTGGAAATTGGAACGCTTCGCACGACGCATTTGCTCTGGTTTCTTCCATTTTTGCCATTGGCAGGTGCGTTGATGGTTTGGGCCTATCAGAAATATGGAAAAGAGAGCAGTCAGGGAATGGGCTTGATTTTCGATGCTGCGACCGGAAAAGCAGACCGTATTCCATTGCGGTTGATACCACTATTGATTGGCAGCACTTGGCTGACACATCTCTGCGGCGGCAGTGCCGGACGAGAGGGGGTTGCCGTGCAGCTGGGTGCAACGGTTGCTCATTGGACAGGAAGCCGCATCCCATTATTGCAGAGGCAAAAAAGTTTGATTCGCATTCTCACGATTTCCGGAATGGCTGCCGGATTCAGCGGCTTATTTCACGCTCCGCTTGCCGCTGTTTGTTTTGCACTGGAAGTTCTGGTCGTTGGCAAGCTGGAATATCGGGCATTGTTGCCAGCAGCCCTTTCCGCCATCACAGCTAATATCGTTTCGATTGCATTGGGCTTGGAAACATTTCAGGTGACATTGCCGGAAACCGTTGTTTCCCCGATTTCCATTTCAATGTTGATTTTGGGCGTGGCAGCTGGATTGACAGGCGGCGTTTTTACATTTCTGTTGAAACAGGCGAAACAAGCAGCTGCAAAATGGTTGCCAAATCCGATTCTTCGCATTGCCATTTGTGGTGCAGGACTGGCGATTCTGCTGTATCTCTGTGGAAAAGGGCGATATTCCGGTCTAGGAACAAATTTGATTACCCTTTCCTGCAATGGCGATACCGTATATTGGTTTGACTTTCTGGGAAAACTAGGATTTACCGTGTTAACGCTTGCCATCGGCTTTCAGGGCGGAGAAGTAACACCATTGTTTGCCATTGGGGCGTGTCTGGGAGCAGTGCTCGCACCATTGCTGGGAATCCCGTCTGTTGTGGCAGCGGCTTTTTGCTATGCGGCAGTATTCGGAAGTGCATCCAATACCCTGCTTGCCCCGATTTGCATCGGAGCGGAAGTATTTGGATTTTCGTATTTCCCCTATTTTGCAGTGGTCTGCACGATTGCCCGACTTTGTAACGGCAATCATTCGATGTATGGAAAACAAACAACAACCCCATTATTTTTCTGGAGAGAGGATTGCAAATGAAACTGGGTATCATTTTTACTGGCGGAACGATTGGCTGTCAGGTTGCAGAAGATGGCTATTTACAGCTGCCGGATTCGTCCACCTATTTCCTGCTGGAGGGGGCAAAAGAACGGGGCATTTTAGATGAAATCACCGTCATCCCCTCTGAACCATTTCGCCTGTTCAGTGAGCAGATGACTGGCGAAACGCTTTCCTTGCTGGTGAATCATGTGCGAGAACGGATTTGGAAAGAAGCTTGTGACGGATGGATTTTGCTGCATGGTTCGGATACCTTGGCGTATACCGCTGCTGTTTTAGGGTATGCATTGGGGACAGAATGCCCGCCATTGGTACTGGTGGCGAGCAATGAACCGCTTTCCAATCCCAAAGCGAACGGCTGGACAAACTTCGCCTATGCAGTGCGATTTTTGCAGGAACAGCAGGCAACGGGCGTTTTTGTCAGCCATTGCAATACAGACAACATTCCGACCATACACGAAGCCATTCAACTGTTGCAGCAGCTGCCCGGCAGCGGAAACTTGTATAGTTTTCGGGATGCTGTCTATGGAACATATGACAAGCTGGGGCAGTTTCATCAGAATAGAATCATTCCCAGCCGTGCACCAATGCTGCCGCTTTCAGAGCCGTTGAACTTGTTGCAGCCTGCACCATTGTTGCAGTTGACGGCTGGCGTTGGCGGTTCGCTGCCAGAGATTCCAGACTACATTCAAGCTATCTTTTATGCCTGCTATCATTCCGGAACGATTTGCACAGATGCAAGTTTTCAAGCGTTTGCAGCCAAAGCGGCAAAACGGCAAATCCCCGTCTATTTGACAGGCTGCCGGTCGGATACGTTAGATTATGACACCGTGAAACAATGGCAAGCCTTGCAGGTACAGCCCTTGTATGACATCGCTCCGATTGCCGCCTACTGCAAAAGCTGGATACAAGTGTCTATTGGAAAATCCGCAAAGTTGATATAACAGGAGTTGCAATAAAAGCGAGATTATGGTATAATAGAAACTAGAAAAGAGGTGTTGATATGGAACCATTTTGGGAGAAGATGGGACTTTCCACAGAACCGCAAATGTGGCGTGCCAGCGAATTGCTGGATTGTCTGCGGCAGCATCGGCAGGATGGCATTTTGATTTACTTTTTCTATCAAGATGCAGCCTATGAAGTGGGTGTCCGGAAAGAAGACGGAAAAACCGTCTTTTTCTTGAACGATGATAGTTACCCGTCTATGCTGGCATTTTGCAGCAGTGCCAATATTGAAGGCATTTTGCTTTCTGACTTGTTAGACCCAATTGCAGTATTTTCCGTCAATGGAAAAGCACCGGAAGCAAAACAGTAACAGAACGAAAAAAGAGGACGAACACTCCAACGAGAGCCCGTCCTCTTTTTGTATTTGTGCAATGTGTATAAGGTTCAATCAAAATTAAGCATTTTCAGAAATGTGTGGAAGTGTCTGATAGCCTTCCATGTTCAGAACGAACCGAATCAAAGCCGTTGTATCTTCTTCGCCAACGGTATCTGTTCCGTCTGTCTGGTCACAGTTTGCATTTGTAACCTGCTGGTCAGTAAAGGTGACTGTTCCAGCCAAGAATTTATTCAGCAGAACAGCGTCAACCAAGTCAACCTTACCATCCATAGTCGTATCTCCGCAGATGTTTTCGGATGATGTACCAGAATCGGTTGTAACGGTTGTTTCTGTAACAGTTGTGGTTTCAGTGGTTTCTCCGGAAACATCGGTTGTGTCGGTTGTATCCGTTGTCGTTGTCGTTGTCGGAGCATCTGGGTCGTTGAACGAAATGCCAGAATTGTTTGCATAATCGGCAGCCGCAGAACCGGTTTTACCAGTAATCTGGAAGTTATCTTTTTTGGATGTGCTCATGTCATCGTTGGTCTGGTAGCCGAATGCCTGATTGCCGATGCTGGTGACAGAATCCGGAATGGTGACATTTGTCAGCTTGTCGCAATCCAAAAATGCATTTTTGTCGACTGTGGTCAAGCCGTCTGGCAGCTTCACATCATCCAGAGAACGGCACTTTTCAAAGGCAGAAATCCCGATGCTGGTGACGGAATCCGGAATGGTGATCGTTTTCAGGTTGCCGCATTCTGCAAAGGCAAAGTTGTCAACCTTCTGGATATTTTCGCCCAGTGTCACATCCTTCAAAGAAGAGCAGTTCCGGAACAGCCACTTGTCTACTTTCGTCAGACCACTGCCCAGCGTTGCAGATTCCAGGCTCGCACAGTTGGAGAATGCAGAAATACCGAGACTGGTGACAGAATCCGGAATGGTAATGCTGGTAATACCAGTGTTATAGAATACATAGTCTTCAATCTTAACCAAGCCGTCTGGCAGGGTGACATTGGTCAGGCTGGTGCAGTTCTGGAACGTCTGTGCTTCCAGCAGGGTCATGCTTGCCGGGATGTTAATATCTGTCAGGGATGTGCAGTTATAGAATGCCTGTTTCCGGACATCGCTCAGGCTATCCGGCAGAGATACGCTCGTCAGGTTCTGACAGAATGCAAATGCACCGGAGCTGATCTGTGTAATGGTATCCGGAACGGTAATGGTTTCCAGACCGGAATAGGAGAACACATCGCTCTTAATGCAAGTCATGGTAGACGGCAAGGTAATGCTCTTGAGATTTGCACAGTGAGAGAAGTTGCCGCTTGCAAGTTCGATCAAGCCTTCCGGCAGAGAAATATTGCTGATACCGGAATAAGCGAATGCAGAATTGCCAATCCAACGAACGGTACTCGGTAAGACCACATTGTCCAGAGCAGGGCAGCTGTAGAATGCAGAATCCAGAATCTTCTTTGTGCCTTCTGCAAAGGTAACAGACTGCAGCCGGAAGCATTCCTGGAATGTGGAAGCACTAACGACTTCCAAAGAACCCGGAATGGAAGCAGATACCAAGTTGGAGCAGCCAGCAAAGGCTTCTTTACCAACCTGTGTGACACCTTCCGGAATGGTGATGTTGGTCAAGCCGGAGGAGCAGAATGCTTCATTGCCGATACGGATCAGGGTAGATGGCAGTTCAATTTCTGTTAAGCTGGTGCAGGAACAGAACGTATCTGCATCAATGGTGGTGATACTTTCCGGGATATGAATAGAAGCTAAGCTGGTGCAGGCATAGAATGCACTTGCCCCCAAAGTGGTAACAGCATCCGGAATGTTGACACTGGTCAGGCTGGAGCAGCCAGAAAAAGCATTTGCTCCAATGGTGGTAACGGTTTCCGGCATTTTTACGGAAGTGATGGTATCTTTTCCGCTGAATGCACCATCTGCAATCCCGAATACTGGCAGTTCATTGCCCTTCTTGTCAATCAGGGTGTCCGGAATGACAACATCGGTATCTGTGCCCTTGTAGCCGGAAACGGATAAGCCCTTGACAGATTCTTCGCCCACCTTGATGGTCAGCGGGGTAACTTTAAAGAGGGCAGCTTCTTCTTCTGTAACCGATAAGGTTGGCATATCTGTTTCTGGAATTTCAACAACCGTGGTTGCAGTGGTGGCTGTGGTTGCAACAGCAGTGGTTTCTGCTGTAGTTTCTTCCGCAGAAACAGCTGTGAAAGAAAGCGAGAATAAAGTTGACATTGCCAGCAGTCCGGCAATTGTACGTTTCCAATGATTGGTCTTCATCAAAAGACTCCTTTCCAAAAAGTAGTTCTCATAACAAAAATTCGCCCACATTCGTATGGTTACTATTATTATAAAAGATGCAGGAAAGGATGTCAAGCCTATAGCTGTAAATTTTGTTGGTTTTTTTACAAGGTAGTTGGCTTGTTTTATGGAAAATGATGCTATCTGTGAAATATGCTTTCTTTTTCGTTGGGTTGTTTGGAAAAAGAAATTGCAAAATTTCCGAAAATGTGCTATACTGCTACATGCACATCAAATGAAAGGACGAAGGATAACATTATGACAGCACAGCACAAACAAGCATTTTGGAAAGGGGTGCGGCAGGGAATCCCGATTGCCTTGGGGTATCTCTCTGTTTCGTTCAGCATTGGGATTTTAGCGGTAAAAGCAGGGCTTTCCGTTTCCGCAGCCGTTGCGATTTCCATGACGAATGTCACCTCAGCCGGACAGGCTGCCGGAATTGGAGTCATTGCAGCCGGCGGTTCTTACTTAGAACTTGCTCTCACACAGTTTTGCATTAACTTGCGATATGCCTTGATGGGGCTTTCCCTGTCGCAGAAGTTAGACCAGACGTTTCAACACATGATACATCGCTTTCTGACCGCATTCGGGATTACAGATGAAATCTTTGCGGTTGCGGTTTCGCAGGACGGACAGATTTCCGCCCCGTATCTGTATGGACTGATGTCCCTGCCGTTGATTGGCTGGAGTTTGGGGACGTTTTTGGGAGCAGCTGCCGGCGAAATTTTGCCGAAAATCATAACAGATGCCTTGGGGATTGCACTGTATGGCATGTTTTTTGCGATATTCATTCCGCCGATGCGAAAGCAGAAAAGCATTGTCTTTGCAGTATTGGTTGCAGCGGGATGCAGCATTATTTGCAAGTATTGTCTGCCGTTTATCTCCAGCGGCTTTGCCATTATTCTCTGCGGAGTCTTGACAGCGGCACTTTGTGCATGGCTCTTTCCGAGAAAAGAAGAACAGGGGGCAGCAGTATGAGAATTGTCTGTTCCATCTTGGTCATGGCAGTGGTTACCTATTTGATTCGGATGCTGCCGATGACGATTTTCCGGAAGAAAATACAGTCCCGCTTTTTGCAGGATTTCTTGTAT
>ENA-OWOV01000726-OWOV01000726.1-gut-metagenome-genome-assembly--contig:-NODE-726-length-9956-cov-2.973985_pt1 | contig 9956 bp, 7 predicted proteins | sample MGYA00248247_ERZ651799 | MGnify/ENA primary metagenome ERZ651799 (study PRJEB26908, sample SAMEA4031712) | gut metagenome | biome: gut; feature: normal infant; material: stool | place: China | collected 2015 ...
TCATTGACTCATTTTTCGATGGCATTCGCAACACCGCCTGCCGCAGCATATCCACGCCCTGCACCAGTTGCGTCATGGAAAGATGACTCAGCCTCATATTCTGTCAGATCAATCTCTCTGGCATCAAACATCGCCTGTAATTCTTCAAACGTAATGACAAAATCCACATTACTTCTCACAGTTCTTCTGGATGCTTCCAGCTTTTTCGATGCACATGGTCCGATAAATACCACTTTTGCATTCGGGTGTTCTAATTTGATTGTTCTTGCTGTTGCAACCATCGGTGTCAATTCCTGTGATACCTGATCTGCAAGATCCGGAAAATATTTTTTAGCAAGCATTGACCATGCCGGGCAACAAGAGGTCAGTAAAAACGGAAGTTCTCCTGTAACTACTTTTTCTACATAATGATGTGCCTCCGCAATCGCGCCGATATCCGCCCCCAACGCCACCTCATACACTTCCGCGAATCCAAGTTCCTGCAATGCAGCCTTGATATTTCTCGGTGTGATATTCGGTCCGAACTGTCCTACAAATGCAGGTGCGATCTCAGCTATAATCTCCCCGCCTTCTTTCAACGCTCTTCCAAGCTGAAAGATCTGAGATTTGTCCGAAATTGCTCCAAATGGACAGCTTACCATACACATTCCGCAAGATACACATTTGTCATTGTCAATATGAGCTCTTCCTATCTTATCCGAATCAATCGCATTCACTCCGCATGCTTTCGCACATGGACGCTCTTTTTTTGAAATCGCATCATATGGACAGACAGATTTGCATTTTCCACACTTAATACATTTTTCCTGATCAATGTAGGAATGTCCCTTTTTCATGGAAATAGCTCCCACCGGACAGACTTCGCGGCAAGGATGTGCCACACAGCCTATACACATGTCACTCACTTCATATCCCTTTTCCTCGCATGCCGCACAGGCAGATGGGATGACCTGCATAAGCGGTGGCTCATAATTTTTTTCCGAAATATTACTTTCTTCAATCCCAGCTGTCAGATGTACCGGCTTATCCTCCGGGCGAAGTGACATTCCCATCGCAAGGCGCATACGCTCCCTTACAATTGCACGCGAACGGTAAATACTCTCTCTGTATTTCTCCGTATCCTCATTAATCAGTTCATAAGGAACAGCCTCAATATCGTCGATCAGCGTCTCCGGAGTCGATTCAAATGCTAGCTTTGCTACTTTTGTGAACACTTGTCTTCTGATTCTTCTAATTGGTGTCTCCAATCCTCTCATGGCTTTTTTCTCCTTCATCTCTGTAAAATGCATTCTCTATTTATCATAGAAATCTATCTATGATTTGTCAATATTTTTTGTGCGTAATAGACGGATTGCATTGCATCTTTTCCATAGAAATCCGCTCCGATCATATCCGCATATTCTTGATTCAAAACAGCTCCGCCGACCATGACTTTACAATCTGGCGCTTTTTCTCTAAGCTGTCTGATTGTCTCTTCCATGCTTACAACAGTAGTCGTCATCAGAGCACTTAACCCTACAAGCCTCACCTCTTTTTCAAGCACAGTCTCAACAATACGTTCTGGTGCAACATCTTTTCCCAGATCAATTACTTCAAAACTATAATTTTCTAAAAGCACTTTCACGATATTCTTCCCGATATCGTGAATATCACCTTTCACAGTTGCAAGAACGACTTTTTCTTTCTCTTTTTCCTCTCCACCGTTCTTCTCAAGCTCCTCTTTTAAGACTGCAAAAGAACTTTTTGCCGCATCTGCACTCATCAGGAGCTGAGGAAGAAATACAGTTCCTTTTTCAAACCCTTTTCCGACCGTGTCAAGCGCCGGAATCAGATAGGTATTAATGATCTCAAGCGGCGCCTCTGTTTTTACAAGTGCAACCGTTGTCTGGTATGCATCTTCTTTCAATCCTTTTTCAATAGCTGTTTTCAGATCAATTTGCTGCCCTGCTGGCACTGCTGTCTTTACCGGTTCCTGATTGCCGTAATGTGCAATATAATTCTCGCAGTTTGTGTCATAATTCATCAGTGCACAGTATGAATGATATGAGCGCATCATATCCTCTGAAGACGGATTGATAATACCCGCCGTCAATCCATTTTGCATTGCCATAGTGTAGAAATTCGCATTGATGGCCGGACGACTTGGAAGTCCAAAAGAGATATTAGACACACCGAGAGCAGTCCGGACTCCATATGTATCCCGTACCATTTTCAGTGCTTCCAATGTTGTCTTTGCTCCGTTTGGCTCTGAGCTGATTGTCATGGTGAGCACATCAATGACAATATCCTTTTTGTCAATACCATATTTTTTTGCTTCCTCGATAATCTTGCCTGCAACTTCTAGACGCCCTTTTGCCGTCTTTGGAATCCCATTTTCATCCAACGTAAGCCCAATGACAACTCCACCATACTTTTGAATCAATGGGAAAACTGCATTCGTAGATTCCTGTTTCCCGCTGACTGAATTTACCATTGGTTTTCCATTGTAAATACGCATCGCCTGCTCCATTGCCTCTGTGTCTACTGTGTCAATCTGAAGAGGAAGACTTGTCACACTTTGAAGTTCTCTGACCACCTCTTTCATCATTACAACCTCATCGATATCTGGAAGCCCCACATTTACATCTAAAATATGTGCTCCCTTATCCTGCTGTGTGATTCCTTCTTTTAAAATATAATCCAGGTTATGTTCCTTTAAAGCCTGCTTAAACTTACTCTTTCCTGTCGGATTGATACGCTCTCCGATAATGACAGGCATATCTCCAAGTTCTACTGCTTTTCCATAGGAGGAGACAATCGTGTGATTCTTGAAAGTTGGCTTTGTCATCTCTAAGTCTTTACAAGCTGCAATCATCGCACGGATATGCTTTGGAGTTGTACCACAGCATCCGCCGATCACACATGCACCTGCTTTTACAATCTCCTGAAGCTGTTTGGCAAAAACATCCGGTGTAACATCATAGTAGGTCTGTCCGTCTCTTTGCTTTGGCAGTCCCGCATTCGGCTTTACAATGATTGGCAGTGAAGTATATTGTGCAATCTGCTGCAAAATAGGGAGCATCTGTTTGGGTCCCATTCCACAGTTGATCCCAAGTGCATCCACTCTGAGACCTTCCAAAAGTGCCACTACAGACGGCACATCTCCTCCTGTCAGAAGTTTTCCTTTGTCATCAAATATCATCGTTGCAAATACAGGGAGATTTGTGTTTTCTTTTGCTGCAAGGACTGCTGCTTTCACCTCGTAAGTATCACTCATTGTCTCGATGTGAATCAAATCTGCCCCTGCTTTCTCCCCATACTGTACAACTTCTTTGAATGCTTCATAGGCATCTTCAAAAGACAGGTCTCCCAAAGGTTTTAACAATTTTCCAGTCGGTCCGATATCCAAAGCAACGTAATAGTCTCGCCCATCCCTGAGCGCCGCCTTTGCTCCAAATCTGACATTTTCAACTGCCGCATCAATGATAGCCTTTAAGGAACAATTTTCGTCATGAAACTTCAATGCGTTTGCCCCAAATGTGTTCGTAAGCACAATATCACTTCCAGCCTCAAAATATGACTGATGAATTTTTCGTATTGTTTCTTTTCGCTCTATATTCCAGGTCTCAGGGAGTTCTCCAGGCTGAAGTCCTTCTGCCTGTAACAGCGTCCCCATCCCTCCGTCAAAAAATAAGAGCTCTTTTCCTAATCTTTCCAGTAACATATTAACTCCTTCTGTATATACAATCTAATTTCTGACATTCTTCGCAGCCTTTGATATGGCATGGCTCCTGTGTGCTGCTGACCCCAATCACAGCCGTCACAGACTTTGTCGGGGTAAGCATATAACTCTCTGTCATCGTAAGTCCTATCGTCTTTGCAGCATCCAGCATCCGTAAGATATCATCCTGATGTAAAATGGAGTAATCTCCATACCCCGGACTGAATCTTGGGCGAAGATATAACTGCTCCTTGCGCAGACTTTCGGCAATTTCATTTTGTGCCTTATCACAATATTCCTCCAGCATCGCAGCTGCACACGCCTGCAGAACAACTGCCTTCGCCATATCCGTCAGACTGTATCGTTTCATAAGCACATCCACACCGGTCCCGAGTGTCGCTCCAAATACGACTGCCTGAGAACAGCCCTTCAAGTTCTTATATAGATTTTTACTTTTAATTTTCATTTTTCCTATGCTAAGCTCATTCGTATCCGGAAAAGTAGTTTCAAAAATGCGATAGGTGAATTTTGCATTTACGATGCGTTCCAATTCTTTGAAAGAATCTTCCACCAGCTGTAATGTTCGTTCATCTATCGCATGTCTTCCATATCCAAGATACCGAACGGCTTCTCTCGTTCGTATATCCATAATACCCTCTAATTTCGTTTATTTGATAATCTCTGATAAGTTTGTCATGATTGCAGCTGCAATTTCCGGCTTATTCATAGAATAAATATGAATATTCTGAATACCATTTGCAATCAGATCGATAATCTGATCTGTCGCGTAGGCAATTCCCGCCTGCTGCATCGCTTTTGGATCATCTCCGAACCGGTCTACTATGGCACGAAATCTTTCAGGAAGGATTGTTCCCGAAAGTTCACAGATACGAGCAATCTGCTTTCCATTCGTGACAGGCATAATTCCTGGAAAAACAGGAACTGTGATTCCTTTCTCTCGAATCCGGTACAGGAAATTGTATAAAATCGAATTGTCAAAAAACATCTGTGTCGTCAGAAAATCTACACCGACATCCACTTTTTCTTTCAAGTGCGCAATATCTTCTGATTTATGCTCGCTTTCTACATGCCCTTCGGGATAGCATGCTGCCCCAATACAAAAATCTCCCTGTGATTTGATATCTGCAATCAGCTCACTTGCATATTTATAGTGGTTGGGAATCGGAAAAGCTCCATCCTTCGGGATATCTCCGCGAAGTGCCAGTATATTTTCGATCCCCTGTTCCTTTAACTGCTCAATGACTTGTCTTACTTCTTCTTTTGTGGAAGAAGCGCAAGTCAGATGCGCAAGACTTGCCACTCCAAGATCATTCTGGATATGAGATGCAATCTTAACTGTATTCTTGCTTGTCCCGCCGCCGGCTCCATAAGTTACACTGATAAAGGAAGGCTTTAAAGCTGCAATTTCTTCTGTTGCTTCCAATACTTTTCCGTATCCGGCATCTGTTTTTGGGGGAAATACTTCAAACGAAATATTCACTCTGTTTTCTGATAATCTGTCTTTAATTTTCATGTCCAATCTCCTCCGGTCTCTTCTTTTGTCTATAAAGTGTTGTATAAATCCTCATATTGCTTTGCAGAATTTTTCCATGAGAAATCTTTCTGCATCGCCCGCTCTGCAATCTTATTCCAATCGCGTTTTTTATCATAATAAATCTGCTCGGCATACCGCACAGTATGCATCATCTCATGCGCATTATAGTTGCAGAAACTAAATCCTGTTCCCGTCTTTTCATATTCATTTTTAGCCTCATCCGTATCCTTTAATCCTCCGGTCTCTCTCACGATCGGAACTGTTCCATATCGAAGGCTCATCAACTGACTAAGTCCACAAGGCTCAAATAAGGATGGCATTAAAAATGCATCACAGGCAGCGTAAATCATATGAGACATTGGTTCGGAATAATAAATCTGAGCCGATACCTTTCCCGGATATTTCCATGCAAAATGCCGGAACATGTTCTCATATCTCTCTTCACCGGTTCCAAGTACAACAATCTGAATCTCATCCTGACACAATTCATCTAACACATATGCGATCAGGTCAAATCCTTTCTGATCAGTCAGTCTTGAGACAATACCGATCATCATCTTCTTTGCATCCACTTCCAAACCAAGCTGCTCTTGAAGTGCAAGTTTATTTTTCACCTTTTCTTTTCTAAAGTTCTCTACCGTATAATTTCTTGCAATATGGATATCCGTGCCAGGATTATATTCCTCATAGTCAATACCATTGACAATTCCAGACAGACTGTTACTTCTTGCATTCATCAGTCCGTCCAACTTTTCTCCGTAAAATGGTGTCTTAATCTCTTCGGCATAAGAACTGCTCACTGTCGTCACGCAGTCTGCATATACAATACCTCCCTTCAAGAGATTCGCATCTTTATACGCCTCCATCTTGTCCGGCACAAAATAATAATCCGGAAGCCCTGTAATCTCTTTTACTTTATCGGTTCCCCACACGCCTTGGAATTTTAGATTATGTATCGTCATAACAGTCTTAATCCCTCGATAAAATTCTCCACCATAACGGAAATTGTCAAGATATACCGGAATCAATCCAGTCTGCCAGTCATGACAGTGAATGATATCTGGTCTGAAATCTATCAACGGTAAGATACTGAGCACTGCCTTTGAGAAGAACGCAAATTTTTCAATGTCCCAAAGTATATCACCGTAAGGCTTGAACCCCGCAAAATATTCCTCATTATCTACAAAATAGAATGTCACTCCGTCCAATTCAAGCTCCAGAACACCTACATAACGGCTCTGCCAATAAAAATCCATGTAAAAATGTGTCTTGTACTGTAACTGATCTTTCCATTCCTCTTTCATACACATATATTTCGGCAGTATCACCCTGACATCATACTGTCCTTTGTCAAAATTTTTTGGCAAAGATCCGACAACATCGGCTAACCCACCGGTTTTAATAAACGGCACTGATTCTGAAGCGGCAAATAATATTTTTTTCATGACCTTTCCTCCACTCATTTTTATAGCACTTTCTTTCTATTATACCGAGTGCAAGCCAAAGGGTCAATAAAAACCCCTGTATATTTATGCGTGCTTTTTTTCCAAGCGGATTGTATCGGATACCAAAGCGATAAATTCTGAGTTTGTCGGCTTTCCTTTTCCATTGCTTACCGTGTATCCAAATAGTTCATCTAAAATATCTAATTTTCCTCTACTCCAAGCCACTTCGATTGCATGACGGATTGCACGTTCCACCCTGCTTGACGTTGTACGATATTTCTTTGCCACTGTCGGATACAGTATCTTAGTAATTGCATTTAACACATCCATATCCTCAACCGCCATCATAATTGCGTCACGCAAATAGTGGTACCCTTTGATATGTGCTGGTATGCCAATTTCATGAATCATATTGGTCACTCTGTTTTCTAGACTTTCTTCACCAATGTCTCGCCTGACTTCCGGAACACCTCCCATACTTTTTTTCGTATATTTCATTTCTCTGTGTGTATCTTTAATTCTGTTTAATACCATTTCATTGTTAAACGGTTTCATAATGTAGTAGTTTGCTCCTCTTTTGAAAGCATCTTCTGTAATTCGTTCCTGTCCAACTGCTGTTATGATAATAAAATCAGGAGTCTTTTTCAAAGTTCTATCTTCCTGTACAAGCTCCATGACACTTAAACCGTCCATCTTTGGCATAATCAAATCTAATAATACGACATCTGGCTCCTTATTTTTTATAATTTGATACATATCCTCCCCATTATCTGCCTTGCCTACAAGTGTCAATTCCTCGTCATTACTTACAATTTCCTCCAAAATGTCCAAAATTCGCTCATTATCATCAGCAATTGCCACATTTAACCGTCCCACTTTGTTGCCCTCCTACACTTTCAATCTCTGTTTCCAGCCACAAATCCTATTATATCTTCGGTCATTTTCAGGCGCAAGCGAATGTCGTCGTAATATTTCGACATTTTCTTTTTTATTCTATATTTTTGAACATATTTTCTATGAATATTCCGTATCCTTTTGTCGCATCTTGGACAAACACGTGAGTTACTGCGCCGACAATTTTTCCATTTTGTATAATGGGACTTCCACTCATCCCTTGCACGATTCCTCCTGTCAGCTCTAATAATTCTGGATCGGTCACTTCCAGAACTATCCCTTTATTTATTTCTTTGCAAAATAAATCTATTTTTGTAATTTTTACCTCATAATCTTTCACTGCTCCATCGACCGCACAACGAATCATCGCTTCTCCTGTCTGAATTTCCTCTTTTTTGCCAATTTCCATTGGAGTTTGTTCAGAAAAAAGAGAACCAATTTTATCTACCGTCCCGTAAATTCCTGACTCTGTATTTTTTGAAATTTTCCCTAATACATTATATCGATTATAAACAATGATCCCTTCCATACCTCCGGGATTTCCGCTTTTTCCCTTTTGAATATCTTTTATACTTGTCTCATATAGTGTCCCATTTGTAATATCAAGCAATTCATTCGTATCCACATCATGAATTCCATGCCCCAACGCTCCAAATTCACTGTTTCCCGTCAAAAATGTAATTGTACCAAGCCCCTGTGCATTATCCCTTATCCAAATACCAAGCTTATATTCTTTTTCTGTCACTTTTACAGGTCGTATCTTTACTTCAATCACTTCTTTGGACCTTCGAACTTTCAATATTACCTCTTCTTTTGTAAGATGCTTCACTATTTCCAATAATTCCTTTTTATTTGAAACGGGTTGCTCATTAACACCAACAATATAATCTCCCTCTTTCACCAAATGCTTGGCAGGCTCATATTGCAGACCATCCGCTCCTTCAATCGTCTCTGTTCCAAGAACCATCACTCCATCTGTCTCCATATAAATTCCGATTGGCATTCCTCCCGGTATCAGTAAATCATTGGACACTGTCTGAGAGCTGACCTCTTCTTTTAAATACAATCGGTTTACACTCTGTATACTAAGTCCGCCTCCCACAAATATTCCAAATAGTAATACTATGACTAAAAATCTTCTATACCAGCGCTTTTTCATATCACATGTCCTCCTACTAAAAAACAGATGCTAAAATGCATCTGTTTTAGTATGTGATATTTTTTGTTTTTCACTCTGGTATTATTTTGTACGTTCTGCCAATTCTTTCATCTCCGCCGCACTTTGCATAACAGTATCGGTGATCTTTGCACCTCCAAGAATTCTGGCAAGCTCTTCAATTTCCTGCTCTTTACTTAATCGGGAAATTTTACTTTTTGTGACACCATCTTCCACCTGCTTTTCAATCGCATAATGCGCATCCGCCATTGCAGCAATCTGCGCAAGATGTGTAATGCAGATCACCTGATGATTTCGTCCGATAAAAGACATCTTTTCAGAAACCTTCTGAGCGGTTCTTCCGCTGATCCCCACATCAATCTCATCAAAGATCAATGTCTCTATCTGATCTTTCTCAGCCATCACACTTTTAATTGCGAGCATGATTCTTGACAGCTCTCCTCCCGAGGCAACATCTCCGAGCGCTCTCACCGGTTCTCCCGGATTCATGGAAATCATAAATTCAACTTCATCTGTCCCCTGAATTGTATAAGTCTCCAACTCCCGAAACACAATTTCAAACTGTGTATCTAAAAAATTGAGATCGCGAAGTCCTTTTTGAATTGCTTCTGCAAGCTTTGCGGATTGTTCTTTTCGCAGTAAAGACAACTGCCCGGAATAGCATTTTACTGCTGCTTCGGCATCCTCCATTTTTTTCTGCAACTTCGCCAGATAAGCATCGTAATCCTGCAGTTTTAATAACCTTTCCTCTTTTTTATCACAGTATTCTAAAATCTCTTCGATTGAATTTCCATATTTTGTCTTCAAACGATTAATCTCATTCAATCGTGTCTCCACTTCAAAAAAAGTCTCTTTCGAAAAATCAAAAGACATCTTGTAATCTGACAATTCTCGGTTGAAATCATTCAAAAGACTGTCTATCTCTGCAAGCTGCTGAAACATCTCCTGCGCCTGTTCATCACAGCCTGCCGCTTCCTGCATACAGCGAAGCGCCCTACTGATCGCCTCGCTTGCCGTCTCTGAGTTCGTTCCACCGGTATACTCATATGCCTCTTCCAAATTTCCCACGATTTTCTTTCCATTCGTCATACGGCGATATGTTTCCTCCAGCATCTCATCCTCCTGCTTTGAAAGCTTCGCCTGTCTGATCTCCTGAATTTCAAACTCTAAGAACCCAATCTCCTT
>ENA-OWOV01000728-OWOV01000728.1-gut-metagenome-genome-assembly--contig:-NODE-728-length-9949-cov-3.055207_pt1 | contig 9949 bp, 8 predicted proteins | sample MGYA00248247_ERZ651799 | MGnify/ENA primary metagenome ERZ651799 (study PRJEB26908, sample SAMEA4031712) | gut metagenome | biome: gut; feature: normal infant; material: stool | place: China | collected 2015 ...
GACCAGTATCGGCGACTTTGCCTTTTATACTTGTGTTCGGCTGGAGAATATCACTATTCCAGACACTGTTACCAAAATCGGCAAGCAGGCATTCTATAACTGTTTGGAACTGCACGAACTGACCTTGCCCAGCGGTATCAAAGAACTGGGCGATGGAGCATTTGGACTCTATGCAGAATCCGATGATACTTCCCCGTCAGTTGTAAAGGATTTTTCCGTGACCTACGGAAAAAACAGCAAGATTAAAAAATATGTTTCTCAGTACAAGATTCCAGCAACGGAAACTGCCGGCTCAAATAGCTGGGTTGTTCCGGTCTGCATCGGCGGCGGTGTTGTCGTGGTTGCTGCAATTGTGGTGATTCTTGTTGTACGAAAGAAGAGAAAGGGCGGTGCCGCATGAAACAATGGAAACAATCCGTTCTGGGATGCATGACAGCAGGTCTGCTGATGATGACCAGTTTTCCGGTCTTTGCCGCAGACAGCAGCAGCGACCCCAGCGGAAAATCACAGTCTGTCACAGAGGGCAGCACATTCGATGATGGCACGCTGACCTATACGATTCTGAAAAATATGCAGGTGTCTGTCACAGGATGCATTACAACTGCTACCAACATCAGTATTATGCCGAAAATTGACGGCTATACTGTCGTTTCCATCGGTGACCAAGCATTTGCTGGTTGTTCTGCCCTGCAATCTGTCACCATGCCAAACGGCATTACAGAAATCGGCGATGGTGCATTTCAATCCTGCACATCGCTGCAAAGTGTTACGCTCTCAAACAGCATTACAGAAATTCCAGACGGGGCGTTTTTAAGCTGCTCCGCTCTGACGGACATTCAACTCGGTGACCAGATTACCAAAATCGGACGAATGGCATTTGCATACTGCACCTCCCTGACTGACATGGAAATTCCAGACAGCGTTACAGAATTTGGCGAACAGACATTTATGGGATGCTCGTCACTGGAATCCATCACTTTGCCGGAAACACTGGAAACGCTGTCCGCTTATATGTTCCAAAACTGTTCCGCATTGGAGTCGTTCTCCATTCCAGATACGATGACAGATTTGGGCTATTTGGCATTTGTCGGCTGCCGGAATCTCAAAACCATTGACATTTCCGCCAACCACCCGACTTATCAATTACAGGACGACGTTTTATACAGCAAGGATGGCACAGAATTGTTCCTCTATCCGGCTGGCAAAACAGGAACTTCCTTCACTGTTCCGGATGGTGTGAAAACGATTTCGGATGGTGCATTTTTCGCTGCACCGCTGCAATCGGTAACGCTGCCGGAAGGACTGGAATGGATTGGTTCAGGAGCGTTTGACTACTGCACCAGTCTGACCAATATCACCATTCCGGAAAGTGTCACTGTCATTCAAGACCATGCGTTTTCCGACTGTGAATCGCTCTCCAGTGTTTTATTTGCAGGCGATGAAGAGGCAACCGACAATGCCCTGCAAATCGGCAGCTATGCATTTTTCTGCTGTGAACAGCTGATGGATGTGACCCTGCCAAAGCGAGTCACGCAAATCGGAGATTTTGCATTTGGTGTGACCGAACAGCAGAAAGTCAATGCAGACGGCAGCACCTCCGATGAAACGGAAAACATTGCTGTTAGTGGATTTCTGCTGACCGGCTATGAAGGAGCAGCTGCGAAATATATCAGCAGCAGCCGGAGCAATGGCATTCGCATCAACTTCAAGTCCCTGCAAATCCCGTGGGTGAAGATTGTCAGCATTTCACTGGGCTGCACCGCTGGATTGGTTTTGATTTTCCTGTTGGTTCGGATTATCAAGAAAAAGCGGCTGTCCGCTGCTGACAAGGAAGCGTTGGAAGCTGCGGAACAGGAACGCAAGATTCCGCTTTCTCAGCGAGAACCTGACCCAGAGCCGGAAGAACCGGAAGAACCGGATTATATCAGCATTCTGGAAGATATGTCCCATTCTCAGATGACTCATCAGTTTGGACATAATACCCTGCCGCAAGAATCTGATGCCGATTCCAATGCAGAATCTTCTGAAACCACTTCTAAATCTACCAAGTAACAAAAAATAGCGTACAGGTTCAAGTCCTGCACGCTATTTTTTTGCTCTCTCATAATGTAAATGTCTGTGGCAAAAAGTCCCGCAGCAAATGCACGCCGTCTGTCAGCAGAATCGGGAAATCCCCGTCACAAAATTCTGACAGCACCTGCAAACACGCTCCACAGGGAACGCAAGGCGTTTCTCGTGCTTCTTCTGCTGTCTTTCCGCCGACAATCGCAATCGAACGAAACGACCGCTGCCCAGCGGCAATTGCTTGCAATACAGCATTTCGTTCTGCACAAATCGTCATGGAATAAGATGCATTTTCCACATTGCAGCCCAGAAACATTCTGCCGTCTGTTCCCTGTAGGGCTGCCCCTACAGAAAAACCGGAATACGGTGCATATGCCCGTTCCCGTGCCTCTAATGCATAATCCGTCATGGTTTTCATGTTATCTGTTCCTCTCTATCTTCAGTCGGTCGAACGCTGTTCCACCAACTCTTTTGCACGCCTGCAATTCGCAAGCATCTGATAACAACAATCTCGTATCAAAAACAATGTATGGTCTACCGGTAGACGGGAGAACTGTTCTCGCTGTTCTGCTGTGCAGCACTGCTGCATTTGCGATTCAACCTCATCGCCTAAGCCCAAAATCGTCCCGAACAGCAAGCAGGATTCCCAGCTGGAAACTGGCCAATCTCTGCCGTGTTGCAGTGGCTGCTTCTGTTTTAAAAACTGTTTCCATCCGGCAATCTGCACGACTTCTTCCTGCAACGCCGAAGAGAGCGAAATTTTCATCTGCTTATTGTGAAACAGACGCAGCGATGTTTCCACCCGTTCAATCTGAATCGAACTGTTCTGCTCCAATTCTGCCGAAACCAAGTCGTTTAATTCTAAATACCATTCATACAGAGAGCGGCTGCCCGTTCTGCCGTTCCGGAGAAAACCGCTGTGTTCCCAACACTTGCTCCACTGGAGCAGTTGTTTTCCGGTTGCGGTTCGTTTCTCCCCAACCAATGCACAAAGTGCATCCCACAGGGCTTGTTCACAGTGTGTTGCCCCTGCCTGCAATTCTTCAAAGTGCAGCGAAAATGACCTGCCGGAAAGCCGCTGCCAAGTGACTGCTCCGGTCTGCATCCAATGCGTCAGATAGGAACAGAGAATACCAGCATCTTCCTGCTCTGAAATAATTCCTGTCTGTACCCCCAGAAAATAAAACTTTGCTGGATTTGTCCGACAGGGAATGTGTTCACAAATCGGTGCGGCTGCAATGGCTGCATCCAAGTTCTGAAAGACATTTTTCCGAGCCTTTGCCCGTTCTTCCTGCTCCTTTCGTTTTTGACTTGTAACCACCCAAAAACAAAAGAAAATGATTCCCGCTGCAATCAACAGTGTAGACATCGGCGGCAAGGATAACTGCCCATTTTCCCAGAATCGTGTCAGTGCAAGTGTGATTCCATTCATATACAAAAACCCCTTTTTTTACTTTTATTGTAAAGGGTTTCTGAAACAGCATGCAAGCATCTCTCTGAAAAAAATAAGTTAAAAGTTCAGGCTATTGCGAACAGCACTGCTTGTTAGATGAAAAATCCCCCGTTGACTGGCAAAACCTGCCCTGTAATAAACGCTGCTCGTTCCGATGCCAGGAAAAGCACAGCATCTGCAATTTCCTCCGGCTTTCCAATCCGCTGCAATGGTGTTTCTTCGGCAAGTTCCTTTCGGTCTTCTTCGGATAGATGGGCGTTCATCTCGGTATCAATGACACCCGGTGAAACGGCATTGACCCGAATCCCAGACGGAGCAACTTCTTTTGCCAATGCCTTTGTAAAGGCAATGATGCCGCCCTTCGTCACGGAATAATCCACTTCGCAGGATGCTCCAGTCTGTCCCCACACAGAAGTAATATTGATAATGTTTCCAGCATGCTGCTGTAACATGGTCGGCAGAATTGCACGAGTCATATCAACAGTTCCAAATAAATTGACCCGATACAAGGCTGTGCAATCCTCCTCTGAAACACACTGGAACACATCTACAACCGATATCGCTGCATTGTTCACCAGCGTATCAATCGTACCGATTTGCTCAGCAATCGCCTTTCCAGATTTGAACGCCCCACGTTCTTCCCGAAAATCTGCAAAAATCGGGTGAATGCCATACTGCTGTTCCAACGCCTGTGCAGCTTCTTTTGACTTGCAATATGTGATATAAACGGTATCCCCTTGTTCTGCAAATTTCTTTGCAATCGCAGCTCCGATGCCACGAGAGCCTCCTGTTACTAATATATTTGCCATTTATCTGAATCTTCTTTCTTAAATCAAATATCTTTATTATACCATAATAAAAATCGAAAATGCAACCAATTCTCAAAAAAAGAAAGCATTCCAATCTCTCCCCATTTCACAAGGCAAAAATGGAATGCTTTTTCTTTATTTTCTGATGAAAAATGGAAATTTTTAGAAAATCTGTTTCTCTCACTCTGTTTCTGCTAATACAAAATCAATGTTGCCGGAAGAAATATCCGTCTTGGTGCAACGCACGGAAATCGTATCTCCCAACTGGTAAACCCGGTCGCCGTTTTCCTGTACCAGCCGGACATTGTGGTCATTTGTCCATACAGTTTCTTCGCCCAAATCCCGAATGGAAATCATCCCTTCGACGGTATTCGGCAGCATGACATAGATTCCGAAATCTGTCACGCCAGTAATCAATCCACGCATGGTTTCGCCCAGATGCTGCCGCATATATTCCGCAAAATAACATGCCTCGCAATCTCTTGAAACCCGAATGGTCAACAGTTCCCGTTGACTGGACTGTTCTGCTGCTTTCGCTGCAAACTTCGTGAACCGCTTCTGAACCGCTTCCGCAGAATGCGTACTGCACCATTCTGACAGAATCCGATGAATTGCCAAATCCGGATACCGCCGAATCGGAGAAGTGAAGTGAGCATAATCACTCAGTGCCAGCCCGAAATGTCCAATCGGTTCGGTTTCATAGGCTGCCTTTGCCATCGACCGCAGCACCATTCCATGAATGACCGGAGCGGCAGGTGTTCCGGCTGCCTTTTCGAGAATTTCAGCTAAGTTTCTCGGCTGTACATTCGTCAATACCGGAACTTCTGCCCCCATTCGCAGCAAGCCATCCTGCAAGGCTTCAATCTTTTCGGAAGAAGGTGCATCGTGTACCCGATAAACAAACGGCAGAGCGTGTTCCTTTGCCACACGGGCAGCAGATTCATTTGCCAGCAGCATCATTTCTTCAATGATGCATTCGCTCTTGCCACGGGTGCGAGGCTGAACATCGACACAAATGCCATCTGCATTCAGGAGAATCTTGCTCTCTGGCGTTTCAATTTCCGGAGCACCCCGCTGTTTTCTCAGGCAAAGCCGCTTGTCGCAGAGTTCGTTCAGCAGCGGCAGCATATCCAGTACTTCTGCATATTTTTCCTGCAATGCAGCATCGGCAGTGCCATCCAGCAAAGCGTTGATTTCTTTATAAACGCCCTTGACCTTGGAACGAATGATACTCTTCCGGAACGTATAAGAACGAAGTACCCCTTGATTGTCCAGTTCCATGATGGCGGAAAAAGCAAGTCGGTCTTCCTGCGGATTCAGAGAACAAATACCGTTGGAAAGTGCTTTCGGCAACATCGGAATCACTTGGTCGGCGTAGTACAGACTTGTCCCCCGTTCCAGTGCTTCTTTGTCGAGTGCCGAATGCGGCTTGACATAGTGGGAAACATCGGCAATATGCACGCCGAGCCGATAACCATTCGGAATCCGTTCCACGGAAACAGCATCGTCCAAATCCTTGGATTCTGCACTGTCAATTGTAAAAATGCAGGCATCCCGCAAATCTAACCGATTCTGATAAGCTTCTTTCGGAATCGGCTGACTAGCAAGAGCAGCTGCTTCTTTTTCCACTTCTTCCGAAAAAATCGGGGAAATATTCTCCAGTGTCAATTGTGCCTGTGCACAGACTGCTGCACAGTCTGCATTCCCGAAAGAATAGATGACTTTCGCCTTGTGTTCGGCATGGCGAGTGCCACGGGAAACAATCTCCGCCAAAACTTTATCGTGTTCCTGATAAGATACCTCCCGATTCGGCAACAGCCGGATGGGGGTTTTGCTCATGGTATCCGGCAGCAGGAACGGCTTTCCATCCTCATACACAATGATACCCGTCAGGCGAGCAGATGCCTGCTCTAAAATATCCAGTACTTCGCCCTCTGGCTTTCCGCTCCGAGAGGGAATGCTCCGCATCAAAACCCGGTCTTGCGGCAATGCTCCGAGCAGGAACTTTCCCGGAATGAACCAGTCGCTTTCTGCTTCCGGGTCATCTGGACGGACAAAGCCAAAGGTACGGCTCAGCCGGACAACCGTTCCGGTCTTGCAGTGCAGCGATGCACACCAGTAATATTTCCGGCGTTGTTTATAAATCAAGCCTGCTTTTCGCAGGGATTCCAAAGCCTCCTGAAACAGGGCAGAACCGTTTTTCTTCGTGCGGCATTTTGCAGCCAGCAAGGTTTCCTCCAGACCATGAATGCCGGCATCTGCTAAAAACAGCTTACATTTGATCTGATATGCTTCTAAAATTTCTGCTGCATCCCGTTTTGGCGGTGCAGATGGTGTTTTTCCCATAATGTTGGTTCTCCTTTATTTTATCAATTATCAAATAATCATTACAAATCCGCATACTGTATCTTTGCAGTACCGCTGCGGTGTTCCATTTCTACTTTCTCATGGATGGGTAAAAAAATACCTGTCATCCGGTTGGCATGCCGGATGACAGGACGTGTCGTTGTTATTTTGTAATCAACGGCATGACAATGTCAATGAAAAGAATGAGGACAAAGAACAACACCGTTAAGATGGTGGTTAACTTATGCAGTCTTGCTTCCTTTGTACGGCCTCTGTTCTTATCATAGAAGGAATCGTTGCTTGCGCCTGTCAAGGCAGCCGTTGCGTTCTGTGGCTTTTGTTCCTGCATCATGCAGATGATGATGGTAACCAAGCTAATGAGCAGCAGAACCGCACCGATCACGATTTCTAATGTTCCCATGACCAAACCTCCCGTCTTTGATGATCTCTGTTATTATAACATATCTTTTTTGAAAATGCAAGACCTAATTTTCCAGCAGCATTTCATTCCATATAACGGTTTTCCGATTCAGCGTTATCGCAACAGTGTTCCACATCGTTCACAGAATTTTGCGTTTGGATCTGTACAAATCGTTCCACAATTTGGACAAACGGAACTGCCTGGATAGTGATTTCCTGGGATAAGATTCTGACTTTCTCCCGCATAAGGATTCATCGGGGAATACTGGTCTTACCACGGGCTTTGATATTGCACACTGCCAGCTGCCTTTTCCTTAGACCGCTTAGCATAAGAAACAATCAGTGCTCCAGCAAGTCCAGCCAACACAAGAATTCCTGCACCAATCAGAAGCAATCCCAACCAAGAAGAATCATTCTCCTTAGAGGAATCATCTTTAGACTGGTCATCCAGATTCACAGCTGCTACGACTTTTGTGGTAGTCGGTTCTTTGGTTTCTGTCACCAGCACTGTATTTTCTACAATCATAGTTTCTGTTGGTGGTTCTGTTACCAGAATGGTTTTTTCTACGACAACAGTTTCTTTTGGCGGCTCTGTTACCAGAACGGTCTTTTCTACAATTACGGTCTGTTTTGGAGCTTGTGTTTGTGCCGGAGCAGGTGTTGTATCATAGAAGGAAAGATAGTTGGAATCAATCCAGCCATAATAATCGCCGTCATCGGTATCCCAACATTCATACCAAGTTACGCCATGGGAAGAACAGGTATTCTTTGCGGTGATGTGCCAGGTGTTTTCTACTTTGTGCTGTGTTGCCTGTGCCCCGTCTGAATAGCAGGCATAACTAGAAGCATAACCATAGACACCGTTTCCGGCAACTTGTCCCTTTCGAGGGGAAATACTCGTAATTGTAACTGGAGAACTGCCGGAAGAGGGCTCATCTTTGATGGTGCTGGAATAAACGGTAATATATTTCCAGTCAATCCATCCATAATAGTCGCCATCATCTGTATCCCAACACTCAAACCACTGTACTCCATGGGAATAATGTGCATTTTTCAAGGTGATATGCCATCCATTTTGAACAGCATGCTGTTCTTCTATTGGTCCACCATAACAAACATAATTAGTCGTATAGCCATAAACGCCATCACCCTTGACTTCCCCTGTTGCAGGCAAATGTCCAGTCAAGTCATTTGCTGCAACCGTCATTGGCTGCAAAACAGGAACGGTAGTCTGCATCGGCAATACCAGTCCCAGCAACAACAGCAGTGAAAATAAACTGCTCCCAATTACTTTTCCCATTCGTTTCATGTTTCATCAATCTCCTCTCATATCATAAACCCATTACACAAACAATCCGATTCCATAGGAAGCTGCGTTCAGCACAAACGAAAATAAAAATGGATTGCGTTTCTGCGTCAGACAACGTCGATAAATCAATGCTTCCACCAACCAAATCAAGCCCTCGAAAAACAAAATCCAAAGTACTGGATGTGTAATCCGAAATGGTACAAAAAAGTTGATGAACACTGCTGCCGGATTGGTCAGCACATTGACCAGAAACACTAGAAATAAATCCTTGCAATTCCGTTTTGGATAAATCCAAGCCGCGAGACATTCCACAACTTCTGTTACAATGAAGCAGGGCAGCAGCAAATCCAACAACAAAAACTGCCAAAGGCTATCACGCAAAAAACCACCTTCTTTTTCGTAAAAAATTCATCTGGAATCGCATTGTATGCTACTTGTTACCAGTATATCATAAGTTTCTACAAAATGCAAGTTACAGTTGTAGTTATTTGTCTTTTTAGGGTACAGGATAGGCGTCACAGACAGTCGAAAAGTTTTTGATTCAACAATTTTGAAAAACTGCTGCATCGAAAAACTTTTTATGTTCGTACAACATCCTCCAACAAAAAACAGCTGTCAACTTGCATTGACAGCTGTTTTTCTTTCTGCTACGAATTTCTGTTTTACTTATTCCAGCGGCGGTAATGTGCCCGTTTGCAGCTGATAATACCGTCCCTTTTGTGCCATCAACTGAGCATGGTTACCTCGCTCAATGACACAGCCATGATCCAGAACCAGAATCACATCTGCATTCTGAATGGTAGAAAGCCGATGGGCAATGACGAAAACAGTTCTGCCTTTCATCAAGGCATCCATACCAGCCTGTACAATTCGCTCGGTTCGGGTATCAATCGAAGAAGTTGCTTCATCCAAAATCATAACCGGTGGATCTGCAACCGCAGCTCTTGCAATCGAAAGCAGCTGCCGTTGTCCCTGCGACAAGCCAGAACCATCCCCTTCCAGAACGGTTTCATAGCCATCCGGCAACAGCATAATAAAGTCATGGGCATTTGCTCGCTTTGCAGCGGCAATGCATTCTTCATCGGTTGCATCCAAGCGACCATATCGAATATTATCCATAACCGTTCCAGTGAACAGGTTGACATCCTGCAAAACCATTCCCATCGAACGCCGCAAATCTGCCTTACAGATTTTATTAATGTTGATGTTGTCGTACCGCACCTTTCCGTCTGCAATATCATAGAACCGATTAATCAGGTTGGTAATCGTGGTTTTTCCGGCACCCGTTGCCCCAACAAAGGCAATCTTCTGCCCCGGCTTTGCATACAAGCTGACATCATGCAGAACAATCTTTTCCGGCACATAGCCAAAGTCCACATGTTCCATCTGCACATCGCCTTGCAGCTGCGTATAAGTCACAGTTCCATCCTGATGCGGATGCTCCCATGCCCAAAGATGCGTACGATGGTCGGCTTTGCGAAGGTTACCGTCTGCATCCCGTTCCGCATTGACCAGATGCACATAGCCTTCATCCTGCTCTGGCTGTTC
>ENA-OWOV01000732-OWOV01000732.1-gut-metagenome-genome-assembly--contig:-NODE-732-length-9909-cov-3.729150_pt1 | contig 9909 bp, 16 predicted proteins | sample MGYA00248247_ERZ651799 | MGnify/ENA primary metagenome ERZ651799 (study PRJEB26908, sample SAMEA4031712) | gut metagenome | biome: gut; feature: normal infant; material: stool | place: China | collected 2015 ...
CCACAACTGGCATTTGCCGATGATGGCCCGCTCCCCGTCCTTGCCGGATTCGTAGCGCCAGAGCGTTACGCCGCCGTGATTTTCCGGTGGGATGCCCGGCGCGTTCTTGCGTAGTTCCCACCCCTTTTCCCCGGACAAAATTTTTCCGGAGAAAGGCCGCCTGACGGATGCGAGGATGTTAATCATTGCTGGACTCCTTTTTGCGATTTAGAGCAGCAGAAACCGCTATACTCAATCCTTTCAATTTTCCTGCCTGATAAAGCAAATAACCAAAGCAAGCAACGTTAGCCAAAATAGATATAAGTTGTAAAATACCGTTAATCATTGCTCCCTCCTTTCTGTTCAAGCTCCCACGGCCAAAAGGCTATGCCGGTAGGATAGGGGAATAAAATAAGGCCATCTTCTTCATCAACCCTCATAAATCCATCCTCCCGGTAAATTTCTCGAACCGTACCGGTATAAATTTCTTCATCTGGTTGACCTTGATGATGCCAGACTTTTATTTTGTCCCCAACCTGTACACGTAAAAGTGGAGGAAACAAAGAAACAAGCCTATCCATATCTTCAATACACGCTTTCTTGGTTTTCCAAAAATGAGAACTCTGGAAGAAGCAGTTGTAACAACCAGCAACCCAGTCGGTTGTTATTCCTTGGACATCATATCCTCGTATGGCTTTCAAAGGTGCGCCGCAAATAGGGCATTTAGGCGTTTTCATGGTCCCTCCTTTCAAACACGATTTCCACCTGTCCGGCCCGGTCCAGGTCATGCACGCGGTCAATCCCCAGGAGGCGGAGTGGGCCGTCGTCAATCTTCATGGCCTTGCAAGCCCCGTCCTTGTAGTATTTACAGCTCGTCAGAACATTATCATCATCGGGCTCTTTTCCTTGGTAATACCAGATCACCCGGTAGTGAGTAGGTACAAACTTCTGGCCCTGTAATGCTTTATAGGTAACAGCCCACGCCATTGTCCGGGCACGTTGTTTGGCAGACACCTTCTTCTTGTTCTCCACAATGGCCCCCCTCTGCGTGAGGGGAACCTTGGCGTTAGGAGACAGGCAGCGCGGCGTGTGAGGCAAGGTAATGGTCAGCGTGGTCATCATGCCGCACCTCCCCCTATCTCCTTCACGGAGCCATCAGAGACTTTCACTTCTGCGCACCCTGCAAGCGTCTTCCGCAGCCAATCCTTGGAATCGGCTACCTTGGCGCCAGCATCCGCAGCCTTGCGGACACCATGCACTAGCTTGTCCAGGTCGGTAATTCCCACCTTGCAGCAGGACGTGAACGCCTGTGCCGTGATGCCATCGGGGAACAAACCGTTGAGGATTTGAAAGGCCGCCGCGGCATCCGTGATCGTAAACGCCTTCTTGCCGGGTGCCAGAGTCAGTCCGGGAATTTCTACCTCGGCCCGCAGGTCCGCCTTCACTTTCCCCTCCACGGAGGCCGCCCACCTCTTCGCCAGCTTGGCGAGGTCATAGGCTTCCCGCCGCTTTTCGGGGGTCCACTGCTCCCAGGCATCCGTCAAATCCCCGGACGTGACGTTCACCAGGGCCAGAGACACCGCCGGGCAGGAAGACTGGGCCCGGCAATACCGGCAAGCCTTCTCGCTGGGTTTCAGCGGAGCGTGTTCGTCCTGCGCCAGCTTGATGCAGGTTTGGAAAAACGCCCGTGCCTGCTCCACGCTCTCGCGGGTGTACCGGCATACGGCAGGCTCTTTGCGGCTCGCGTAAGGCTGCAAGATGCACACAAACGCCTCGTCCACCTCGCAACGATCCATCACCAGTACGGCCAGGGCGCTCAACTGCAAATTACACTCCGCGGGGGAAACAGGAATGCGGCCGAACTTGTAATCCACCACAAAAGCCTTGCGGTCCCATACAGCCACCATATCTGGCTTGCCAGAAAACAGACGGTCCCGTTCAAACAGGCGTGTTTCCCGCAACGTCTGAACATCGGTCCAGTCTTTTTTCATTCCCAGGTGCTTCTCGCACAGGTAAATTTCCATCTCGTGGCACCAAGCCACGGCCTCTGCGTCCTCCGAGTCCTCCGGCATTGTCCCATGCTCCATGTGGGCATGCAGCATGGTTCCCAGGGCGGCGTCATCGCTCTCTTCGTCCACCGGGCACTTCCTTTCTGCATTCCAGCTTCCGGGGCAGAAGAAAAGCCTCTGCATCCCGCTGGCGCTTGGCAGCCCCTGACGTTCGTCCATCTCAATGGTATCGGTATTAAACATAATCGTTTAACAGGTCAGGGGTTAATGATCATAAGAACCAAAGGAAGGTACATCATCCGGCACATCAAGGCCGGGAATACCGTCTTCCGGCGACGGAGCGGTTACAGGCGGCTGGGCCTGCGTCGTCTTGGGGGCCGCCTTGGGAGCGGGAGCAGATACAGGAGTCTTCGGCAGGGCGGGTTCCCTGGCGGGCTGGTCGTCAGCCGGGAACACGTCCTTCACCCGCACCATTCCGTCGGCAATGCTGTTGTACACCTTCCCCAGCCTTACCACTTCCGGCTTGGTCGTCTCTTCCAGCTTGTGGCCCAGGTTGGCCTCCAGCTGCGCACGGGAAACGCCGTACTCCCGGAACTTCGCTTCCAGGGAACGGATGATGTCGGCCAGAGGGCGGGAGTCGCCGTTCTCCAGCGCCTTTTTGGTTGTCGCCAGAGCCTCTTCCGTCAACCAGCCGGGGAGCACCTGCAAGATGCAGGCGCGGATGCGGCGGGAAGCCATGTTGGCGCAAAGCTCGTACACGTCCCGTTCACTTTCCAGGGCAACACGTTTCATCACCTTCTTGCCTCCCTCATACTCGTTTTTGTCGCGGGTGTGATTCACCGTGAAGGAAATCTCGCGGCGCACATTGGTTTCCTTGTCAAAGCAGAAAGCTACGCACTCGGAAACCATGCAGCCATTACCGTCCGCCCCCTTCGGGTCCCAGTGTCGGGCAACTTCCTTCCACCCGGCCTCCGCATTGCCCCAGGCTCCGATCAGGGCTTCGGCCAGGCGGATGCTGGGCCCCTCCACCGTCGTTCCTCCGCGGGGGAAGGCGTAAGTGGCGGACTGGGCCAGCGTCAGCCGGGAACAAGCCTGGTTCATGCGTGCGGTCACTTCGGCGAGGTCGCGAGGAAACTGCTTGGCAATCCAGATAGACGCCAGCACCTCGGTTACGGCTGCATTGCCTGTAATGGCAGCCAGGGCTCCGCCACCGGCGGGAGCCTGAACGGCAAAAGGATTGCCCGGTGCTTGATTGGTGAGTGCTTCTGTAGTATTGGTATTCACGTTATTAGTATTCTATTGGTTAGTTATTGGTAACAGGCCGGGAGTCCGGGCCAACGGACCCCGGCCAACTCATTTTTAGGTTCTTTTATCGGTCGATCTCTCCAGTAAACATCGACTTCGTACACAGGCACACATGCCCGCGGTGAATTCGGTTCTGCGGCAAATCCTTTGCCAGCTTGTCGGCAATATCCTTAATCGCATTGCGTTCCGGGATGTCCGCGCGGATAAGCTGGTACACAAAATACAGTTTTCCGTCAGCCAGGCGCACACGGAGGCGGACCTTGATTTGATACGTGGTGTCTCCTTCGGCTCCCTGGATAACAGGAATCGCAATCGTGAACTCCGTGGGAACATTCAATTCGCCGCTCTTGGAATCCACTGTTTCGTTGTAGGTCAGCTTCGTTTCGCCGTCGGAAGCGCGGTAAGCGCTCTTGAACTCCACCTTGCGGTGCATGTCGAACTTGCTCGCCAGCGTCAGCATTTCGGATGGGGAGGGTTCCATCACATCCTTGCTGTTTTCCTCCAGGAATTCCACAAAGTCCTTCTGGCTCATGCCCTGTCCGTCGTATTTGGTCCAGTTCTCCCATTCCACCGTCTTTTTGAGTTCCATGGTGGCGTGGTGATCTCCCCATCCGAAGCCTTCCGGGTAGGCATGGTAATTAAACACGGCATTCACCTCTCTTTCGCTCACGTAAATCACGCTTTTAACGCCGTTTTCGGCATCTTCCGCCTTCACGTGATCTACCAGCGTTTCCAGGTCCAGCAGTTGGACTCTCCCTGCCTTGCGCGGGGGCGTGTTGCCCAGGCAATCCAGATGATGCAGGGTATATCCATCCGGTACGACGACGGCACGGCCATTTGCTACTTCCTGCACGCGGACGGCTGCCAGAGTTTCTTTGTTTAAATTATCCATATGATTTAATCTATGATGTTTATTGTTATGTAATTTCGGGGTTGTTGGAGGGCTTAGGCACGCTTGGCTACCTTGGCGGGCATCTCGGCATCAGCGTTGGCGGGAGCCGGGAATGTCACCTTCACAGGGGCATCCAGGTCCAGTTTTCCCTGGGCGGGGTCGTCCGTATGCAGGGCACCGGAGGGATCGGCAAACATGATGCGCGGGGCAATCGTCGGGTCCGGGATGGACGCCGTGACCTTCGGCTCAATGACCACCTGATTCACGCCGCCCTTACGCTTCACGTTAAGCTTGAGGGTCATGGTGCCGTTGTTGCCCGTCTCCAGCACGGCGGAAACAAGGCTGGTCAGCTTGGTGTCCAGGGCAGTAAGGAGCGCCCCTTCGTTGATTTCAGAGAGGTTCTCGAAAAAGACCTCTCCGGGCATTTGCCGTGTAGTTTCTTCACTCATAATGTTGATTATCTAATGGTTAATAAATAAGGGCGTTTCAGTCTTGGCATTCCTCGCACTCGCAGCCCGCGATTCCGAGCATGGCGGCAATGGGATTTAAGCCAGCTCTCCTGTGGGCTTCCTTAAAAGCAAGCTTCACTCCCAAAGAAATAGTTTCGGGATTGCCGGAGAAACAAATTCCGGAGGCTTCCAAGTAGCCACGAGCCGCAAGCCATTCCGTACTTTTTGCGCCGGCCATTTTCGTAACAGCTTTGCAGGTAGAAGTCCTGCTGTTCACACTTTCACCCTTCTCAATCTTGATATGCAGAATGACAGGGGTCTTACACTGATTCACAAGCTCTTCCAGGCGGTTATACGCTTCTTCAATCATATCCACGGTGACGGGTGCTTGTTCGGCTACTGGATCGCAGCAGCATGCTTCGTCCGGCGTGCAGGGCTGCGTATTCTTTTCTTCGGTGGTATTATCCATTGTATTGGTTTTCTATTGGTTATTGCTTTCCTCGAACCGCGAGGGGCGGGACGGTTTTGCGAAGCCGTCAAAAGCTTTCATTGGCGTGGGAGACTCCGGGCAAAACCCGGAATGCGGACTCTTCCCCGCCTGGAGCTCGTCGTTGTCCATTTCCACCGCCAGCCAGAACAGTCCAACGGCGAAGAGTCCAAAGGCTCCACCTGCTAACGCTCGGCAAAAGGTCTTCATTACTCCTTCCCTCCTCTCGTCTCTATCATGTAGGCTTCCACGTCTGCTACATGGTAGGTGGTTACTTCACCCCTGGTCCCGTCAGGATTTTTTCCGCCCAGCTTCCGGATTTTTTTTGCCATTACGCCACGGGCCAGGATATAGGCCATGTTCCGCTGACTCGTATCGTAAGCTTTTGCCAGGGTGGCGCAGCGGGCATACTTCATAGGGGCGCTTGTCTGCTCCTTGCCGTCAGCCAGCAGCTTCTTAATCTCTGCCAAGTCGGCCAATACCTGGTTCAGGGCCGGAATCTGGAAAGTCGCTTCATTCATAAGGAGGTTTTGGTTTGAAATTTGGCCGCCCGGACGGGGTTTGTTCCCCGTGCCTGCCATACATCCATATATTCTTTTTCTGTTTGTTTGGTGATGGGCCCCAGATGGGCCGGGCGATTGGTTAAAGCTCGTGCCAGCCGAGTAGCTTGAGCACATCAATCAGTTCGGGTTCCAGGTCAGTCATGGTGTCCGTCAGGGTTGTCCGTCGTGGCGTGATCCCGTTCGTACTGCACAAGGGCGTTTTCGAGGGCCGCCACTGCGGTTTCGTGCTCCGCCATCAGCTTTTCAGCGTCTGCGTGGCTCACGGCTACGTCGTCCACGCGGATGCAGCGGTCTTCGGTGTCGTATTCGATAATCATTGTTAGAATTGAATGGTTCCTGGTTATCGGGTACACTCTTGTGCATGGATTGGCACCCGTTCATTCAGCAGGCTCTCAAACTGCTCGGCAGTAAAAAGCTCGCAGCCATCATCTGCGTAACCTGGGTACTTCTCCACATCGCGACTGCATGCCCTTCTCAATTCGTCCAGCTCACGGCATTCTGCCAAAAAAACATGTACATGCTGGACCTGATCGCTTTGTTTAGTACTGCCTGTCTCATTGTTTCCTCCTTCACAATGGGGTGCAGATACCTCAACCCCCATTTGAGCAAGTTCTACCTCAAAAGAACGGCAGTAAAAAAAATAAAGCGCATCCTCAAAGCTCCGGAAAGCGATGACTATAAACTTCTCATGGCTCTTCACAAAACTCCCAATACGCATCTTAACGTCTATGATCCACTTGTTAAAAACCTGCGTTCCTACTGCGTCATCTGCAGGACAGGGGATGCCCTCCTTAGTGACGATCTCGTAACTTACAGAGGCCCTTTCGACCTTACTCACTTTGCCAGGCAATACATGAATACGCATTGCAGGCATTAACTGATAAAAGGTCTCCGGATTCTCTTCTCGGAGCATCATCAGGTCTGTTCTTGTAAGAGGCCTATTCATGCCGCGGGCTTCTTGGGTTCGGGGTTCTTCTTCGAGGTGAGCGCTCTTTGAGCTTTCGCTATTGCCAAGGCTCTCATGCGTTCTCCTATGGTTATTCCCAATCCCCGGGCGATTCCTTCTTCCAGAAGGAGAACCTGAGCGGGGAGGGCGATTCGTTTTTCGTGTTTTTGTGCTGTGCTCATGAATTGCTTGTTTCTGTTGTCTCTTTGATGTCTCTAAAATGTCACTTTTCGTTACTATGTCAATAGTATTTGTAATCTTTTTTTACCAATAGCCCCTATTGCATTGACTTTTTGTCACTTTTCGTTACAGTTGCCACATGACCCCGACAAAAGAGGAGATCAAGAGATGGCTAGATGAAAATGGTTATTCCTATGAATGGCTTGCTGCAAAATGCCTCGTAAAATATGGTACTGTAAGAAATTGGATGGCAAAAAAACCTATTCCGGCCGCCAAGCTTGAGCTGATACGGAAGGAAATGGCAAAGCAGGAAGAAGATGTTAAAAAGAAAGTTTCCTCTTTTCCTGTGCTGAATGGTGTTGCAGCGGTGGCGGTTCCTCTTTCGGAAGAGGACTTAAAACTCATTTCCAAGGCTGCACAAATCACGGGACAAACTATTGAAGAGTTTATCCGTAGCGCTGCTCTGGAAGATGCGGGGGAATAATCCTCGTTGAGGATTCGGTGGTGGTGTTGGGTTGTTATCTTCATAACTTGGTTTTTTATTGGATTGCGAAAACATTTTTTCCTACATCTCTAACAAAAGTCAATAAATATTTCTTGTTGACGAAAATATCCAAGAAAGGACTTGCCAAGATTTCCTGTATGCGAAAAATGTACGCATGGATGATCTCAAGGCTAAAATCAGGGTATTTCTGAAAGACACCCGCATGACTCGCGAAGAACTGGCGGAGCGATGCGCTGTCAAAAAGGGCATGATAGACAAGTGGCTGTCTACGGTCCCCATCCCCGCTGACAAGCAACGGCTGCTGGACAACCTTATTGATAGTCACTACGCCAAAGTATACAGGGAAACAGACGTCCATATCAGGGTCTCCAACGAACGCTACAGGCTTATCCAGATTGAGGCGGCAAGACGGGGGTTGACGACGGAAGAATGGCTTGACGCTACGTTGCATCTGCATACCGCCATGCCGTACCGGGGGCAGTAAAAATCCCCCGTTTCCTTCTGGAAGCGGGGGAATGGTAACTACACTGCTTCTGCGGGACGCCCTAAGAACTTGGTGACAAAGTACACTTGTCCTTTGCCGGTCACTTTCGTGGTACGCTTAACGACGTTCACGCCATTGGGATCGGTAAAAGACCACTTTTTGATCTCGAATAACCCCATATCCATGGAACGTTGAGTGGGCAGGTTGTAGTTCTCTCCCACTTTGCCGAGATACCCTTCCTCCCGTAGCTGAGCGAACAGGCGGTTCTGTCCAGTAGGCACTCCATTCTGGCGCAGTATCTTGGCAAGTTCACCGACGAGAACGGAATTACTGGAAGCTTGGACGGCTTCGCAGAATAACACCTTGGGAGCATTTTCTTCCACCTTTGCTTCCAGCTCCTTTCTTCTGTCTTGCTCGTCCTTGAGTGCTCGGAACACCTTGATAGCGTTCTCCGGTTGGGCGAGCAGTTCCATCAGTTTCTCCCCAGTGGCGTACATGCCGTGCTTCCGGATGGAGGGGAGGACTTCGGCGGTCACCCACTTCTTGAACTTCTTCGCCTCCGGCTTGCGGGAGCGGAGAATCAGAGAGTAGAGTCCGGATTCGTTGATGATTGATAACCGTTGAGTTCCACCAAGGGTGTCCATACTATGGACACCCTTTTCATCTTCATCAAGTAGAGCTAGAGTTGATCGAGGGTTTCCAATCTCCAATGATTCGCAAATGTCATTTGCAATGAACCAAGGTTCATCGTCAATGGAGATCGTGCGGATATTGCAGCTCAGCTCTGCGCTCCGGAACAGCGTAATGCCGTTCCCCGTCATATTGGCGCAATCTGCTTGCGCTTCCGTACGTTGTGTAGTACTCATTTTTCTGTTTATTATGTTGGGCTCACGCCCATTTTGGTGGTCACCTGTTCCCGCAGGTGGCCGCTTTTGTTTTCGACATGAGCCGCATGTCCCGGATTGAGAGAGGCATTCACTCAACAAAACAAGAATTACAATGTAGAATTGTAATCGTCAATAAATAATCACAATTTTTTATTGTAATTATTTCTATCACATTGATTGACAATACTAAAAAAAATTGTATAGTAGTGTCGTGAGCTCAAAAGATGAGAAAGAAAATATCAAAGCTTGGCTCAAGCAGATGAAAAAGGACAGGTTCTGGCTTGCAGAGCAATGTGGGGTTCACAAACGGACTGTAGATTCATGGTTCTTTAAAAAGTCTGAAATTCCCGCAAAAGCCTTACTTACAATTTATAACCTAATGGCTAAACAAAAAAATCTTTCTTCAGAAACAGGACTTGTTGTGGATAAATCTGGTATGGTAACCTTGGAGTTGGAATTTGATAGAGAACAATATGAAGTTGTGGAAGCAGAGGCCGAACGCCGCGGTCTCGATGTAAGTACGTACTGTTCGGAACTCCTTAAAGATGCTTTTTCAACAGATGAAGGATGGATACGCTTCATAAGGCTTATCAGAAAAATGGAGAAAGAAAAAGATGCCAAAAACTCCGAGTAAGAGAAGGAGGCAGAGACATTTTTGTCGCGGAGGTGTAAATCAGTGTCTGCCACCTCATCTCTTGTTTTCTCTTTTCCGGTATGATATATCTAAGGAATGCACTCGAAAAGTGACATCAAGAAATGGCTCAAGGAAAACGAAAAAGACTGTAAGTGGCTCGCCGAACAATGTGGAGTCAGCATTCACACCGTCTATGGTTGGATGTCGGTCCGGAGAAAAATACCAGCCAAGTCACTTGCCCGCATCCGGGAGTTGATGGGAGAAGTGGCCCCATCTTTGGGATTTGTCAAAGGAGTGGGGCCGGGAAGTTTGGAAGCCCTGCAGATGGAAAACACCATCCTCCGGGCGTGGATTGCGTTGCGCTTGGAGCCGGGGGAAGTGGTGGATATTGATGAATGGGTGAGGAAGAAAATGAGTTAATATTTTCTTACTTCAAGTTCTAAACCGAAAATCTCGTTAACTTTATTTATTTCCTTTTGAAGACGTGGAATTAAAGGTGCCATAAAGACCCTCCACACATCTTTACTCCCGCGGATACCTTCCGGAGCATCCGCAGAAGACAAATACCGGATCATGGAATCGGCATCCT
>ENA-OWOV01000735-OWOV01000735.1-gut-metagenome-genome-assembly--contig:-NODE-735-length-9880-cov-5.031725_pt1 | contig 9880 bp, 11 predicted proteins | sample MGYA00248247_ERZ651799 | MGnify/ENA primary metagenome ERZ651799 (study PRJEB26908, sample SAMEA4031712) | gut metagenome | biome: gut; feature: normal infant; material: stool | place: China | collected 2015 ...
GCGGCGGGGGCAATGCCGCGAATTTCTGCAACCTCCCGCTGTGAATAGCCTTCAAATGCGATCAGCGTCAGCAGGTCTATATCTCTTTCGGGCAGAGAAATAATCTTCCGATATAATTCGTCATTCTCCATTTCATCAACCCACGCAAAGCGGGGGTCACCTTGGAAAGAATACTTGTCGCACACAGAAAGCGCGCTGGAGAACTTTTTTAATAGGGCAGACATAGATTCACCCTGTTCGGTTCCGTCGTCACAGGAGCTTTCTGAGAGGGGCTGTGTGCGCTGGAACTCCGTCCTGTTTTTCCTGAACACATTCAGGTCGAACGCATAGATATCCTGAATATCCTCTTCGCTCATGCCGGCAGCTTTATATTCGCTGTAGAGCTTCTTCCACTCCTCGGTGAACTTTCTCTTTTCGAGTCCATAATTAAATCCCATTTGTCGCAATCTCCTTTGAATTTTTGAATTTGGGTGAAAGTCAAAAATTCGGAGATCACGGGTATTCAGCGATATAGCAGAGCCACTGATTGCACATAAAAAGTCCTTTCCGCCTGCTGCGGTCCAAAGGACACAACTACGCTGGCGAAAAGGACTCCCGATGCTGCCTGCCTGAAAAAGGGTGCAGAAATCTAAGGGTACCCATACTGCTTTTTCAAAAGAGTTTGAAATCAGCGTATTTGTATCCTTGGCCCTTGTACTTCAGGCTGCGAATATGTATTTGTGATGTCGGTAAAAAACAAAAAAAGGCCACCGACAAGGCAGACCTATAGATAGAACTATAGTGTCTTACCTTGCCGGTGGCCTCTCACATATGTCTGGAATAACTACCGGTTCATGTTCGGGCTGCTGCCCACGATCAAGTGACCTGGAAGCGGATTTAGCGCGGCCCTGTTTCAGCCCGACCGTTCCGTCGTGATGTCGTTGATTCAGTTGTTATAGGAACTCGCTTCGATGTTCTTCAGGCAGATCAATGGGGGGATTATCATCCCGCCAGATTAGGGCTCATGCCATGCTCGTGCAGCCATGCTGTTGCCTTATTCACAATGGCTTCCGGCGCATCCTTGATGCCGCAAATGGCCTTGTACACGGATGCCCAGAAAACGACATCGGGTGTCTGCGCAATTTCCGTTTCTCCATATTTGATCATGTAGGCCTCGATCTTCTTTCGGTCAAGGCTGAACAGCGCCTCGTTGCGCTCTTTTACGAAAGCTTCTGCGAACACCTTCTTATATAAGGCGGTGTTCAGTTCTTCGTTTGTCATTTTGCTTCCTCCTTCATTTATGTTTTTGGGATAACACGCTCTATAGAAAAAGCCGCTTGATTTCTCTTGGAAACCAAGCGGCTGTGTATAGAATATTTGTTTTTGGAACGAAATCAGATCATCCACACGGGGACAATGTATGTGCTGCTGTCGATTGCACTCAATGTCTCCCGAAGACAGATGATCGCGCCTGTGCCCCTCGGTACAGAGGCCTTATCCAGCAGCTTGAAAGCGCCCGTAATTTGTGTGGGCGGGTTGATGCTTTTTTTGATCTCGATGGGGTGCAGCTGACCGTCGCTCTCCATAATCAAGTCGATCTCGTTGCTGTTCTTGTCCCGGTAATAATGCAGCTGACAGTCCTTAGCGCTGTTGCTGTAGGTTTTTATGATTTCCGACACAACATAGTTTTCTAAGATGGCTCCGTTGATTGCGCCATTCATCAAAATTTCGGGGCTTGAGTACCGGGTCAGATAGGAGACCAGCCCTGTATCGAAGAAATACATCTTCGGCGTTTTGATCGTCCGCTTCAGAAGATTGTTGGAGTAGGGGTGCAGGAAGAACACGATCCCGGATTTTTCAAGCTCCTTCATCCAGCGCTTTGCGGTATCGTCACTGACCCCCACATCTCCGGCGATGTCATGCAGGTTCAGCATCTGGCCGCTTCTGCAGGCGGCAGCACGAATAAAGTCTGCAAACATCACCTTATCCACACCGGGAATATCGGTGGTCACATCCCGGTCGATATAGGTCTGAATGTAGCTGCTGTAAAACACATCCCGGTCTTTATACTTGCCGCTTCTGTGACCAGGGAGTGCGCCGTCCCAAATCCTTTGATAGATCTCATTCGGTGTGGCTGGGGAAAGCAACGCCTTGCGCTTCTGCAATTCGTCAAGCTCCAACGAAAAGGGTGAAACCTCCATTGCACCGCAAAGCTCCGACTGTGCCAGTGCGGACATATGGAGAATGGCGGTTCTTCCGGCCAGCGACTCCTGTGCCAACTCCATCAGGCGATACGCCTGAGAACCGGTCAGCCAGTAGGAGCCGGGTGCAGCGCCGTTATCCACAGCGATCTTGATATATGAAAACAGCTCCGGTGCATACTGGACCTCATCGATGAGAACCGGCGCGGGGTGCAGCTTCAAGAACATTGCAGGATCGGTTTTGGCAAGCCTGCGCTCCTCTAAATCGTCCAGCGAAACCTCGGCTCGTGCCGTCCCCTCCATCAGATGCCGCAGCATGGTGGACTTTCCGACCTGACGCGGGCCGGTCAGCAGCACACAAGCATACTCCTCGCTTACCGCTATAAACTTCTTTTCAAGCTGTCTCTCAATATACATTGCCCTGCCTCCTTTAGGCCAAAATACGATGCACCCTTATTATAGCCTAAGTGAGAGGAAAAATCAATAGATTTTAGGCTAAAATACGATGCGCTTGTATTTTAGCCTATATGGGCAGCAATTATGCGTGTCTGCACAGGCTTTCACCATTCATGTAAAAGTCGCCCGATTTCAAATCAGGCGGCTAAGCAGACGGTACTTGTCATTCCCCCCATCAAAGAGCGTCGGGATTTTCTTCATGGTACCTTGCATCTCCTTCTATAATCTCATCCAGTGTTCTCGGCGTATAGTCCATATACGGCATCATGCAACCGACATTGATGAAGTTACCGTTCGGCGTGCCGTAACCGGTGGAATTTGCCTTTACCTCACGCCGGAGCTTTGCGATATACTCGTACTCAATCGTCTGATGGACATGACCGTAGAGCATGAACGCAGTTGGGGCAAAACCTGCACGGAAGAATGGGATTGGATAATGACACATCACAACATGCTTGCCGCTGTCCTTGATTTCCTTCAAGTCCGTAATTTCTTGGAACATACGCTTTGTGGCAGCGCTGAATTGCTTGGGATCGTGATTGCCCCGTATCAGCACCTTGTTGCCGCCAAGCGAACCAACAATAGACGGCCACTCGCTTTCCTTTGCCCAGATGAAATCGCCAAGAATGTATACCGTGTCATCGCTGCGTACTCTGGCGTTCCAGTTCTCTATGAGCTTGTTATTCATCTCATTGACATCCGCAAACGGTCTGTTATCAAACCGCAGAATATTTTAATGCCCGATATGCAAATCAGAAATATAGTAATTCATTGCGTTCCTTTCTGTTGTGTCTTTGAATGCCATAAAAAGCCTCCGTATTCTTGCGATGGCCACAATAATACGGAGGCTTCATTGTTCTTTCAGATGTGCAATATGGTTAGTTATTCATCTTCATCATCGTCGTTTGGCCAAGGTGAGATCATGTGAATATCACCGGTATCCATATCCATTGCCATATTGTTATGCATTGTTTCATTTTCTGCAAGCGGAACGGAGATGATATTTTCTCCGTTCAAATATTTCGGGAAAATGCCACTTGAAATAGTATAGGCATTCATTCCTTTCGGGCCGCCGTCACAGGTTTTGCAATCGCCTTGCGGTAAATGACAAGGGAAATGATCGCAGTAATCGCTTCCGTGATCCAAAACGCATTCCAGACGCCAACCGCTCCGAAAAACCTGCTGAGTAAAAACGCAGCCGGGATGATGACCACTACATACCGGCAAAGGGAAATCAGTAAGGAGGGAGTTCCTTTCCCAAGTCCCTCCAATGCGCCGGAAGAGGTAACAGAAACCGCCGAGGCGATAAACCCGGCCCCGATGATGCGTAAGGCGGTTTCCCCGGCCTGAATCGTCGCTTCTGTGTGGGTAAACAGCCCCATCAACTGTCCGGGGATCAGCAGACATATTACTGTCCCAAACACCATAATGATACCACTCATGCACAAAACGATCTTAAAGATCTGGCTGACCCGTTGCTGTTCCCCCGCGCCGTAGTTATAGCCGATCAGGGGGCGCATCCCCTGCACAATGCCATTCGCTGGAAGATAGACAAATGTCTGCAATTTGTAATAGATTCCCAAAACCAGAATATACACTTCGGAATATGCCGCCAAAATCGCATTGAGCGCCGAAATCAAAAGAGACGGAAGCGCGAGATTCAGGGTTGCGGGAATGCCGATGGAGTATAGCTTTATTACCATCTTTTTGCTGGGGAGAATGTACTGCCTGCGGATATGCACGCGAATTGGCCGCGCAAGATAGACTACAAGGTAAATCGTCAGCGTCAGAGCCTGTCCGATGCCGGTCGCCAGCGCAGCGCCTTCGATTCCCATTTCCGGGAATGGGCCATAGCCAAAAATCAGAACGGGATCTAAGACAATGTTTGTGATGCACCCGCACATCAGGCTTATCATGGTCGTTTTCATGTTTCCTACTGCCTGGAACAATTTCTCAAACGCCATGCTGACGGTAACAATGAGTGTAAAGGCGAACGCAACGACAGAATAGTGGACGGCAAGTTCAATGACCGCTTCGGATGAAGTGAACATCCGAAGGAAAACCGGCATGATCGTAATACAGCAGACTGTCATAACAACGCCATGAATCACGGCAAGCACAAGTCCCTGCGTGGCGGCCTGATCCGCTTTTTCATAATCCCCAGCGCCCAAATGAAAGGCGATTACGGCGTTGATTCCAACGCCAAATCCAATTCCGGCAGCATTGATAAAATTTTGAACCGGGTAAACCAACGATAATGCCGTCATAGCCTCCTCGCTGATCTGCGCGACGAAAAAACTGTCCACAATGTTATAGAGAGAATTAACTAGTGTAACGACATATTGATATATAGTCAAATCATACTGGTAAATACAGCCGTTTTGATATATACTAAGAAAAAACGGCGGTGATTCCTATGGCAAGACCCAGAAAATATGTAATCAAGCTTACGGAGAATGAATACAAGAAGCTTAAATCCATAATCCGTAAGAAAGCAACTTCAAAAACAATACGCTGCAGATGCCAGATAATCCTTGACCTGGACGAGTCGCATGGAAAAGTTCTCACCCATGAGCAAAGTGCTAAATCCAACGGCGTCTGTCTGGCAACAGTCACAAATACTGTTACAAAATACATAAACGGCGGTGTTAATGCTGTCACTGAATTTAAAAGAAGCATAAACTCAGATAATGCAAGGCGCAAGGTTGACGGGCGTGTGGAAGCCCGGCTTATCGAGCTTGCCTGCGGGCCGGTCCCGGAAGGCCATTCCCGCTGGACGATCCGCCTGCTTGAGGAGGAAGCCAAAGTCATTCTGGAAACACCTGTGAGCAGGGAGGCAATCCGGAACGCATTAAAAAAAACAAACTTCGACCTCACAAAAACGACTACTGGTGCATCCCGGCAAAAGAAGACCCGGAATTCATAGCCTGTATGGAGGATATCCTTGATGTATATGAGCTTCCTTATGACCAAAAGCGTCCGGTTGTCTGCATGGATGAAAAGCCTTACCAGCTTCTGGGCGAGGCCAGAGAGCCTCTGCCGATGATTCCCGGGAGCGACCGCAAAACGGATTCCGAATACATCCGAAATGGAACAGTCAGCATATTTGCTTTTGTGGAGCCGCTTGGCGGGACGCACCATGTAAGCGTGCGGGAGCACCGTACAGCCGTCGACTGGGCGGAGGAGATCAAATATCTCGTGGATGTCATGTACCCGGATGCTGAGAAAATCATCCTTGTAATGGACAACCTCAATACCCATAAGCCGGCTTCTCTCTATAAGAAGTATCCTCCGGAGGAAGCAAGACGCATCATCAAAAAACTGGAAATACATTATACCCCAAAGCACGGCAGTTGGCTGGACATCGCCGAAATAGAGCTGAATGTAATGACCCGGCAGTGCCTGTCCCGCCGTATAGCTGACATTGAGCTGCTGCGCAGCGAACTGTCTGTATGGGAAACAGAGCGTAATACAATAGCAGCAAAGGTTGACTGGCATTTTAGGACAGGTGATGCCAGAATAAAGCTTAAGTCTCTATACCCCGATTTTACTATCGCCTCTTAAAAGGCGGTAGTAAGGTTAAATATCGTCATGTCAGTACACTAGCATGGATAACACCATAGGCAATGACATGGATAAAATCAGCGGTAATACCGGTTTCTCTTTCATGAAAGTGTCGTTCATCATTTTTCCTCCCTGGAACACGTTATGAGATATTTTTGCGGCGATGCCATGCCATCATCACAAGAGCAACGAGCAAAGTGGCAGTTTCGGCAACCGGAAATGCAAGCCAGATTCCGTTCAGATGGAACAATTTGTCCAGACACCATAAGGCGGGAACAAGGAAAAGCATCTGCCTGCATAATTGGATTGCCATGCTGGAACCTACTTTTTCCGTAGCCTGAAAATAGGTGGAAATCATAGTAGAGAGACCGCAAAACAGATAGCTTGCCGCCATAATCCGCATAGCGGATATCCCAAAGGAGCGCATGGCTTCCGACGCCGTAAACAATCCCAAAATCTGTGCTGGAAAAAGGATGACGGCCAATGTCCCCAGTATCATCATACCAGTAACCAAAGCGGTTCCGTATCGGAAAGCGGAATGCAGCCTTTCGCTGTTGCCTGCGCCGTAGTTAAACCGCATGACAGGCAAACAGCCCTGGATCAAGCCGTTTACCGTCATAACGATCAACTGCTGCACCTTAAAGTATGCGCCGAAGAAAGCAATCGCCGTATCGGAATACGCCACCAGGAACAGATTGACGAACGTCACCATAAACGAACTGAGGGCGTTCATAATAAAAGATGGCAGGCCAAAGGCAAAAATACGGCGGATCATCTGCTTTTGCAAATGAAAGCCTTTGATTTTTACCTGCACTTTCTGCTTTTTGCCCAGCAGCAAAGCAAATGCCAAAATCATGGATAATGAATAGCCCGCAACAGTAGCCACTGCAGCGCCGCGGATTCCCATAGCTGGGAAAATACCAATCCCAAAAATCAGAATGGGGTCGAACACGAAGTTGACGACCACGCCCGCGATCTGGAACCACATGGGAGCGACCATGTTCCCGGTGGCCTGTATCATCTTCTGGATGGCGATATGCACCATATTGGGAATTTGCATGAAGGAGCACACACTCATATAGGCGATGCTCAGCTGATAAATTTCTTCATTATTGGTGAATGCCCGAAAATAGGGTTTCATAATCAGTAATGCCAGAAGATTGAGCAAAGCACCAATTCCAAAGGCCAGTAACAATCCATGTGTGACGGTTGTATTTGCATCATCCTGCTTTTTCTGTCCAAGATATCCTGCTATCAGCACATTCACGCCGACACCGATCCAGATAGACGCTGCATTCATCAATGTTGTAATCGGGAATGCCAGAGAAACAGCGATCAGTGCATTCTCACTCAACCGTGCCACAAACGCGCTGTCTATCAGGTTATAGGAATATTGCAGGAACATGGAAATCAGCGGCGGTATCGACATTTGCCAGATGAGTTTTCCAACAGGAGCGACCGCCATTTTATTATTGGTCTGCATACTTTCCCTCCTCTCCACAAAGTGTCCGGCGCAAAAAATTGCGCCGGACAGCAGGATCATTAAATCCGAACGATATAGTTTTGTTTGCGTGCTGCGGGTTGACTGGCTTCCCGGGCTGGATACCCCAATGCAACCGCCCCGACACCGCGCAAGGTTTCCGGCAGCTTCCACTCCCGCAGGAGAGCCTTGCCACTTTCACTGTCAAAAATCTCACGTTCCCGATGTACCCATACAGTTCCCAGCCCAAGGGCATGGGCGGCGAGCATCATGTTTTCGAGGACGCAGCTTCCGTCCTCCACAAAGGTACTTGCGGAGCCATCTGCCAAAACTAGGATCACGACAGGTGCGCCATAATAAGGGTCTGTGTTGCTCCCCATCACTTCTGCGTTTAGTTTTGCAATCTCCCGCCTATATTTGGGGTCTGTAATTGCAATGATGGTTGGAGATTGATGTCCTCCGCCGGTAGGAGCGTAAGTCCCTGCTTCCAGTACAGCGTCCAAAGCCTTGGAAGGGACAGGTTCCGATTTATAAGCCCGTACACTACGGCGCGTCTTGATAAGAGACAAAAAATTTTTTTCCATACAGATATAGTCCTCCATTCTGCTAATACTTCCGAGATACAGGCAGCAAAAAAGCCACACAACTATCACAAGATAGCTGTGTGGCAAAAAGATGACCGCATCCGGAAAAGTCCACTCAAATTTTACGGTTATTATTATAGCATTCTTTCAGGAGACTGTCAAGCATCAATCATTACGGAATTGTGGCGGCACTTTCTGCTGTTATTATATCAGCAAACTCCAAATGTCACCTTATCCGGAAGATTTGTAACATACCGATCCTCCAGCAGTTCCATCTGCTGTATCACCTGACGAGCATAACCGAGAAATTCAGCACCATCTTTTGTCAGAGTAATTCCGGTTCTGCTGCGGAGAAAGATGGTGATTCCAGCTTCTGTTTCCGTTTCTTTGATGGAATTGGAGAGACTTGGCTGTGATATAAAAAGCAGTTTTGCCGCTTCGGTAATAGAGCCAACTTCTGCTACCTTCAAAATATATTTTAATTGTTGAACCGTCATTTCTTCATCCTTTTTATTCTTTCAACTTCCGATTTGTCAGTCTCATTCTATCACACACTCGGTACATTTCCCGGCTCGCGTATCACAGCGGCGGTGCGGCAGATCACGAGTTATAGCTCGGCAATCTGCTCTACTGCATACAGCGGCAAATTCACAAGCCGGTCTTCTTTTTTGAAATCCGCCATTGAAGTACGGACGGCGATTTCGGGTGTGAACTTCTCCTGATAGGTTTTCAGGCTTTTTGCCCGGAGGTTGGTTTCAGCCTTCACCTCTACCGGAATCACCTGCTCGCCTGCATCCACGATGAAGTCAATTTCGCAGGAACCTCTGTTATTGGTGTAGTAGTAAACGCCCAGATCCTCAATGGTTTTCAGCTGCTGGCAAACATACTGCTCCGTAAGGGCACCTTTGAATTCAATAAAGAGGTCGTTTCCGTCCAGTAAGGTGCGCTGACGAAGGCCTGCCATACACCCAAGCAGTCCCACATCCACAAGGAACAGCTTGAATGCCTTTAAGTCTTCATAGGCCTTCAGGGGAATTCCGCCAGCGTTTACACGGCTGATCTTATGAACCAGTCCGCAATCGGAAAGCCACAGAATCGCCGTTTCATAATCCTTGGCTCTTGCGCCTTCTCGAACGAGGCCATAGACGAACTTTTTATTTTCCCTTGCCAACTGCGAAGGAATGCTGTTCCAAAGCATGCGGATCTTGGGAACGATTTCGTTCGGTGCGTGTTTGGAAAAGTCCTGCTCATAAGCGGCAAGGATTCTCTTTTGTATCTCACGGACCTCATTAAAATCCTTGTTCTCCGCAAAGCTCTGCACCGCTTCCGGCATGCCGCCTACAAAATAGTACTGCTTGAGCGCATCAATGTAGGTCTGCTTAAAGCTCGTGATCATTGGATAATCCTGCTTGCTGAGCAGCTCTGCATAGCGTTCCTTGCCGGCGGCCATCAAAAACTCCTTGAAAGAGAGCGGGAATAGCTTCAAAAAGTCCACTTTACCTACTGGGAAAGAAGTGCCTTCATGCAGGGCAATGCCCAGCAGAGAGCCTGCGCATACAATGTGGTACTCCGGCGCATTTTCGTAAAAGTACTTGAGAGAGCTGAGCGCTCTTGGC
>ENA-OWOV01000740-OWOV01000740.1-gut-metagenome-genome-assembly--contig:-NODE-740-length-9835-cov-5.094589_pt1 | contig 9835 bp, 9 predicted proteins | sample MGYA00248247_ERZ651799 | MGnify/ENA primary metagenome ERZ651799 (study PRJEB26908, sample SAMEA4031712) | gut metagenome | biome: gut; feature: normal infant; material: stool | place: China | collected 2015 ...
ATCTCTCTGGCTGGCACCGAGGCTTCCGGTACCGGCAACATGAAGTTCATGCTGAACGGTGCTGTCACGCTGGGCACGCTGGACGGCGCAAACGTTGAGATCGCCGATGCCGCCGGCAAGGAGAACGAGCTGATCTTCGGTATGCTGACCCCCGAGGTCAACAACCTCAAGCAGGTGGGCTACCACCCCAGCGCCTTCATCATGGGCGATGACGTGGCAAATGCCGCTCTGAACTTCCTGGAGCGCGGCTGGAACGGCGAGGACTTCCACGAGGTCACCGAGAACCTGCGCACCAGCGATCCTTATATGGTCATGGCCGACTTCAAGGATTACCGCCGTGCTCAGGCCGACCTGCAGCGCCTGTATGCTGACCGCGAGAAGTGGGCACAGATGAGCCTGAAGAACACCGCCAACAGCGGCATCTTCAGCGCAGATCGCTCTGTGCTGGATTACGCCCGCGATATCTGGCACGCTTCTGCTGTGAAGTAATTGGAAAGGTTAACCCCCAGTCACCTACGGTGACAGCCCCCCTAGTAGTGGGGCCTCTGGCGTTACGGGAAGTTTTACAGCTTTTCCTTTACGCACAGACTTCACCGTTCTGCCAAGGCCTCCCCTACTAGGGGAGGTTGCAATGCGAAGCATTGACGGAAGGGTTTAGCACAAATATATCTCTGCCCCGGAGCCATTACGGAACCGGGGCTTTTTTTGAGAAAGGAACGACCCCACTTGTCTTGTCTGTTCAACAGTTTTGACCCCTATTTCAAGCAGCCCTTTGGTGCGGTGCGCGCCGGGCAGACTGTCCGGCTGTCGCTCTGCATCCCCGAAGAGCTGGGCTATGTAGACCCGCACCTTGTCCTGAAAAAAGAGGGCAAGTTCGATGTTCCCGTCTACTACCGGATGAACTTCGATGGCCAGACCCCCAGGCAGAACCACTTTTCCGTGGAAGTGCCTCTGAATGACCCGGGCCTCTACTTCTACTACTTCGACCTCTACACCGACTTCCGCCGCATCGTGCGCGGCCCCGACAACTGCGGTGTGATCAGCTGGCAGGATGGCGAAAGCTGGCAGATCACGGTCTATGAGCAGGACTTTGAGACCCCTGAAAGCATCAAGGGCAAGGTGTTCTATCAGATCTTCCCGGACCGCTTCTGCGAAGGGGTGGAGAACAAGCCCATGCCCTTTGCCGACCGCATCTATCAGGCCGACAAGCACGCCGAGCCCTTCTGGCAGCCCAACGAGGTGGGCGGCCACCTGAATGAGGATTATTTCGGCGGCGACCTCAAGGGCATCCAGCAAAAGCTCCCCTACCTGCACGAGATGGGGGTGGATTTCATCTACCTCAACCCCATCTTTGAGGCCCACTCCAACCACCGCTACAACACCGCAGACTACCTGAATGTGGACCCCCTGCTGGGCACCAACGAGGATTTTGAGGCACTGTGCACCGCCGCCAAAAAATACGGCATCGGCATCGTGCTGGATGGCGTGTTCAGCCACACCGGCTCCGACAGCCGCTACTTCAACCGCGAGGGCCGCTATGGTGAGGGCGGCGCGTACCGGGACCCCAACTCCCCTTACCGCTGCTGGTACGATTTCGGCCCCCAGTACAAGGGCGGCTACCGCAGCTGGTGGGGCTTTGAGACCCTGCCCGAGGTCAACGAGGAGACCCCCTCCTATGTGGAGTTCATCACCGGCCCGGGCGGTGTCATCGACACCTGGCTGCGGCGCGGCGCGGCAGGCTTCCGGCTGGATGTAGCCGATGAGCTGCCCGACGAATTCATTGAGAAGGTGCGCGCCGCCGTCAAGCGGGTCAGCCCCGAAAAGTTCCTGCTGGGCGAGGTGTGGGAGGATGCCACCACCAAGTTCGGCTTCAACAAGCGCCGCACCTACCTGCTGGGCAAGGGCCTGGACAGCGTGATGAACTACCCCTTCAAGAACGCCGTGCTGGATTTCGTCAAGGGCAAGCCCGCCGAGCAGGCCATGACAGAGATCCTGACCATCTGTGAGCACTACCCTGCCCCGGCCATGGATACCGCCCTGAACTTCCTCTCCACCCACGACACCGAGCGTGCCCTGACCGTGATCGCTGACGAGCCCGCCAATGGCCGGGGCCGCGCGTGGCAGAGCGGCCGCTGTGTGACCGGCGATGCCTACGAGGAAGGCCTGCTCCGCCTGCGGATGGCCTACGCCATCATCTACACCCTTCCGGGTGTGCCCTGCCTGTACTACGGCGACGAGATCGCCATGCAGGGCTACCGGGACCCCTTCAACCGGGCTTTCTTCCGGTGGGATGCCCACGAACAGCGCCTGCGTCCCGTGCTGGCACAGCTGGCACAGCTCCGCCACACCTGCGAGGCCTTCCGCACCGGCCAGCTGCGGGTCCTGCGTGCCGAGGACGGTATCCTGCACTACCAACGGGTGGGCAAGGTGGAGACCGCGGAGATCATCGTCAACCGCACCGAGCATATCATCGTGGAGACCCTTGCCAGCGGCAAGAGCACCGAGGTGAATCCCATGGGCTTTACCATCGTGGTGGAAGAGGTGGGGCATAACCCGAACCACAGCTACTATGATTATGTATGACCGCATTTTGTTTTCTGCGCAACAATTCAGCAAAAATCTCTTGACCTTCCCCCAACCGGATGTTCTATAATAGGATCATAAGGAGGGATGTTCGATGTCCATTGACCCCATTTTCTGGCTCCTTGCCGCCGTCGGGTTCCTGGCGCTGGAGGGCATGACCTTCAGCATGGTATCCGTCTGGTTTGCGGCAGGCAGCGCGGCAGCCCTGCTCTGCTGCCTGTTCACCCACTCGTTCCGGGTACAGGCAGTGGTGTTCATTGCGGTCAGCGCGGTCTGCCTGCTGGCATTCAAGCCGCTGGCCAAACGGCTGCACAAGCAGCCCACCCCCACCAACGGTGACCGCGCCCTTGGCCGGGAAGCCCGGGTGCTGACCCCCGTTTCCGCCCAGCAGACTGGCCGGGTGCGGCTGGACGGCGTGGACTGGAGCGCCCGCTGTGCCACCCCCGGCGATACCCTGACCCCCGGGCAGGCCTGCCGGGTCACCGAGATCCACAGCACCCTGCTCATCGTGGAACCCATTCTGACCGAATCCATCAACCACTAAAAAAGGAGCGTCTCTATGCCTATCATGCTGTTTGTGATCCTCGCGCTCATCTTTGTCATCCTGCTCATCGTCGTCACCAACATCGTCATCGTGCCTCAGTCCATGGTGTACGTTGTGGAGCGTCTGGGCAGCTACTCCGACACCTGGTCGGCCGGCCTGCATGTCAAGATCCCGTTCATTGAGCGGATCGCCAAAAAGGTCAGCCTGAAGGAGCAGGTCGCGGACTTTCCTCCCCAGCCTGTGATCACCCGCGATAACGTTACCATGCAGATCGACACCGTGGTGTTCTTCCAGGTCATGGATGCCAAGCTCTACACCTACGGTGTCAACCAGCCCATCGCAGCCATCGAGAGCCTTTCCGCCACCACCCTGCGCAACATCATCGGTGAGATGGAGCTGGATCACACCCTGACCAGCCGCGATGTCATCAACGGCAAGATCACGGCCATCCTCGATGAAGCCACCGACAAGTGGGGCATCAAGGTCAACCGCGTGGAGGTCAAGAATATCATCCCGCCGCGCGAGATCCAGGAAGCCATGGAGAAGCAGATGAAGGCAGAGCGCGAAAAGCGCGCCGTCATCCTGAAGGCCGACGGTGAGAAGCAGGCTGCCATCACCGCTGCCGAGGGCGAAAAGGAAGCCGCCATCCTCCGTGCCGATGCCGTCAAGCAGCAGCGCATTCTCGAGGCTGAGGGCGAGGCGCAGGCCATTCTCGCCGTGCAGAAGGCCAACGCCGATGCCATCCGCCTGCTGAACGAGGCCATGCCCAACGACAAGGTGCTGGCTCTGCGCAGCCTGGAAGCACTGGCCAAGGTCGCCAACGGCAAGGCCACCAAGATCATCATCCCGTCGGAGCTGCAAAATCTGGGCGGCGTTGTGCCCAGCATCAAGGAGCTTCTGACCGACCCGAAAGAGGACTGATCCATGATCTACGATACCCTGAACAATCTCCCCAACTATCTGGGCCTGTGCAGCAGTCTGGACAGCGTCATCGAGTTCATCATGGCGCGGGATATCAACAACCTGCCCGCCGGGCGCACCCGCATCGATGGTGACAAGGCTGTGGTCATGGTGAGCACCGTGACCCCGCAGGCCAGCGACAAGACCCCCTTTGTCCGGCACGACAACCACCTGACCCTTGAGACCGACCTTGAGGGCAGCGAGCTGTTTGAGGTGTCCCTGGGCGAATTCAGCCCCACCCGGCCCGCTGACGAAGCCGCTGATACCACCGTGGGCACCGCCGGCACCAGCATTGCCGGAATGCTCTGCGAGGGCCGCTTTGCCCTCTATCTGGCCGGGGAGCCGTACAAATCCAGCTTGAAGGCCCAGGGCTGCGGCAAGCTGAAAAAGGCCGTGTTCACCATGGAGCTGGACCCGGACGAGGAAGACGAGACCGAGGCCGAATAATTCCTGAAAGCACGAACTCCACGCAGCGTAGGTTGCGTGGAGTTTTTTGTTGGGTTATACTTTGTAACAACAACCCCACCGCAATGACTGGGGGTTACTTCAGGAGGACAACACATGAACACATACGTCACCGGCAGTACCATCCGACAGCTGCGGGAAGCCAAAGGCCTGACCCAGGCAGAGCTTGCCGGAATGCTCTCTGTCAGCGCCAAGACCATTTCCAAGTGGGAGACCGCCAAGGGCCTGCCTGATATCTCCCTGCTGGAACCGCTGGCTGCGGCTCTGGGGGTCAGCGTGCTGGAGCTGATGCAGGGAGAACCCATCATCAACCGGAATCGGGCAGCCAACCTGCTGCGGAGCAAGCTCTACGTCTGCCCCCTCTGCGGCAATGTGCTCCACGCCACCGGGCAGGCCGTGGTGAGCTGCTGCGGCATCACCCTGCCTGCGCTGGACATCACCGAAGCCGAAGATGCCGACGAGCATCATCAGCTGACCGTGGAGCGGGTGGAGGACGAGCTCTTCGTCACCCTGCACCACCCCATGGAGAAAAATCATTACATCTCGTTTCTTGCCTACCTCACCGGGGATAAGCTGCAGCTGGTCAAGCTCTACCCCGAGGGAGATGCCTCTGCCCGCTTCTCCCTGCGGGGCGCAGGTGTGCTTTACTTCTACTGCAACTGCCACGGCCTGATGAAGGCTCCGGATTTCCGCACGGCGACCCGGCGCACCTCGCCCCAGAAGATCCACCTGCGGGAGCCGGATGAGGGCGACCGGGAACAGGTCATGGCCTACCGGGAAGAATTTCTGGCCATCAACTCCCGGATGGACGGCACCTCGGCTCTGGACAAATATGCCGACTTCGATGCCTGGCTGGCCCAACTCCGCAAGCTGAAAGACCCGGCCACCACCCCCGCCGCTCTCGTGCCCGCCACGGAGTATCTGGCTCTGGACGAGCATGAGCATCTGGTGGGCATGACCAACCTGCGCCACCGGCTCAACGATTACCTGCTGACCTACGGCGGGCACATCGGGTACAGCGTCCGCCCCTCGGAGCGGCAGAACGGCTACGCCACCCAGATGCTTCGCCTGACGCTGGAAAAGGCAAAAGAACGAGGCATCGAAAAGGTACGCATCTGCTGCGACCACTACAATGTCGCCTCAGCAAAGACCATCCGCGCCAACGGCGGCGTGCTGGAGGATGAGCAGTTCGATTCCTCCGATGGAACGCTGACACAGCGGTATTGGATCCAGAATAAGTAAAAAGAGGCTGTTGCCAAACTCCTTCCGTCATCGCTCACGCGATGCCACCTCCCTCAATGAGGGAGGCTTTCACAGATTGCCATTACGTCAAGGCTCCCTCCAAGAGGGAGCTGGCGCGGCGAAGCCGTGACTGAGGGAGTTGTCGGCAGCAGCCTTTCTCTATTTCAGCCCAGGTGGAACATATCGATCAGCACCACGGCAGCCAGACCATAGTAGACCACCACAGCCACCAGATCATTGATGGTGGTGATGAGCGGGCCGGAAGCCACGGCGGGGTCGATGTGGATCTTATGGAACAGCATGGGGATGACCGTGCCAACCAGGCTGGAGATCACCATGGCCACGACCAGAGATACGCCCACACAGCCCGAGAGCAGGAAGGCTTCGCCCCAGGCGTAGGCCTTGAAGAAGTGGATGTAGCAGCCCAGGAAGCCCAGCGCCAGCACGGCCAGCAGTGCACCGTTGGCCAAGCCCACCCGCATTTCCTTCCAGAGCAGCTGGAGCTTTTTGGCAGTGGTCAGGTTCTCGTCCACCAGCACACGGATGGTCACAGCCAGCGACTGGGTGCCCACATTGCCGGCCATATCCAGCACCATGGACTGGAAGCAGATGACGATGGGCAGCACCGCCACCACCGATTCAAACGCACCCACCACCGAGGACACCAGCATCCCGAGGAACAGCAGGGCGATCAGCCAGGGCAGGCGCTTTTTCACACTCTGGAACACACCCTCGTTCAGATCCTCCTCGCTGGTCAAGCCGCCGAGTTTTGCGTAATCATCGCCCATCTCGTCGTCCACCAGCTCGACCACATCCGCCGAGGTGATGATGCCCAGCAGCTTCCCGCTGTCGTTCAGGACAGGGAGCGAGCGCTCGGCGTAGTCCACGATGCGGTCGATGCAATCGCTGATCTTCTCGTGGTCGGTGACGTAGGGGTAGGAGCGTGCGATCAGCTTTTCCAGGCGCTCCTCCGCACGGGCCACAATGAGGTCTTTCAGGTCGATGGCACCATAAAAGTGCTCATTTTCATCCACCACATACAGGGTGGAGATGTTATCGTTCTCACCTGCCTGCTTCACCAGCTCACTCATGGCCTGCCGGATGGTCATATCCCTGCGGATGCAGATGTAGTTGGTGGTCATGCAGCTGCCGATCTCGTCCTCGTGATAGGAGAGCAGCAGCTTCACATCATCGGCGGCATCCTTGTCCAGCTTGTGGACGATCTTTGCCTTATCGTCCTCTTCCAGGTCATCCAGAGCATCTACGGCATCGTCCGAATCCATGTGGGAGATGACCCGGGCGGCCCGCTCGGGGTCCAGCTCCTTCAGGTAAGGCTCTGCGTCGTCCAGATAGGAGAAGATCTCTGCCACCGTATCCACGCCCAGTGCGGTGTACACCTTCTGGCGCTCCTCCGGTGTCAGGGCCGTCAGGGCATCCGCCAGGTCATTTTCATGGTAATCGGACAGCTTTTCAGCCAGCTCTGCCTGGGGCAGACCGCTGTGGATGATGTCCAGAATCTCCTGCACATAATTTTTCTTCTGCATGGTTTGGTCCCTCCGTTTCCCGTTTCCGGGTATAAAAAATACACCGCATCGGTCTGGTTACAACTCCTGCGGTGTACAAAGGGCATGCAGTTCAGGATGCGGCTAACACGTTTGCACGGCCCGCATCGCAGGAGAAGCGTTGTTTGGGGTGATCCGTATGGTCACTGGACATGGAAACAACCTCCTCCTTGGTGTAAGATTTTTCTTTCAGCCCCGTTATCATACTACGCCGGGCCGGATTTTTCAACCCCTTTTACAGTTTTTTTACCGGATTATTGCTCTATTGCACAAAGAAGAGCCTACTTCTTATACTTTCCATACCATGCCACCGACACCCGCCAGGACACAGCATACAGGGCCAGTACCGCCAGCAGAAGCACTGCGGCCAGCCAGAGGGGTACAGGCAGCGGCACACTTCCCGTGCCGTTCTGCTGCAGTTCATCCATCACGGCACCGCCGCCGCCCAGCAGGGCACCCAGTCCGACAAAGGTCAGGATATAGATCATGCTGGCTTTTTCTGCCCCAAAGCGGTACAGCAGCGGCAGAGAAATACCGTTGATCAGCAGGATGGCACACACACTGCCCGCCAGCAGGGACAGCACATCCTTGTCCGGAGCCGTTCCGGTGCGCAGAGGGATCACCGTTACGAACAGTCCTCCGATCACAACAGCCGCCGCAGCGCAGAACAGACCAATGAGGTACTTTTCCGCCACCAGCGTCTTTTTGCTCACCGGAAGCGTCCGGCCATACTCCACCCAACCGACACTCTGGTCGTAGGCAAGCAGGTTTATCGGCAAAATGCCCAGAAAAACGGCCGCATAACTCACCGGGAACACATAGGCGCTCGATGTGCTGAACACCCAGATCACCAGCACAAATGCAACCGTCAGGTACATGGCTTTCATACTGGTTCTGACCTGATACCAATCCTTCAACAGCAAACCTTTCATCGCATATTCTCCCCTTTCACCATCAAAACGAACAGTTCTTCGATACTCACCGGTGTCAGGGTGCTGCCCAGCGGGACAAGTTCCCTTTTCACCAGTGCCTCGGCCCCGTAGGCTGTCACCCGATGGCTGACGACGGCGTTCCTGTCCAGCTCCTCCAATTGCCCGGCAGTGCCGTGCCAAAGAGCGTACTCATCCCGCAGAGTATCCTTGTCCTCACAGAGCAGGAGCTTCCCCTTGTGCAGAAAGGCAATGGTGTCACAGAGCTTTTCCAAATCGCTGACGATGTGAGACGAGATCAAAATTGCATGGTTCTCATCCCGCACAAAGTCCAGCAGCAGATCGATGAGCTCATCCCGCACCACCGGGTCCAGGCCGCTGGTGGCTTCGTCCAACAGCAGCAGCTTGGGGTGATGAGAAAGTGCCACGGCAAGGCACTGCTTCATCTTCATGCCGGTGGAGTAGTCGCCGTACTTCTTGTTCTCCGGAAGGTCAAAGCGGCGGCACCAGTCGGCGTAGGCGGCGGCATCCCAATTGGGATAGATGCCCGCCATCACTTTCCCCACCTGCGGCGCGGTCAGGCAGGTGGGGATGCCCTCGCCGCCCAGCACCACGCCGATATCGGCTTTGGCAAGCGGGGTGATCCCCTCCTGCCCGAACAGCTTCACAGTGCCAGCGTCCCGGTCGATCATGTCCAGGATCAGCTTAATGGTCGTGCTCTTGCCCGCGCCGTTCTCACCGATCAGCCCGCAGACTGTGCCGCCGGGCAGTTCCAGATCAATGGGCCCCAGCGCAAAATCCGGGTAGTGCTTTTCAAGGCCGTGCAGTTCTAATGCGTTCATGGTTCATTCCTCCCACAGCAATTCCAACATTTCGGTCAGTTCCTGTTTGGTCAGCCCGCAGGGAGCCGCCAGCCGGACGGCTTCCGTCAGGTGTGCTTCGATTTTTTTCAGGTTCTCTTCCCGGAGCAGCTCGGTGTTCTTCGCCGCCACGAAAAAGCCTTTGGCGGGCACCGCATACAAAAAGCCCTCCTGTTCCAGCTCATCGTAGGCCCGCTTGGTGGTGATGACGCTGATGCGCAGGTCCCGCGCCAGCCCCCGGATGGACGGCATCGCTTCCTCCGGCTGCAGTTCCCCGCTCAAAATCTGGTTCTTGATCTTGGTGTAGAGCTGCTCGTAGATGGGTGCACCGCTCTTGTTATCGATGAAGAGATTCATGTCTGCCGCCTCCGTTGCATCTGTATATTTACAGTATATACAGTAGACACATAGTTGTCAATAGGCAGATACAAAAAAACAGCTCTCCCGTTTGGACGGGAAAGCTGCTTTTTTCATCGGATCAGGCTCTGACTGTGGAGCGGCTTAGTAGGCCACGCCCCAGTAGACCATCTTGCTGGCGGGCTTGCCGCAGCAGGGGCAGACATCGCTGAGGTGCTCCTGCTCGAAGGGCATGCAGCGGCTGGACAGGCCAGCCTCTTCCTTCATCTTCATCTCGCAGGCCAGGTCGCCGCACCACATGGTCTTGATGTAGCCGGTGTTGGCCTTGGCCAG
>ENA-OWOV01000749-OWOV01000749.1-gut-metagenome-genome-assembly--contig:-NODE-749-length-9756-cov-3.597892_pt1 | contig 9756 bp, 10 predicted proteins | sample MGYA00248247_ERZ651799 | MGnify/ENA primary metagenome ERZ651799 (study PRJEB26908, sample SAMEA4031712) | gut metagenome | biome: gut; feature: normal infant; material: stool | place: China | collected 2015 ...
GTTTCTCCATCGCCGCAGGCATCCACTTCATAGCCTGAATGCTGCAATTTTTTTGTGATGTCCTCTCGCAAGGATTGCTCATCTTCTACTACCAAAAGTCTCATAGTAAGCTCCTTATATTTTTTCTTCATTATAACAGATTATAGCAGACGGTGTTAAGATTCGTGTTAAGATTTTCTTAGCAGAAATTTTATCCCGGATAGTGTATACTGGTGCCACCAAACAACAGGAGGCTATGATGTTCATGACAAAAAAACAGGCGCAGCTGCTTTTGCTTGCTGCCGGGGTACTGATGCTGCTGTTCGGCGTATGGCGGGGCGAGGCAGACACCGTATTTTCAAAAGCCATCCGGCTGTGTATGGAGTGTGTGGGCATTGGATAAGAAAAAATTAAATCCCCTTGCCCGGTTCCGGGGCTTTATACAGGCCGGAGCGACCCTTTTAACCAACATCCACCTGCCCAACTTTGCTAAAGGAACGCTGTATCAGGGCAATGGAAAATACGTCTGCGTCCCGGGGCTGAACTGCTATTCCTGCCCGGGCGCTGCCGGTGCCTGCCCGGTGGGGGCGTTTCAGGCGGTAGTGGGCTCTTCCAAATTCCGCTTTTCCTACTACATCACCGGCATTCTCATCCTTTTCGGGGTGCTGCTGGGACGGTTCATCTGCGGTTTCCTCTGCCCGTTCGGGTGGTTTCAGGAGCTTTTGCACAAGATTCCCTCTCCCAAGCTTTCCACCAAAAAGCTAAGGCCGCTGCGCTATTTAAAGTATGCGGTGCTGCTGGTCATGGTGGTGTTGCTGCCTTTGCTGGCGGTCAATGAGCTGGGCATGGGCGACCCCTTCTTCTGCAAGTATCTCTGCCCGCAGGGCGTGCTGGAGGGTGCCATTCCCCTCTCCCTGACCAATGCGGGCATCCGCGCTGCGCTGGGCAAGCTGTTCACATGGAAGGCCTGCATCCTGCTGGCGGTCATCGTGGGCAGCGTGGTATTCTACCGCCCCTTCTGCAAGTGGCTGTGCCCGCTGGGCGCGTTCTATGCGCTGCTGAACAAGGTCTCGCTGTTCCAGATGCGCGTAGACACCCACAAATGCGTCTCCTGCGGAGCCTGTGCAAAGGCTTGCAAGATGGACGTAGACATTACCAAGACCCCCAACCACGCCGAATGTATCCGCTGTGGGATGTGTATGAAAGCCTGCCCCACGGACGCCATCCAGTACAAGTTCGGGCTGGGAGACCAATCAAACACCGAAACAACAAAGGAGTAAAACCATGAAATTCAACCGTGTAACCGCACTTTTGCTCAGCCTTACGCTGGCTTTCAGCCTTGCCGCCTGCGGGCAGGGCGCGTCCTCTGCATCTTCTGCATCCTCTTCTTCTGCCGCTTCCTCTGCGGCAGCAGAAAGCAAAACCGAGGAGCAGCTGCTGGCCGAGGAAAACGAGATCCTTTCTGCAAACGATGCTCTGTGGGAGAAAGTGTTCTCATCCATGGACAAAAACGTGACCGAAACCACGATCAGCGCCAACTACGGCGATTTTCTGCTCAGCGCTGTGGAAAAGGCCAAAGATCAGTTCTCGGACGAGGAGTACAAGACCCTGACCGCAGATGCCGAAAAGATTCGTGCCATCGAGGAGCAGATCGCCGCTCTTGCCCCCGCAGAGGATGCCGCTTCCAGTGCCGCCGCACAGGGCACCGCCTTCCCCAAGTTTGAGGGCAGCGATTTAGAGGGCAACCCGGTGGACAACAGCCTGTTTGCGGGCAACGCCTTTACGGTGGTGAATTTCTGGTTCAACGGCTGCAAGCCCTGCGTGGAGGAGTTGGACGACCTGAACGCCCTGAACGAGAAGGTCAAGGCACAGGGCGGTGAGGTCATCGGCATCAACACCGAGACGCTGGACGGCATCCAGCAGGGCATTGATGCCGCCAAAAAACTGCTGGCTGCAACGGGCGCAAGCTACCGCAACATCTACTTTGCCTCCGGCAGCGACGCCGGCAAGTTTGCGCTGAACATCATGGCCTTCCCCACCACCTACGTTTTTGACCGGGACGGCAACGTTGTGGGCCAGCCCCTGCTGGGCGGCATCGACAAGGAAGAAAACCTTGCCGCCCTGCAAAAAAATATTGACGCTGCCCTTGCCAAGGACAACGCCAAATAAGCTATTCTCCCCTGCCACGGAAATCAACTTTTAGAGTTCGTCCCAGAGCAGCCGGATGAGGGGCAATTTCCCGTAAGCTGCTGCTCGTTTGCGCCCTCATCAGTCACCTGCGGTGACAGCTTCCCCCCAACCGGGGGAAGCCTTTAGAGAAAATTTGATTTCTGTAATTCCCTGCCGCCTACGGGCGGCTTTTTTTGTTTGCACCGGGCATTGTCATGCACGCCCGGGCGCCGGACGGAATACGCTGGGGCAAAAGCATACTTTTACCAGCAAAGGAGCGTATCTCCATGAAGAACACCGGAACTCTCCGCATCCAGGCCTTTGCGGCCCGTCAGTCCAGCCCTGTCGAGGGTGTGACCGTCACCGTCAGCGGCAACGGCTTCACCGCCACCCGCCTGACCGACGCCGAAGGCAACGCCGACGATGTCACCCTTACCACCCCAGCCTGTGCTCTCTCGCTGGACGAGAACAACACCACGCAGCCCCCCTACGCGGTCTGTGACCTCGTGGCCTCCAAGCCCGGCTACCGCACCGTCCGCATCCAGGGCGTGCAGGTCTTTCCCGGGCAGGTGACGCTGGCCCAGCCCGAGATGATACCCGACACCGAGGAGATGCGGGACCCCCTCAACACCCCCATCGTCATCCCGCCCCACAGCCTCTTCACCGGCGACGGCGGCAGCGGCCCGAACCCGTTCCTCGCCTGTGTGCCGCGGGTGCTGGACCGGGTCATCATCCCCAAGAACATCACCGTCCACCTCGGCAAGCCCGCCGCCTCGGCCCGGAACGTCACCGTCTCGTTCCGCAGCTATATCGCCAATGTGGCGTCCAGTGAGGTGTATCCGACCTGGGCTGACGAAAACAGCCCAGCGAGGCAGCCAAACTGCCTTCCGACTCAGAAATTCCATTCGATCGTGATTTTTTGTTCTCCGGCAAGCGGATCTTTTGGGCTGACAATGACCCGGTGGACCAACAGTATAACAAGTTCACGGGTCAGCTGTGAAACCTGTGCCAGTTCACGGACACGCTGCATCTGCGTCTTGATCACACCGCTCTCTTCCTGCTGTTGCTTCAGTTCCGCTTCCAATGTATCGATCCGGATCTCTGCCTTTTTCACTTCTTGCAGAAAGGTCTGGTTCATTTCAGAAAACTGAACGGCATCAATTAAACCTGACACCTTATCCAGATACAGTTCCTGCATAGCCTTGCGCCGCCGGTCTGCTTCGCTTTTCAACCGTTTCAGCTCGTCGCGCCTGGCCTGCTCTCGCTGCTGGATGGGGTCATCCTGTTCTGGAAGGGTAACTTTTTCAGGGTCAAAATAGTCTGCCGCATACGCCAGGATACGTTCCAGTACAGCATTCTCCAACGCGTCCATATCTGTACAGTTCTTGTTGCCGCACACTTCCGGTGCGCGCTGGTGCATCCGGCAGCGAACATAGCGTCTTTGAGTCCCATCCGCCTTTGGCTGACGGCCAGTTTGTTCCATGTAGCTGCCGCAGCATCCGCAAACCACTTTTTTCGCCAGCGGATGAATCGTTCCTTTTCCACCACTCCGGGTACGTTCTTTCAGCATCATCTGAACTGTTTCAAACGTCCCCCGGTCAATGATGGCTTCATGGGTGTTTTCTACAACGATCCACTGCGACTGGGGAAGCCAAATCGTCTTTTCGGACTTATAACTCACCTTTTTATGCCGCCCCTGCACCATATCTCCGACATAAAGCTGATTGTGCAGCATCTGGTATACCGTGGGGCTACTCCAAAGGTCTGCATTGGGATTTTTCGCTGCAATATGGTAATGGATGCCATGCTGCTGTTTATAAGCAGTTGGGCTTGGAACTTTCTCATCATTCAGAATCCGCGCAATCTTATGCGCACCGATTCCACTAAGAGCCATAGAGAAAATCCGCCTTACCACTTCGGCTGCTTCCGGATCGATGATAAGTTTTCCTTTTGCATTCGGGTCTTTGCAATACCCATACCGCGCAAAAGAGCCGATGAACAAACCCTCTTTCCTCTTGTGGTCAAGCACCGAGCGGACATTGGTAGACAAGTCTTCCAGATACCACTCGTTGATCAGGCCATTGATCTGACGAGATTTTTTATTCACAGTATCGTTTGTATCCACATGGTCAACGACAGCAATGAACCGAATGCCCCACTCAATAAACTTTCCGTGCAGGTATTTTTCCACGAGTTCCATATCGCGGGTAAAACGGGATTGCGTCTTGGCCAGCACCACATCAAATTTATGTTCGCTTGCGGCTTGTATCATCGAATTGAAAGCCGGACGGTTCCGGTCGATGCCGGAATAATCCTCATCCGAATAAATCTGGTAAATATCAAATCCTTTCTCAATGGCGTACTGGATCAGCATCGATTTCTGGTTCTGAATACTTTCCGATTCGCCAATTTTATATTCATCTTCTTTGCTCAGGCGGCAATAAATTGCTGCTTTCATGATTTGCACCTTTCTTTTTGTGCACAATCGTCCATGCGAAACATACCGCATTCTCCCCTCAAATTCAAGGATGCCAAATCAGGCGCAGGATCTTGAAGGAACCGCATTGAGCAATCCATCGATGATATATCGCTCAAATTCCTTTTGAAACCGTTCTTTGCGCTGTTCGTTGTTGTCCGAACGAAATTTTTCGTGCAGAATAAAAGGAGTTTTTTTCATCGAATCCCCCTTTTCGGTTCACTTGATTGTGATATGTGTCACTTCAGTCTATTTCCAGTCGGTGAAATTCAGAACTTTTCAACCAGTCAATATGGCTTATAAACTAAAAAAGCCTCTGAGGACGACTCCCAAATGGGAAGAGTCCTCGGAGGTATTCGTTTAGCGGGTGTTCTGCTGTCTGCGAGCGTCCTTCCGCACAGCTTTCTGTCCGCATCAAAAATATTTTCGGATGGTCGGAACAAGGATATTCCGATTGATTAACTTTGCGATACTGTTCATGTTGTAGTTGGTTCATTGCAGTTTCAGCTTACAACAAAAAATGAGATAGGCAACCCCTTTCGGGGAAGTCTATCTCATTTTTTCGTTGGGGCTATTTTGCAACAGCCCCCCTTTATAACAACCCTGCCTTACAGTTTGGGAGAAACGCTTAGTGCTTCAGTTCCAGCAGCGCATCGCCCTGCTTTACGGTGCCACTGGCTTTAGCCGCGACAGCGGCATAGTCATCAGTATTGCAGACAATGAGCGGCGTGGTCACGGGATAGCCTTCGGCCTTAATGGCTTCCAGTTCAAAGCGGATCAACGGCTGACCTTTCTTCACCTTGTCACCCTCGTTGACGAGGTAGGTAAAGTGCTTGCCACCCAGCTTGACCGTATCGATGCCGATGTGCATCAGCAGTTCGGCACCGTCAGCCGTGGTCATGCCCACGGCATGGTGGGTCTCAAAGGTGGAGGAGATCTCACCGTCAGCAGGTGCCACCAGTTCACCATCGGTGGGCTCAATGGCAATGCCGTCCCCCAGTGCACCGCTGGCAAAGGCTTCATCCTTCACATCGGCCAGCGGCACTACAGTGCCGTTCAGGCAGGCAGACAGCACGGTATCCTTTGCGGTTGCTGCCGGGGTTGCGGGAGCCGTTGCCGGGGCGGGTGTTGCGGTCGCCGCCGGGGTCTTAGGTGCATTTTCCAGATAATCTTCCAGCTTTGCCTTAATGACAGCCACCTTGGGGCCGTATACCACCTGCACACCGTCGCCCTTGCAGATCACGCCGGAGGCACCGGAGGCCTTGAGCACATCCTGTTTGACCAGCGCAACATCCTTGACGGTGCAGCGCAGGCGGGTGGCGCAGCAGTCCACGTCGGACAGGTTGTCGGTGCCGCCCAGACCTTCCACGATCAGGGCGCTGACCGGATCATCCCCTGCGGGGGCGGTGCTGTCGGAAGCGGCGCTGCGGGCGTTCACGTCCGCACGGGTGTACAGCTTGACTTCCTCGGCATCATCGCGGCCCGGGGTCTTGTAGTCAAACTTGGAGATCATAAAGCGGAAAATGATGTAGTACAGTACAAAGTACACCGCACCGACCACGACCACCCACACCCAGTGGGTCTTGGCGTTGCCCTGCATCACACCGAACAGCACCAGGTCGATGAGACCGCCGGAGAAGGTCATGCCCACGCCCACATTCAGGATGTGCATCAGCATGAAGGACAGACCGGCCAGCACGCAGTGCACCGCGTACATGGGCAGTGCCACAAAGATAAAGGTAAATTCCAGCGGCTCGGTGATGCCGGTGAGGAAAGCCGTCAACGCAGCAGACAGCAGCAGGCCGCCTGCCACCTTTTTCTTTTCCGGCTTGGCGCACTGGTACATCGCCAGCGCCGCGCCGGGCAGACCGAACATCATAAAGGGGAACTTACCGGCCATGAAACGGGTAGCGCTGACCGAGAACACAGTGGTGGACTTGGAAGCCAGCTCAGCAAAGAAGATGTTCTGTGCGCCGGTCACGGTGACGCCATCGATGATGGCGGTGCCGCCCACAGCGGTCTGCCAGAACGGCATATAGAACACATGATGCAGTCCAAAGGGGATCAGCGCACGCTCCAGCAGGCCGTAAATAAAGGTGCCTGCGTAGCCGGAAGCCAGCACCAGTGCACCCAGCGCGGCAATACCGCTCTGCACCACCGGCCAGATATAGAACATGGCAATGCCGACCACCAGATACACAATAGAACTGACGATGGGCACAAAGCGTGTGCCGCCAAAGAAGGCCAGCACCTGCGGCAGCTCGATCTTATAGAACTTGTTGTGCAGCGCCGCCACGCCAAGACCGACCACGATGCCGCCGAACACACCCATTTGCAGGGTTGTGATACCCAGCATGGTGGTGGTGGAGTTGGCAGGCATCGCTTCTACGCCGCCTGCCGCATTGATCATGGCCTGAATGGCTGTATTCATAATGATATAGGCCACTGCACCGGACAGGGCGGCCACCTCTTTTTCCTTGCGGGCCATGCCGATGGCCACGCCCATGGCGAACAGCAGGGCCAGATTGTTGAACACGGCGCTGCCGGTCTGGCTCATCACGTCCAGAATGGTGTAGATCAGGGTACCGGGGTGGATGACGCTGTTCAGGCCATAGGCCGCCAGCATGGTTTCGTTGGTGAACGAGCTGCCGATACCCAGCAGCAGGCCCGCTACAGGCAGCAGTGCAATGGGCAGCATAAAGCTGCGTCCCACGCGCTGCAGCACGCCAAAGATCTTGTCTTTCATCTTCAGTTCTCCTTTTCTCAAGTTCGTATCCAGCATATATATCCACACAGGAAAGACCTGTGGAGAATCAAAGGTGGAGCAAGAAAGCTTACTTTCCCATCCGAATCCGTTTCAGATGGATCGTAAGGAACACCAGTTCCTCGTCCGAAAGCTCCTTGTGCCAGGTGTTGCGCACATACTCCGCAATGCAGCAGGCGCATTTGTAGTGTTCGCTGCAATTGCGGGCGATCAGGGCGCGGAACACTTCGTCGTGGGTATCGTTTTCCTGCTCCTGTTTTCCTTGAAATACGCGTTGCGCAAAAAAGCGCAAATGCACTGTAAAGCGGCTGAAATCCAGTGCATCCCGGTCAAAATGGCAGTTGTAAAAGTATTCCACCACCTGCACGCAGCCATCCACAAAGCGGGTGACATCGTTCACCACGCTCATGGTGGTGTTGAGCTCTGCGTTGACGATGTGCAGCGCAATGAAGCCGCCCTCGTCGTCCGAAAGGTCTGCATGGCAGCGCTGGCGGATGGTGGCAAGGCACTCCATACCAAGGCGATACTCTTCCGGATAAAATTCCCGAATGGGAGCCATCAGCGGGTTGGAAAAGCGAATCCCCTGTTCGCTGCGCTGGATGGCAAAGCTGATGTGGTCGGCCAGCGTGATGAGCAGGCTCTCGTTCAGCGGGTAGTTCACCCGACTGCGGATCATTGCCACCAGCTCATCGGTGAGCAGCAGATGCTCATACGGGATCTGTTCCAGAAGTTCCACCAACTTCTGCTGCACGGCAGGGCTGGTCATGCGGTAGCTGCGCTCCACGGTTTCAGCCTCGATTTTATAGCCCGGCTTAACGCCAAAGCCCAGACCGCGCCCGGTGACGATCAGCTCACAGCCCGTGGGATCCACCACGCGCAGAATGTTGTTGTTGATCGGTTTTTTGACGGTATATTGCATTGTTTCTCCTCCTCAAGTTGAAAAAGGCAATAAAAAAAGACCACCCTTGACACAGCAAACATACCGAAGGCTGAAACACGCTTTCGGCTTGTGCTATGCAGAGTTGGTCTAGCCCGCCAAACGGTAACAATCCAACGACGCTGCTCACGTACAATTTTCTTTTTTGTAAGGCACAGACAAATTAAGCACTTGAATCACAATTTATTCTATGCATGATTACAGTACCATATTCTTTGCGGAGTGTCAAGATGGGAACGGGTTTCTTTTTCACTTTATCAATTTTGCCCAAACTCAGGTGATTTTCTACAGCAGATTGACAAGTAAGAATATTCCTTTTTTGCTTTATATGTGCAGTTGTTTTCAATCGAGATCATTGCGGAGAAAGCTGTGCTCCATCTCGTAACTCATCACCTTCACAAAAAACGGTCAAGAATTGCTGCCCTATATACAAAAAAGCCGCCGAGGACACCTCCACAATGGGAAGAGTCCTCGGCGGTATTCGTTTATCAGGTGTGCTGCAGTCTGAGAACGTCCTTCTGTACAGCTTTCTATCCGCATCAACGATATTTTCGGAGGGGCGGTACAAAAATATTCAGATTGATCGGCTTTGCGATAAAGGGATGCTATTTTGCAACAGCCCCAAAATCAGCTTTTTCTTAATTACAGCTGGCCCATAGCATGCTTTGCAGCCAGCATACCAAAGGTGTAGCAACGACCCAGAGACAGACCGGTCTGGTGGAACGGATAGTCTGCACCGCCGTAGAACACACCGCCTACGTTGCCCACGCAGTACAGGCCGTCGATGACGTTGCCGTCAGCATCCAGAGCCTGACCGTTGGCGTTGGTGTTCACGCCGCTGTCGATGGAGGACACGCGGATGTGCTTGCGCACGCCCCAGAAGGGAGCCTTCTCGATCTTGTGCATGTAGGCGCTCTTCTTGCCGAAGTCCGCATCGGTCCCCTGATCGCATAGCTCGTTGTAGCGGTCAATGGTCTTTTGCAGCTCATCGGCGGGCACGTCCAGCAGAGCAGCCAGCTCCTCGATGGTGTCGGCCTCCACGATGTAGCCCTGATCCTGCAGCAGCAGCAGCGCGCGGGCTTCATTGGTGGTATCATTCGGAATGGCGATCTTGAGCTTGGTTTCGGTAGTGGCATTGTTGCCGCAGGCAGCCAGGGGCAGCAGCAGGCAAACGACGAGCAGAGCAGCCAGAACAGCTTTCAAAGTCTTTTTCATGGTAAATGTCCTTTCTTTTATCTTACAAGATGTTTGGTTGTGGGTGAACGGAGCAGGGGCGGGAATAAGGTCACATTCGCCCCAGCAGGTGGTGCGCCCTTACCAGATCTTCGTAATACAGGTTCATGGGTGAGGTTCCTTTCGCTAAAGATATGGGTAAAACAAAAACCGGGTGACTTTCCGATGAAGTCTCCCGGTTAAAAACAAATGATGGCA
>ENA-OWOV01000754-OWOV01000754.1-gut-metagenome-genome-assembly--contig:-NODE-754-length-9674-cov-4.450662_pt1 | contig 9674 bp, 9 predicted proteins | sample MGYA00248247_ERZ651799 | MGnify/ENA primary metagenome ERZ651799 (study PRJEB26908, sample SAMEA4031712) | gut metagenome | biome: gut; feature: normal infant; material: stool | place: China | collected 2015 ...
GCATCGTGGGAAAGTTACCGGCGAAATCGCAACTGCCTTCCCGAGATTGCCACGTCGCTTCGCTCCTCGCAATGACAATTCGGGGGGCGTTCACCGTTTTAACGATAGTCTGTCAATTCCGCAGGTGCAGTGCCGGGAGCGGCATGCCGCTCCCCTACAGTGGCATATGCGGTCGGCGTGGTGCCATAAAAAAATGAACGAAGGCCATTTCTGGCCTTCGCTTTTTTTACAGATTCGCCTTGATCTCGTTGCACAGCAGGTCCCCTGCGACGACGCGATCCTCGGCCGCGAAGCCGTCGACAAAGTTCGCACTGTAGAGCAGCTGGGCGCTGGGCGGGAATTCATCGTCGCCCGCCCACAGGAGCATCCGCAGGCGGTAATTCTCCAGCAGGGTGAACTCGAAGCCTGCGTCGCCAGCCTGCAGGGGCAGGCCGCCCATGGCGGTGCAGGCAGCGCGGAAGGCCTCCAGCCGCGTGCCGAAGCTGAACGCGGCGCGCTGCAGCACGCGGCCCGTGAACGGCTGGATATACAGCTCGCCCCACGGCATCTCGCGGAAGGTCAGGAAATCGCGTGATCCGGCGGTCTGCTTTCCCTCCAGCAGCCAGCGCATCAGGAACGTCTGCGCGGGCAGGCTCTTCAGGGCCGTTCCGCCCTCGCCGGAGATGGAGAACTCCGGGTGGGTGATGCGGTAGGGATGGCCGAGAAGGGTGAGGCGGAACGCGCCGTTCTCAAACGGCGTGCCGGTGCGCGCGGCGGCCTCCTGCGGGTCGAGCGCGGCGAAGCGCTCGCAATAGTGGGCAAACGGGACCTCTTCCTTGTGATTTTCGATCTGCATAACGGCTCCTTATTCCGCCGAGGCGAAGCGCGCGGCGTCGGTGTGCGGGAGGAAGCAGGCCGCGACAAAGGCGTCCATGTAGCCCGGGTGCGTGGACAGCTCCATATAGGTCATGTTGCGGGCGACCTGCTCGACGCGGTCGTTGGCCTCATCGGACAGGGCCATGGTATATGCGCCTGCGAGGGACGAGTTGCCGATGTAATGGAACAGCTCGAGCGGGACGTTCGGGAACATACCGATGCGGACGGCATTGCGCATATTGATGCCGCTGCCGATGCCGCCTGCGACATAGAAGCTCTCGATGACGCTCTCGTCCATATCCATGGCAGCAAGCAGCGTGTCGATGGCGGAGTAGATCGCGCCCTTGGCGCGGATGAAGTTGTCGATGTCGACCTCGTTCAGGGCGACCTCGCGGCCGGTGGCGGATTCCTCCGGCGTGGCGAGGATATAGCGGCCGCAGCCGTGGCGGTCGTGGGCGACGCGCTTGCCCTCGCGGACGAAGATGCCCTTGGAATTCAGGATCCCGGCGTGGAACAGCTCGGCGATCGTATCGATGATGCCGCTGCCGCAGAGGCCGACGGGCTTCTGGCCCGGCTCGCCGATGATGCCGAACGTCGGTTCCATCGTCTCGGGGTCGATGACGCAGGACTCGATCGCGCCGTCCGTTGCGCGCATGCCGCAGGAGATGTCGCCGCCCTCGAAGGCCGGGCCTGCCGAGCAGGCGCACGAGACCATGAAATCGCGGTTGCCGAAGACGATCTCGCCGTTCGTGCCGAGGTCGATGAACAGGGACAGCTCGTCGCGGTCCCAGAGCATGCTGGCGAACGTACCGGCGGTGATATCGCCGCCGACATAAGAGCCGATGTTCGGCGCAAGGCGAATGGCGGCGTCCGGATGGGCGGGCAGGCCGAGGTCGTGCACGCGCAGGCCGTCCCAGTGGAAGAAGGCGGGAATATACGGCTCCATGCGGACGGGATCGGCGTCCACGCCGACGAACAGGTGGTTCATCGTCGTGTTGCTCGCGACGCACAGGCGCACGATGCGCGCAGGCGGCAGCTTGGCATCCTTGCACAGGGTCTGCAGCAGGGGGACGAGCGTCTCCTTGAGGATGGCGTCCTGCAGCTTTTTGCGGCCGCCGGGCTTGCCCTGCTCGATGATGCGGTTGATGACATCCGCGCCGTAGCGGATCTGGCCGTTGCCGCCGGACGCCTTGGACAGCAGACGGCCGTCCTTCATGTCGAACAGCACGGCGGAGACCGTCGTGGTGCCGATGTCGATGCCGACGCCGCACATCGGGAGCGTGTCGTTCTGGCCGGTCACGTCGAAAACGGTGAAAATACCGTTCTGCAGCTCGCCGAGGACGCGCACGGCAAAGGCGTTGTCGCGCAGGGCCTTCGGCAGGCGGCGCATGGCGTACCACGGCAGACGGACGGCGTCGATGCCGTCCTGCGCCTCGAGCGCGCGGGTCAGGCGCTCGTTATCGGGCATGGTGTCGTCGAGCGTCGGCTCATCGAGCTGAAGGTCGACGGCGCGGAAGCCGTTGCCGAGGCTGATGCCTGCACCCTGGACGCCCGCGAGCAGCTCCTCGAAGATACGGATCTCCTCGCCGCTGGACAGGTCGGCCGTCTTCATGCGGCTGCGGTAGGCCGAGGCGATGTCCGGCACGAGCACCACGGCGTCGGACGCCGCGTGCATGCAGCACGAAAGGCGCCAGCCGTCTGCATACTCCTCGTCGGAGATATGGGACGTCTGCGGGCCGGTCAGCTCGCCGGAGACGAGCTTCACGCGGCACTTGCCGCACGAGCCGTTGCCGGAGCACGGCGCATCGATGGCGACGTTGGCCTTGCGCGCGGCGTCGAGCACGCTCTCCTCCGGGGAGACCGAGATCACGACGGGCTTTTCATCGTTTTCAAATTGGAAGGTCAGTTCAAACATGATCGGTGATTCTCCTAAATTCTATATTCCGCCGGGGCGGGAGGGTTCAGATTATGCAGGGAGAGGCAAATGGAAAAGTTGAGCGAGGCCGCCAGCCGTGTTGTCATTGCGAGGCCCCGAAGGGGCCGTGGCAATCTCGGGAAGGCAGTTACGGTTTCGCCGATTGCTCTCCCACGATGCTGCCGGGTACTGCGAGATTGCCACGTCGCTTCGCTCCTCGCAATGACACGTCAGGGTGGTGCGGCGATGCACCAGCGCCCTGACGCGGTTGAATTGCCCTGTACAAGGCGCTCAGTGAGCGCCGCTACAGACGCAATCGGTGCACACCATTTTAACGACAGCTTGTACGAGCTGCACTGCCTTCCCGAGATTGCCACGTCGGCCTACGGCCTCCTCGCAATGACAAGTCGGGGGCTGTCACCATTTTAACGATACACTGTGCCAACCGTCCGTGCAGCGCCGGGCCTGGCTGTCCCCTCCCCTACAAGGTGCAGCCGGGGCGTCAATATCGGTACTGTTATATCGATTCTGATTATAGCATCGGACAGGGCGGCTGTCAACCGGGAAACAACGCCGGGGCTTCATAATCAGCTTGTCAAAAAAGCCCTCCAGAGCTTTTTTGACAGTCTGTTAATAATATACCGTGCTCGGGTCGCAGAGACGGATGAACAGCTTGCCGTCCTCGATCCACATGCAGCCGTCGGCGGGGTAGTTCGGGGCAGCGGCAATGCTGTCTGCGTACTGCGCCAGCTCGTCGTCTGTGGCGTAGCGCGTTCCCATGCCGGTGGACATCACGATCATGCGCAGGCGGCCGTATTCGTTGATCTGGACGGAGGCTGTGCTGCGGCCGCCCATGATGAACGGCGTGCCGCTCCACAGGTCGCACAGCGTCGGATCCTCCACATATTGGCCGACAAATACGATCTCGAGATCGGGCGTGTAGCCCTCCATCGAGCGCGCGCGCGTGAGCATGGAGGTGTAATAGCTCGCCATGATCTCATTGGAATAGTAATTCGTGCGGTAGCAGCCGTTGCAGAACCATGCATACCCTGCCGACGCACCGGCAAGACACAGGCAGGTCAGCAGGCTGACCCACCGGCGCACGGCGTCGCGCCTCCAGCGCAGGCCGTCGCCCACGATGAGCGGCAGGTAGAACAGCGTGACGACGCCGTAGGTCATGAGCGTATGCGTCGCCGTTTCCGGGGCCATGATGAAAATGCCGTTTGCCGCAATGGGCAGGGCAGCCAGCAGGAGCACGACCGTGACGATCTTCTTCCAGTCGCGGTCCCGCCATGCCAGCGCAAGGCTGACGGCGGACAGCAGCAGGGAGGCCCACATGGCCCAGCGGATGAGCCGCGAATTCGTCAGGAAGGCATAGCCGGTCTTCGGCAGCAGGTAGAAGCAGCGCACGCAGCGCACGAGCATCTGCGGCAGCTCGGCAAAATTCAGCTTGCCCATGTTGTTGATGCCGCGATAGGCCGTGAGCGTCTCGTGATAGAGGCGCAGGCACAGATGCAGCAGCAGGAAATACACGACCATTGCCGCCGCGAGCACCCCGACAAAGCGCAGCGCGCGCAGGGCGACGGTCTTCCACGGAGTCTCGCTGTCGAGGCACTGCTGCAGCAGGCGCAGCACAAGCAGGGCGGCGGCAAGGGGGAAATAAGCCTGATAGACACCGATGGAGCAGGCGAGCGTCAGCGCCGCGCCGACAAGCCAACCCCAGCCGCTCCGGTCCGCCATCCAGACGGCCACGGCCGCCAGCAGGACGGCGAAGAGGTAATAGTGTACGGTGAAGGAAAACAGCATGGCCGAGGCCGCGGCGGGCCATGCCGCCGTGATGGCCGTGAGCACGGCGCACTGCCACGGCTTCTGCAAATGCAGCGCGCGCCAGAGGAACTGGCAGGCAAGGCCAAGAAAGGCGAGGCCGAGCAGGCCGTTGAACAGGGGCAGGTTGAAGTTGCCCATGGCGTGCCCGACGGTATCACCCAGAAGCGTCAGCATCCAGCGGCCGGAACGCAGGCCCGTTCCGTAGCCCTCCGGTGTGCAGACGATGTTGTCGTAGTTATTGATGTTGCCGACCAGCACATAGAGATAGCAGGCAAGCGCCGTCAGCACAAAGGCAGCGGCGCTGAGCTGGGTGCGGCGGTCGCGCAGGGCAGCGGCAAGGCCGCGCTGCACGCGGGGCAGCGGATCTCTCATCCTAATATCCTCCAATCTCTTCTCTCCGGATATTGCCCGGCAAGGGGACCGGCAGGCCGGTCCCCCGCGCGGGGTCTTGCGCAGCGGAGGCACGCCGCGCGGTTAAGCAGGACCGCATCATTCCGTGAAAGCATTCGGCGAAAAATATCCGGCGAAGGCCAAAGCTGCAATGATGCGGTGCTGCCCTTACTGTTCCGTAACGACAGCGAAGAACACGAGCGGCTCCTCGCCGCGGTTCTGAAGCATATGCGTGCCGCCCTTCGGGCAATAGTGGCACTGCCCGGCCTGCACGGTCTCTACGGTGTCGCCGACGGTGAACGTGGCCGTGCCGGAGACGATGTACATGATCTCGCTGTTCGTCTCGTGGGTGTGCCTGCCGATGGAAGCACCGGGCATGAGGCGGTCGAGCATGATGCAGTTCCGGCCGTCGGCATAGGCCTTCTTCAGCAGCTCCTTCTCGCCGCCCTTAAAATTGGGAACGCGGACTTCTTCGATCTTCGAAAAATCGATCAGCATGATAAATGGGACTCCTTTGGTGGGTTGGTTTTGTGGGATACGCGCTATTGGGGAAATCAACGCCGCGAGGCGCGGTGCTGCTGAGCCGCACAGGTTGACATAAAGCAGAACCGGCCAATGTAGGGGAGCGGCATGCCGCTCCCGGCGGTACGCTGCCGACCCGAACAGGCTGGCGATAAAACGGTGCGCACCGATTGCGTCTGTAGCGGCGCTCACTGCGCAGCCGTTGGCGGCTTTGCTGCCTTACGGATGCGGCGTGCCCTTGCGGGGAGTGACCGCCTTGCAGGCTGGCAATATTTGAGGTATGTATTTTATGGCGTGAGACCCCCAAGTTTGTCATTCCGGAGAGCGAAGCGACGTGGAAATCTCGCAGGACCCGGGTGGATAACAGGCAAGTTCCGACAAAATCGTGACTGCCTTCCCGAGATTGCCACGGCCCCTTCGGGGCCTCGCAATGACAAATCTGGAGGCCTTGCGCCGCTGAATTTGTGCCGCAACCATTGCCAGCCTGCATGGCGCTCGCTGAGCGCCGCTACATTTTTCTCTCGCGCGGCGGCCTTGTACAACGAGCGCCGCTACAGACGCAATCGGTGCGCACCATTTTAACAACGGCTTGTACGGACTGCAAGTGCCTTCCCGAGATTGCCACGTCGGCCTACGGCCTCCTCGCAATGACAAACCTTTGGTTTCCACCATTTTAACGACGGCCTGTTGATTGCGCAGGTGCAGCGCCGGGAGGGACATGTCCCTCCCCTACATATTAGATTTCACTCGAGCCGCTCCAGCCTGCACACCGTCTCCACATGGGCGCAGCGGGGGAAGAGGTCGACGGCCTCGGCGTGCGTGAGGGCGTAGCCCTGCTGCGTGAGGCTGCGGACATCGCGCGCGAGAGTGGCCGGGTCGCAGGAGACATAGACGATGCGCTGCGGGGCCATGCGGACCATGGCCTCGATGACATCGGCGGAAAGGCCCTTGCGCGGCGGATCGACGACGATGACATCCGGCGTCTCCCCGCCGCCGGTGATGGCAGCGCGGGTGCCGAGTAGCATCCTTACAATTCTCTTTTATTGTCTTATCCTGTCAAGATACTCATCATCAGAAATACCGGTCGGAAATTCGCAGTTGTATTCCTTCAGCAGAAGATTTTTCTCATCATATTTATCCTTAAGCACTGCTTTTAGATAGTCTGTAAAAAAGTTTTTGAACCATTGTACGCTCTCATTTAAATCAAAGAATCCATGTTCGCCCAATTGAATACCGAGACTGTTGTCGGGAGCGGGACTCCATTTCTCTTGATAGAGCATAAAAACCTGCGTGTGCGTTTGATGGAGTTCTTCTGATCTGTACTCCATAAACCATGAGTGGTATGGAATGCTGTTCCTGATACAATACTGTTTTGTGAGCTCGGCTATTTCCCAGCACCAAGCACAGTTATTTTCAACAACTTCTTCGACAGAAGAAAAAGTGTAATCACGGACTGTAAAGTTATCTTCATCCTGAAAATGAAGGTTTCCTTGTAGATCCTTATACCCATAGCGAATTGAAGCTACATAATCAAAAAACTCGTCTGGACTTAACTTCATTACGTCTTCATATTTTTTCACAGCATCAATCCCTCCATTTTTCAAACCTATTATTATAATTGTAACTGTAATCTTGTCATCCTGCCGCTCCCCGCCGCCGGTGATGGCAGTGTGGGAGCCTTGATGTATATACTTTCAAGTCTTTGATTCTTCTTTCTTCCTGTCTTTGATTACATAGGCAATAAAGAATCCGACCACGATGCCGATAAAATTACAGATCAAGTCATCAATATCGAAGCTTCTGCCAAATACCATCTGCAGCAGTTCTACAATGAATGGAACAGCGATGGCTACTACAAAGATGTTTTTTCTGTTGACTCTTTCTGTGACAAACGGGAGGAAAAACCCCAACGGTAAAAACATCGCTATGTTCCCTATGAGCATGGTTTTTACCCAACTGCCTATAGTGAGTTCACCTGATAATGCCTTTATAAGCGACGGTACTAAATTGAACCCGCCAAAGCTGAAAATCGGGAGCATTTCATCCCACCAGCCTAAGAGGATGCCATCAAAAAAGCTCAACCAGAAGTTTGCAGGTAAGACCACGAGACTAATTAATCCCGTAATATAACAGGTGAAAAGCAGCTTCATTATTTCTTTCAGCCACTCAACCTTGAGCTTGTTTCTCTTTACAGTGACCACTCTGATAATCAGATAAACGATTCCTACAAAGCATGTTATCGGCACCGCCTGAAAGAAATAACCCAGCACCGAGCCTGAATTCATTATTGATCTAAACCAGTTCAACATAATCTATTTCTTATCTCCTCCTATAGCCCTCGGACAACAAAACTACCGTTACAGCCCGATTTGACAACATAACGAGAGTCTCAACCTCTCGAAAAGGACCAAATGACAACAATCCGATAGTCTCAATCTCACATTTTTGCCGTTGATAGCGAAAGTAGAGTTACAGCAGCGGATTTTCCCAATTTTACTCTCTCGCTCTGTGGAAACATATCTATGCCCCCGCTAAAGACATAAACCCGTAAATGCCCTTATTTCAAGCCATTTCTCGACTCTTGACCTCATGTTCGTGACAGCAGAACGACAGTCTCCACATGGGCGCAGCGGGGGAAGAGGTCGACGGCCTCGGCGTGCGTGAGGGCGTAGCCCTGCTGCGTGAGGCTGCGGACATCGCGCGCGAGAGTGGCCGGGTCGCAGGAGACATAGACGATGCGCTGCGGGGCCATGCGGACCATGGCCTCGATGACATCGGCGGAAAGGCCCTTGCGCGGCGGATCGACGACGATGACATCCGGCGTCTCCCCGGCGGCGCAGAGGCGCTGGGCGGCCTGCCCGGCATCCGCGCAGAAGAATTCCGCGTTCCCGATGCCGTTGCGGCGGGCGTTTTCCTGCGCGTCGCGGATGGCGGCCCCGACAAGCTCGACGCCGACGGCGCGCTTCGCCTGCCGCGCAAGGCAGAGCGTGATGGTGCCCGTGCCGCAATAGAGGTCAAGGACCGTCTCTGTCCCGGTCAGCCCGGCTGCTGCCAGCGCTTTGCCGTAGAGCCGCTCTGCCTGCGTGCGGTTGACCTGATAGAACGAGCGCGGCGAGATGCGGAAGCGCAGGCCGCACAGGATATCCTCGATGGCATCGTCGCCCCAGAGCGTGCGCATGGTCTCGCCGAGGACGGCGTTGCCGCGGCGCGTGTTCGTATTGAGAACGACGGAGCGCAGGCCGGGCACGGCTTTACGCAGCGTATCGACAAGGGCGTCCTCCTGCGGGAGGCGCTCGCCGTTGACGACAAGACAGACAAGCACCTGGTCCGTAGCCTCGGCATGGCGGACATAGATGTGCCGCAGGAGGCCGGTGCGGGCAGCTTCGTCATAGGCCGGGACGTTCCAGCGGCGGGCGTAGCGCAGGACGGCGCTGCGCGCCTGCTCGGCGCAGGCGGGCTGGATGCGGCAGTGCTCCACGGGGACGACGTTGTGTGTTCCCTTTTCAAAAAAGCCCGCCTCGATGCCGTTTTTCCCCATGGCGACGGGGAACTGCGCCTTGTTGCGGTAGCCCTCGCACGCCGGCGCGGGCGTCAGGGCGACGAGCGGCAGGTTCTGCCCGCCGATGCGGTTCAGGGCGTCCGTCACGCGCTGCGCCTTGATGCGGCACTCCGCCGGATAGCGCAGGTGCCAGAAGTCGCAGCCGCCGCAGCGCTTCGCGTCCGGACAGAGCCGGGTGCAGCGGTCTGGCGAGGCCGTGAGGATACGCTCGATGCGGCCATAGGCCGCGTGCCTGCCGACGTGCGTGATGCGCAGGTCGTATTCCTCGTCCGGCGCGGCATTCGGCACGAAGACGGCGCAGCCGTCCACCCGGCAGACGCCGAGGCCCTCGCTCGTGAAGCCGGAGACGGCGGTGCGGTAAATTCCGTTCTTTTTCAGCATATGATTCCCCTGTTTCGGTTCGCGGAATGGGCCGGGCGAGTACCGACGGCGCTCTGTAGGGGAGGGGCATGCCCCTCCCGGCTTTGCGCTACCGGTTCGTGCAAGCTAACGTTACAATGGTAAACGCCCCGATTGTCATTGCGAGGAGCGAAGCGACGTGGCTATCTCGCAGCAGAGGCCCTTCTGTTCCCGGAATGCTCCGGCGAATTCGCAGCGCAGTCCCCG
>ENA-OWOV01000760-OWOV01000760.1-gut-metagenome-genome-assembly--contig:-NODE-760-length-9604-cov-5.261048_pt1 | contig 9604 bp, 9 predicted proteins | sample MGYA00248247_ERZ651799 | MGnify/ENA primary metagenome ERZ651799 (study PRJEB26908, sample SAMEA4031712) | gut metagenome | biome: gut; feature: normal infant; material: stool | place: China | collected 2015 ...
ACACCGGAAAGAAAGATTGAAAAAAAATCATATAATGATATTTTAGAATACGTCAGAAAAGAAATATCAAAAAATCATGCCAGTGAACTTGCAGAAATAATAACCGATCCGGAAGCTCAAGTTGTACTTCGTGACCGAATTGTTCATTATCTAAATGCCGGAAGTTTTACTTGTGCTGAAGATATGAATTTTCAGCAACTTGTGAACAAAATTCATGAGGATATGTCAAGCTTTGGTGTCATTACACAATACATATATGACAAAGATGTTGAGGAAATCAACATCAATGCATGGAATGATATTGAGGTTATTTATCCTACCGGACTTGTAAAGCTTGATGAAACGTTTGCTTCACCGCAACAAGCAACAGATATAGTGCAAAAAATGTGTGCCTATGGCGGTATTCGTCTTGATGAATCACAACCCGTTCAAGATAGTTATATTTCAAAGGGTGTACGTTGCAGTGCTATTATGCGTCCTGTTGTGGATAGAGAAATAGGTGTATCAGCGTCAATACGTCGTCAGAAAACAGTTGCAATTACTCGTGATAATCTACTTAAAAGCAATACTGCATTAGCCGAAGAACTTGATTTTTTGACTATATGCGTGAACAGTGGTGTATCAGTCGGTTATGCCGGCGGTACAGGAAGTGGTAAGACGACGGATATGGGCGTTCTGCTTAAAAATATTCCGTATGATAAACGTATTTACAGTATTGAGGATAGCCGAGAGTTAGACCTCATTGCAAAAGACGATAACGGCAAAGTGTTAAATCGTGTTATTCATACGGTAACACGTCCACACGAAGATCCTAAAAGTAATGTGGATGCAGAGTTACTTTTAAAGGAAGCATTAAGACAACACCCTGATATAATTGTTCCGGCGGAAATGCGTGGAAGTGAGGCATGGACTGCGGTAAACGCCGGATTGACAGGTCATACGATTGTTACTTCGGTTCATGCAAATTCAGCTGAAGAGGCATACGAACGTATCTTCATGTTATGTCTTGAGAAAAACGCAAATATGACTGAAAAAATGTTAATGCGTCAGATATTAAAAGCATTTCCGGTTATGGTATTCAAAAAACAGCTTAGTGACGGCTCAAGAAAGATTATGTCTATCGTTGAAGGTATTGATTATGTAGACGGAAAAATTCAGTTTAACACATTATATCGTTTTCAGAAAACCAACGAATATATGGATGACAATATGAAATTGCACATTGATGGATTTCATAAAAAAATAAACTGTATATCCGATAGGTTGGCATTGAAATGGTATGAAAACGATGTTGACGAAACTACTATAAAAAAGTATGCTCGTTCTGATTGGTCAGCCGCTACCGCCTATGAAATATATGAAAGAGGTGAAGTGAATGACACTGTTTAGAGTATTGACGGTTGTTTTCGTATTTTTCGGCTTGTATTTTATTTGTAGAGCTATCTTCGGTGATAAGTCTATAAAATCTAACAAGTGGAAACAAAAACAATCGCCTCAAGCAATACTTAATGCAAGAAAAGAAATAATAACGGGTAAGAAATTATCCAAATTTGAAAAATTCAAAGCCAATGCAGAAGAAGTACTACGACTATCAAATACAAAAATGACGTGGGAGCAGTTTGAACTGCTTGATGTACTTTGTATTGCAGTAGGTGTTGTGATAGGCTTGATATTCAACAATGTTATTCTTTCTGTCATAATGGGTGGCATAATGGCATATATGCCGTTAGTTGTACTCAAAATGAAACAGCATAAGTATTCTGTTTATCTAAATGAACAGTTGCAGTCGGCACTTAATACTGTCACTACGGCATATTTGAAGAATGATGATATTAACCTTGCTGTAAAAGAAAATCTGCACCGTATAGATGAACCGCTTAATACCATCTTTCGTGAGTTTATCGCTATGAATACTTTTATTGATAGTGATATTGTAAAGAACATAAAAATCATGAAAGAAAAAATAAACAACGGATATTTTCACGAATGGTGCGATTATCTTATGTTGTCCCAAAAAGATAGAAACATGAAGTATGTTCTGCTTACCATTGTAAGCGAAATATCAGAAGCAAAAAATATGCAACAAGAATTAAATACTGCAATGTTCAATATCTATAAGGAATTTGCTATGGTTGCAGGATTAGTGATATTTATAGTGCCGGGAGTTAAATTGTTAAATACAGATTGGTATGGTTACTTAGTTAATACCGGAGTTGGTAAATTTGTTGTAGCTTTATCTTATTTGGTTACGTTCTTATCTTTCATACATGTCGTGAAAGTAACACAACCGACTAACGAAATGTAGGGAGGATGTAGAAATGTTTTTTATAATTGTAATAGGGCTGATAGGCTTTGGTTTGTATGAACTTGTTACAACTGTATACACAGTTCCAAATCGCCAAACCAAAAAATCAATTAAAAGATTGACAAAGCAAAAAAAGTTATTGGAAGACCTTAGAGAATTTTTTGTTGATCCAATTTCAAAGGTTATTTTGAAATTTATAAAAATGGACAGAATTGCAAGAGAAAAAAAGCGAAAAGACCTTTTGAGAGTAGGTATGGATATTACACCGGAAAAATATTATGCGGATGCAATAGTTATATCATTGTGGATATTATGTTTGGGAGTCTTGTTTATATTAATAGGACTTCCTCTTTTTTTCGCTATTTCTGTTATACTCTCGGTTGCATTGTTTTTCAATAATATTGAAGTAGTCAATAAAAAAATTAATCTTATAAATCAAGCAATAACAAGAGATTTACCTAAGTTTGTAATGATATATGACCATGCAAGAGGAGATAACGTACAACTTGTCGATATTATAGAAAAATATCGACAAGCAGCTTGTAAGGAGTTCCTATATGATCTTGACTTATTGATTGTTGATTTAAAAACAAGTAGTGAAGAGGCTGCGTTAATATCGTTTTCTGAGCGTACTAATATTCAAGAATTGAGTAATTTTGTGAATATATTACTTGGAAGTATAAAGGGCGATGATGTAAGTACAGCTATTAAACTTACGGAACGAGAGATGGAGGTGATTAGAAGAGAAGAAAAAAATAGAAAGATACTTGCTTTGCCGGATAAAGTTAGAATGGCTATAGTTGCAACAGGAGTGATGGCTGCAATAGTAGCCGTGACACCAATTATTATGGATACAGTAAAAGGTATATCAATGTTTAAATAAAAAGGAGAAATGATTATGAAAGTTGAAAAAGTTTTAAGTTTAAAAAGTAAGGCGGAAATAAAGCTAAATAATCTGAAAAATGATTTGTTAAGACAACAAAAAGAAGGAATATCAGGGTTTGTTGTATCATTGTTGCTCATTTTGGCGGCAATAGTTGTAGGTGCAGTATATATGAAACTGGCGAACAAAGGAATGGAAACCATATTCCAAGATATGATTAATCGTATAATTAACGGTTTTAAGGAATAATTAACGGTGAAAAATATGGCTAAAAATTTTGCAAAAAAGAAAAAAGGAAGTATCGCAATATGGCAGATATTTGAGATTATTCTGTTTGCGGCGCTTGTTTATACATTCATAACATTATGGCCCGTTTTTCTGCAAAAGCAAAATATCGATTACATAGCTAAAACAATGGTGCGTGCGGTTGAAACAAACGGTCGTATTGATTCATCAATTACAGATTTACAACATGAGTTGGAAAATGATTTCGGTGTTGAACTTGATGATGTAAGGTGGACAACTCAATATGTTCCGGGAACAAACAAAATTCAAATTAAATCTAAATTTGAATTGACAGTTACAGACCATGCAACAATACGCATTATGAATCCTACATTTGGTGATCCGCTTGATATAAATGTACCGATGTCAAAAACATTGGTAGGTGTATCACAGGTATTCTGGAAGTAGGTGATACAAATGCAATATAAGAAAAAAGCATTTTCAGGTATAGGTTTTATATTGGCTATATTTATGTTTGGTATAGCATTGTTTATAACAATGGAATACTATCATATATTCACTACAAAAGAAAGTGTTGATATTGATGTATCACGAGCATTGAATATATCTGTTGACCTTGCAATGCAGGATATAGACTGGATTCAACATAATTCAGTTATGGATACGACAAAAGCGGAAAAGGAATTTAAAAGCTATTTAATAAATGATATGGGACTAAACAGTAATTATGAAAAGTATGATTCTAATGGTGAATTTTTGTATCAAATAATCATTGATGAAACAAAAATTCAAAGAACACCTGCTAAATTTAAAGTGAGTGGAAGAATACGAATGAAACCCGTAACAGTACGAAGTGTCTTGCCTGAAACATTTGATGTTCCATTTTCAGAAGAATCAAAAAATACACGATATGATGATTAAACAAGGAGGTGCAGAGTATGAATACAATGGTTGTTAATTGCTATGCCGGACCGGGTGCAGGTAAAACTACTTGTGCTTGGGAAGTTGCGTCACAACTCAAGAAAAAAGGTATTAATACCGAATATGTTTCGGAGTATGCCAAGGAACTGGTTTGGGAGGGGAAATATGATGTACTTGAAAATCAAGAACATCTTTTTGCAGAACAAGCCAAACGTCTTGAAAGACTTCGTGGAAAGGTAGAAGTTATAGTAACAGATTCGCCGATTTTGATGAGCCACATTTATGGCCGAAACAACAGCACGGATTTTACAATGCGTATCGATGATGAATATAAAAAGTATTATAACTTCAATCTTTTTATAAAACGTGGTGATACATTTCAGCAAGCCGGACGCATTCAAAATCTTGAAGAAAGTAAGGCACTTGACAGAAAGATAATGAATATGTTAAAAGAAAAAAATATTTATTTCGGTGTATATTCACACGAAAATGTAAAATATATTTCGGATAACATAATTAAAAATTTGCAAGCAGTCAGAGAAAAGCCTGAAATTGAAATTAAAGCTACTCCGACATTAAAAGATGCCGCATTATATGATAAGTTATACGGTAAAGAAACAGTAAACGGCTATTTTATCGTTGACAGTGTGACATTGAATAACAATACATTTGTTATGGGATATAATCCAAATGCACCACAACCGTATGTGACATGGCAAAAGTCAGATGATGAGTATTCTTTAGGACATTATTTTAGTAATGAATTAAAGGCTAAATGCGATTTGTTAAAACGGGCTGATAATACTCTGAATAATGAAAAATATGATTTTATAGATAATATTGAAAGCAGTATATCTAATGGACAAGCAGTTGAACCTCAAGATTACGATTTCTATAAAACATTAGTGTCGGAGCCTGAACAGATTAATTCTGAAGTCGATATGAATGAAGATTTTGAAATGTAGGAAATCAGAAAGGAAAAACATTTAAAATGGCAGAAGAAATGAACGAAACTGAAAGATATTATCGTGAAGCAATAAATGATCCATATAAGTGTATGGAAACTGTTAAGAAAGCTCCATGGTCGATTAGATATGCAAAGGAACAAACACTTGAATTGTGTATGGAGGCAGTACAAAATGACGGAGAAGTGCTTGCATACGTCAAAGAGCAAACACCCGAAATATGTATGGCAGCAGTGAAGAATAGTGGGTGGGCATTAGAATATGTCAAAGAACAAACATCAGATATATGCATGGCAGCTGTAAATAGTAATGGATTGGCGTTGAAATATGTCAAAGAGCAAACACCCGAAATATGTATGGCAGCTGTAAATAGTAATGGATTGGCGTTGAAATATGTCAAAGAACAAACACCCGAAATATGTATGGCAGCAGTGAAGAATAGTGGGTGGGCATTGGAATATGTCAAAGAACAGACACCCGAAATATGTATGGCAGCGGTACAAGAAAATTTCCGAGCAATACGTTTTGTCAAAGAACAGACACCTGAAGTATGTATGACAGCTGTTAATGAATCAGCTAAGGCATTGCAATACATAGAACATCAGACACCGGAAATGTTTATTGCAGCAATGAAGAATAGTGGGTGGGCATTAGAATATGTCAAAGAACAAACATCAGATATATGCATGGCAGCTGTAAATAGTAATGGATTGGCGTTGAAATATGTCAAAGAGCAAACACCCGAAATATGTATGGCAGCTGTAAATAGTAATGGATTGGCGTTGAAATATGTCAAAGAACAAACACCCGAAATATGTATGGCAGCAGTGAAGAATAGTGGGTGGGCATTGGAATATGTCAAAGAACAGACACCCGAAATATGTATGGCAGCGGTACAAGAAAATTTCCGAGCAATACGTTTTGTCAAAGAACAGACACCTGAAGTATGTATGACAGCTGTTAATGAATCAGCTAAGGCATTGCAATACATAGAACATCAGACACCGGAAATGTTTATTGCAGCAATGAAACATGATAGCAGAGCGGTAAATTATATTTCAGAAGAATGTGCAAAATCTTTGATAAATAACGTTGAAAAAAGAATATCTAACGGACAAGCGGTTAAACCGGAAGAATACTATGCATATCAAAACTTAACAGCTGAGCTTGAACCAATTAATTCCGAAGTTGATATGAATGAAGATTTTGAGATGTGAAAGGAAGATGAAAAATGAAGAAAGTGTATAAAAGTATTTTAGCGGCAACCATAGCACTATCGACAACGATGTCGATAGTAACAGGATTTGCGGCAAACAACGACAAAGAAAAAAATCAAGAAAATAATTCGGCTATAACATATAATGCCGGAAACGAGATTAAACCTGATGTACAAGTTTTAAGCGATAACGGTACACAACTTACAAAAGGTGTGGATTATGATTTATCTTATGAGAACAATGTAAATGTCGGTAAGGCTACGGTCAATATTACATTCAAAGGCAATTATGAAGGTACAAGAAGTGTAAACTTCAATATCATTGCCAAAGCACTATCAAACGATTTGATTGATATATCGGAAACACCGGCACAAACATACACAGGAAGTGCCATTACACCAACACCAACAATTAAATTTGGTGATGTCACACTTGTTAAGGACAAGGACTATACATTGTCATATGCGGACAATGTCAATGCCGGTAAAGCAAAAATAAATGTATCGTTCATCGGCAACTATTCCGGTACGGCTTCAACGACTTTTGATATTATAGCGGATGTACTTAATCAAGAGAAAGTAAATATATCAGAAACAGCTGCGCAGACTTATACAGGAAGTGCCATTACACCTACACCGACAATAAAATACGGTGAGGTCACATTGGTTAAAGATAAAGATTATAATTTGACTTACACCGATAATGTAAATGTCGGTACTGCCAAGATTAATATAACATTTATTAATAACTACTCAGGTACGGCAGAATCAAGCTTTAATATCATACCGGATGTTCTAAATCAAGAAAAGGTTGATATATCAGAAATAGCAAAGCAAACGTACACAGGAAAAGAAATCACACCGACACCGACAATAAAATACGGTGATGTTACTTTAGTTAAAGATAAAGATTATACATTAACATACGCCGATAACGTAAATGTCGGTACTGCTAAGGTAAGTATTGCTTTCATAGGTAACTATTCCGGTACGGCATCAACAAGTTTCGAGATTACTGCAAGAGTAGTTTCTGAGGACGATAAAACAATTATAATTCAAGCAATTCCGAACCAAACATATACCGGCAGTGAAATTAAGCCTGAACCGGTAATCATTGATAAGAACAGATAAAATAAGATGAATTTAAAGGAAGGGGGTAATGGCAGTGAAAAATAAAATAACTGCTGTTATAACTGCGTTTGTTTTGTCGGTAAGTTGCATATTTATCACTGCGATGGCAGATGAAACAAATATAGAGCCGACACCTATACCTACAATATCACCTGTTCCGACCGATGATATAGACATAACAATAGACGGAAAAAGATTAGTTAAAGATGTTGATTATAAGCTGACATATCGCGACAATATAAATGTTGGTACTGCAACTGTTGTAGTTACGTTTATTGGCAATTACTCCGGACAGAAAGAACAAACATTTAATATAGTGCGAAAAAAATCTTCTTCATCATCATCGAAAAAGGATAATACTAAAGTTGAAGTAATACAGAATAATAATGTATTATTAACAACTGAAACAAACGGTGATGTAAATGTAACAATACCGAAAAACATTGAGTATAACAGCGTTTATAAGGTGATAGTTACTGTTAAAGGTGTAGCACAGGCGAACAAGGACGTTGAAATTAAAGATAAATATGGCAGAACATTAAGAGGAAGAACAGATAAAAATGGTATTGCATATTTACAGGTTGTTTCGGATGAAACACCAAAGCCGGCTGTGGCAATAACGCCAACACCGACAGCACAATCATCAGAAATACATAAATCATATATTTCAGGATATGACGATAATACATTCCGTCCTGATGGAAATATAACAAGAGCCGAAACTGCGGCTATGTTATATAGAGTATTAACTAATACAAAATCAGGTGAATCAATTAGCTTTTCTGATATAAAAGAAAGTGCGTGGTATTATGAGTCTGTAACTGCAATGAGTAAAGCGGGAATTATAAACGGATATACTGACGGAACATTCCGTCCTGAGAATCAAATTACAAGAGCGGAATTTGTTACGATGATAATGCAGAATAAAACATTATCCGAATTTGATACAATACCGTTTACAGATGTGAAGTCGGATTTGTGGAGTGCAAAATATATTTATTCGGCTTATAAAGAAAAATATATAGATGGATATGAAGATAACACATTTAAACCTGATAATCCGATAACAAGAGCGGAAGCAGTTAAGATAATTAACAGTGTTCTTGGTAGAAATGATTACAGAAATGAAAAAAATCCGTTTGGTGATGTTTCGCAAAATCATTGGGCATATAAACAAATTCTTGAGGCAGCAGTAGAACATACAAAATAAAATGCAAAGGGAGGAATACCTCCCTTTTTGCGTTTGGAAAGGAGCATTTATAATGAAAAAAACTATAAAAAATATATTTGGTTTAATTTTGATAACCATAATGATATTATCAGTAAGTGTTGCAAATGCAGATAATAATTTTGGAATTTCATTATTCTCAGGAACAAGCTCTTCTGATTCTAATTCGATACCGGGAACTTCAGATTTGTATTATTCGTTTGCAGATGGTGTTTTATCAATTTATGGCTCTGGAAAAGTACCGGCTAGCTTGTCAGCAACATGGACCAGTTCTAAAACTGTAAAATTTAATCCGGGTGGTGTAACTGAAATAATTATTGAAGAAGGAATAACAGGAATTAATGAAAGATTAACAAGACCATTTAAAAATAATACTATTAGTGTAACATTACCAAGTTCGCTTGAATATATCGCTGAAAGCACTTTTAATAATTATACGAAACTCGAAACTGTTACAATACCTGATAACAGCAAATTAAAATACATATATACAAGTGCATTTGAAAAATGTACATCACTAAAAAACATTAATCTGCCGGAAGGATTGGAATCAATTTATTCACGAGCATTTATAAGCTGTTCCAATTTGACTAACTTGACACTTCCAAGTACATTGACACGAATTGATGAGATAGCATTTTCTAACGGTCCGAGATTTAAAAACAATGAATTAACTGTCCCTAAAGGTGTTACAACAATAACGTCACGT
>ENA-OWOV01000761-OWOV01000761.1-gut-metagenome-genome-assembly--contig:-NODE-761-length-9582-cov-5.089216_pt1 | contig 9582 bp, 7 predicted proteins | sample MGYA00248247_ERZ651799 | MGnify/ENA primary metagenome ERZ651799 (study PRJEB26908, sample SAMEA4031712) | gut metagenome | biome: gut; feature: normal infant; material: stool | place: China | collected 2015 ...
AAGCAGGTCAACTATGTCTGCATGGCCGAGTACGATGCCACCATGCCCAACTGCGAGGTCGCCTATCCTCCCGTGGAACTGAAGAATGTTCTGGGCCAGTACCTGTCTGAGAACGGCAAGACCCAGCTGCGCATTGCCGAGACCGAGAAGTACGCTCACGTCACCTTCTTCTTCAACGGCGGTGTGGAGGCTCCCTACGAGGGTGAGGACCGCTGCGTCATCCCCAGCCCGAAGGTTGCCACCTACGACCTGCAGCCTGAGATGAGCGCCCCTGAGGTGGCTGCTGAGTGCGTCAAGCGCATCGAGAGCGGTAAGTATGACGTGGTCATCCTGAACTTTGCCAACTGCGACATGGTCGGCCACACCGGCGTGTTCGATGCCGCTGTCAAGGCCGTTGAGGCTGTGGATACCGCTGTGGATCAGGTGGTCACCGCTGTGCTGAACGCCGGCGGCTGCGCCTTTATCACGGCTGACCACGGCAACGCCGAGAAGATGATGAACCCGGACGGCACTCCCTTCACCGCCCACACCACCAACGTGGTGCCCTTTGTGGCCGTTGGCTGCGGCGATGTGAAGCTGCGCGAGGGCGGCTGCCTGGCAGATATCGCCCCCACCATGCTGCCCTATATCGGCCTGCCTGTCCCCGCTGAGATGACCGGCAAGAGCATCATCGTGGAGTAAGCACTCTGTAAAAGAGCTTTCCTGAAACGCAAAAAGACCTCCCCGTGCAGGTGCTGCCTGCATGGGGAGGTCTTTTGCTGTATCGCTTAGTAGTGCAGCTGGTCAGCGGTCAGTGCTTCCAGCACCGGCAGCATGGCGGCTGCCTCGGCCTTGGCGGCGGGCGGATCCATATCGCGGTAGTTGCCGCATTCCACCTCGCTGGCACCGGGGATATCCCCCTCAAAGGCGGCCATGAAGCGGAAGGAATCCACGGTCAGCTCCAATGCCTGCGCCGGGGTCAGCCCGCGGGTGAGCAGGTAGAAGCCGGTGCGGCAGCCCATGGGGCCAACGTAGATCACGCCGTCCTTCACCGCGCTGTTGCGGGCGTAGGTGGCAAACAGGTGCTCCAGCGTGTGGGCGGCACCGGTGGTCAGATAATCGCCCTGATTGGGCTTCTTCATCCGGATGTCCCAGGTCAGCACATCACCGTCCTGGCGGCTCAGGTACATGCCCCGGTCCAGTTTGGTGTGATCGACACAGAAGCTTGCAATGCGTTCCATGATGTTCTCCTTCAGGATCAGGCCTGCAGGCGCTGGACACTGCCGTGGACACAATCCACAGCGATATCCAGGCCATCGCGGATGTGGCTGCAGGCACCTGCAGCACCCACGATGGTGGGCTTGAGCAGGGAGTTGCCCACAATGGCAGCGTGGCTGTTCAGGCCGGGCTCCTCAACCACCAGAGCGGCGGCATCACGAACATAGCTCAGCATCTCGTTGCTGGTGGAGGGAACGACCAGCACCATGCCGGGGCGGAACTTTGCCTTGACCTCCTCCAGAGTGCGGCAGACGCAGGCCTTGCCGCTGGCGGAGACCAGATCGGTCTTGCCGCGGCCCACGCCTACACCGGTGGCCAGGCAGTTGCCCACCATGTGGATCTTGATCATGTTGGTGGTGCCGGAAACGCCCACAGGCACGCCTGCGGTCACAACGGTCAGCTCGCCGTTGTGCAGGTAGCCGTTCTTCTCGGCCAGAGCGGTGGACATCTCGATCAGCTCATCGGTGCTGTGGGCGGGGCCCATCAGCAGGGAAGTGATGCCCCAGCTCAGGGAGAGCTGACGCTGCACCTGCTCGTCCATGACGCAGGCAATGATGGGCTGCTTGGGGCGGTACTTGCTCAGCAGGCGGGCGGTGTTGCCGGATTCGGACACGGTGACGATGGCGGCAGCGTTCACGTCCTTGGCGGTCAGGCAGGCAGCGTGAGCGGTTGCATCGCTGACGCTGATCTGGATCTCGGCGTGGCGCTGGGGGCGGTAGTGCTCCTCGTTCTCGGTGCGCTCTGCAATGGCAGACATGGTCTTGAGGGCCTCCACGGGGTAGTCACCGGCAGCGGTCTCACCAGACAGCATGATGGCGGAGGTGCCATCGTAGATGGCATTTGCCACGTCGGAGATCTCGGCACGGGTGGGGCGGGGGTTGACCATCATGCTGTCCAGCATCTGGGTGGCAGTGACGATGGGCTTGCCGAAAGAGAAGGAGCGGTCGATGATGTCCTTCTGGATGCCGGGCAGCTCGGTGAAGTCGATCTCAACGCCCAGGTCACCACGGGCCACCATGACGGCATCGGCTGCGGAGAGGATGCTGTCGATGTTGTTCACACCCTCGCGGTTCTCGATTTTGGCAATGATGCGGATGTTGGAATCGTACTCATTCAGCAGGTTGCGGATGTCGTACACATCCTGTGCGGTGCGCACAAAGGAAGCAGCGATGAAGTCAAAGCCGTTCTGCACGCCAAAGATGATGTCCTCGCGGTCCTTCTGGCTCAGGTAGGGCATGGACAGATGCACGCCGGGCACATTGACACCCTTTTTGGTCTTGATCTTGCCGCTGTTCAGCACGGTGCAGATGATGTCGGTGTCGGTGACCTGCTCAATGTGCAGCATGATCAGGCCGTCGTCCAGCATGATGGTGCCGCCGGGCTGCACGTCCTGGGGCAGATCCTTGTAAGTGACGGAGCAGATCTCCTTGGTGCCCTCCACCTCGCGGGTGGTCAGGGTAAAGGTCTGGCCGGCTTCCAGCATCTCCACACCGTTCTTGAACTCCTTCAGGCGGATCTCGGGGCCCTTGGTGTCCAGCAGGGCGGCAACGGGCTTGCCCAGCTCCTCACGCAGAGCTTTCAGCTTTGCCAGACGGCCGCCGTGCTCCTCGTAGGAACCGTGGGAGAAGTTGAAACGGGCCACGTTCATGCCGTTTGCGATCAGGTCGCGCAGGACATCGCCCTTATCGGTAGAAGGGCCCAGGGTGCAGATGATCTTCGTTTTTCTCATAAAATACCTCCAACGTTCACGCTATATATCTTGACGCAGCAGCCCAAGCTGGCTGCTCTCTGGCGGGCAGTGATTGCTTTGCGCCCGCGGCGGCAGTATACGCCAATATGGCTGTTTCAATAAACCATACCACTATACATTATAAGCTCTTGGATACAATAGCGCAAGAAAAATCTTTGCAAAGAAACTGCTAAGATTTCATCAGGTTTGAACAAAAAACTTTCCACCACAAAGCGCTTGCATAACCGGCGGGATTTGCTTATAATGAAGGTAAGCAAAAGTGCGACTGTTCCGGGGCAGCCCGGAGGAAAATGGAGTGAAAACATATGGAAAAGCGTGTATTTTTGATCGTACTGGACAGCTTTGGCATCGGCGCGGAGCCGGATGCAGCCGCCTTTGGCGACGAGGGCACCAACACGCTGGGGGCCATTGCAGGGCATCCCAATTTCAACTGCCCCAACCTGAAAAAGCTGGGCCTGTTCAACATTGACGGTGTGACTGCGGGCGAAAAGACCGACGCGCCCGCCGGTGCCTTTGCCCGCCTGCAGGAGCAGAGCATGGGCAAGGATACCACCATCGGCCACTGGGAGATTGCCGGTGTGGTCAGCCCGAACCCGCTGCCCACCTTCCCCAACGGCTTCCCGGAGGAGCTCATTCAGGAGTTTGAGGCAAAAACCGGCCACAAAGTCCTCTGCAATCTGCCCTATTCCGGCACCGAGGTGCTGAAGGACTACGGCGAGCAGGCCATGAAGGAAAATGCCCTCATCGTCTACACCAGTGCCGACAGCGTGTTCCAGGTGGCTGCCCACGAGGAGCTGGTGCCCGTGCACGAGCTTTACCGCTACTGCGAGATCGCCCGCGAGATGCTGAAGGGCGCGTACGGCGTGGGCCGTGTCATCGCCCGGCCCTTCCTGGGCAGCAGCGCCGAGACCTTCTACCGTACCACCAACCGCCACGACCTGAGCCTGAAGCCGCCCCGTGCCACCATGCTCGACCTGCTGAAGGAGGCCGGCAGGGATGTCATCGCCGTGGGCAAGATCTTTGATATCTTTGACGGGCAGGGCGTGACCGAAAAGATCAAGACCACCGGCAACACCAATGGTATCGCCTTCACCAAGGCATTGCAGACCCGGGATTTCGAGGGCCTGGCCTTTGTGAATCTGGTGGATTTTGATATGCTCTACGGCCACCGCCGCGACGTGCCCGGCTATGCCGCCGCCGCCACCGAATTTGACCGCTTCCTGGCCGACTTCATCCCCGGGATGCGGGAGGGCGACCTGCTGATGATCACCGCCGACCACGGCTGCGACCCCTCCTACACCAAGACCACCGACCATACCCGCGAGTATGTGCCGTATCTGGTCTGCGGCAAGGGCGTGAAGCCCGGTGTGGACCTGGGCACCCGGCTCTGCTTTGGCACCATTGCACAGACCGTGTGTGAATATCTGGGCGTGGATGCTTCCAGCCTGGACGGCCACAGCGTGCTGCAGGAGATCCTGAAGTAATATCGGCCCTCTCCGTCACGCGCCCGCGTGACGGAGAGGGTTATTTTTTGTGCAAAGTCTTGAACAATATAGTCAGTTGTGGTAGACTAGCACATGCACGCCCGGTGCGTACAAAGTTTACGCCGGGCGCAGGAATTGATATGGTTTCAGAATAGAAGGAGACTATCACATGAGAATCAATCGTACTCTGGGGCTGGCACTGACCGCTGCTGTGCTGGCTGTTGCCATGACTGGCTGCTCCAATAGTGCATCTTCCACCGCATCCTCCGCTGCTTCCAGCGAGGCTGCTTCCTCTGTGGCTGCTTCCAGCGAAGCTGCCGAGAGCGAGGCCGCTGCCGCCAGCGTTGTCAGCACCGAGGATCTGGACGTGAACGGCACCACCTACTCCGCTGACTGCTACGGCGAGTTCACCCTGTCCAACGGCGACACCATGAAGCTGTGGAAGGTGAAGGACGCTTACGCAGACCTGAGCGCTCTGCCCATGAAGGGCATGGCCGAGGAGTTCCCCATCGAGGCCGAGGCCGAGCAGATCTATGTTGCTGACGTGACCAGCAACGGCGAGACCACCCGCCAGTATCTGCGCACCGACAAGGCTGGCCGCAACGGCACTGTCTCTGTCAAGACCTTTGAGCTGGGCGACGCTGAGTAATCGCGCTTCCCTGTAAAATCAGCAGACAACAAGCCCCGGACCTTTTGCAAGGCCCGGGGCTTGTGCTGTTTTATCCTGTTTTATTCTCCGCTGCTGCTGGAGCCGAACAGGGCATCCAGCACGGTGGAAGCGGCCTGATGCAGGGAGTTGGCAGCAGATTCCACCTGCTCCTGCGTGGGCAGAGAGATAGAAGGTGCTTCTGCTCCGCCGGTGGATTCACTGCTGGCTTCACTCTCAGCAGGTGCTTCGGTGGAAGCCTCGCTCTCGGCAGGCGCTTCGGGGGTGGGTTCTGCGGGCTGCTCATCGGCAGGCTGTTCCGCAGGCACGCTCTCGGCAGGTTCCTCCACAATGACGCTGTCGGGCGATTCCTCCACAGAGGTGCCCGCGTTGGGGTCAGCCGTGGGGGTGTATACCTCGGTCTTTTCAGGGGTCTGCTGGGTATCGCTCACGGTGCCCTCGCCGCCCAGAACGGATGCAATCAGTTCCTTGGCCTGGCTGACGGAGTTCTCATCCGGCTTCATCACATAGAGGCTCTGACCCTTTGCGGAGTAGCACTGGGAGCTCTTGCCGCCGGTGCCGGTCACGGTATAGCTCTGGATGTCCCAGTCAGACAGGCTTGCCAGCTGCATCCGCACCAGTGCGGAGATCTGCTCCTGAGAAAGGCTGGTCACAAAGCAGTCGGACACAGCATCCATCAGCTTGGAGAAGCTCATCAGCACGGTGGGGGATTTGATCTTGTTCATCATTGCATTGATGACTTTCATCTGGTTGATGCCGCGCTGGATATCGCCGGAGGCAAAGGCGTGACGCTCACGGGCAAAGGCCAGAGCGCTCTTGCCGTCCAGATGGTTCCAGCCCTCGGCAAAGGTGGTGGGGTCATAGTAGCCGGGGCTGCCCACCGAGGTGAACGCCTGATCGGAGTAGACATCCACGCCGCCCACGGCATCAATGATGCTGATGAAGCCCGCAAAATTGATGCGGAGGTATTGGTCCACATTGACCCCGTACAGGTTGCCCAGGGTTGCCATGCTGGTCTCCACGCCGTACAGACCGGCATGGGTCAGCTTGTCCTTGCTGTTGGTGCCCGCCAGATCAACGTAGTAATCGCGGGGGGTGTTGATGAGCGCCACCCGTTTGGTGGAGGGGTTGACCACGGCAAGGATGTTCACATCGCTGCGGGCCTTTTCAGTCAGTTCGCCGCGGTTGTCCACGCCGCTCAGGTAGACCACAAAGGGCTCCTTGGTGATCTTGTTGGCCTCGGTGCCGGTGACAAGGCCGGATGTCACGTTGTCCAGTGCACTCAGGCCCTGCTGCGCCCAGACACAGCCCAGTGCCAGAAAGGCGCACAGGAACACCGAGAACACCCGGGATACCTTGCGGGGGGCGCTGTACTCCTGGCAGCGCTTGACCAGCAGCCAGAACAGCACCAGCAGCGCCGCAATGATGACCAGATACAGTGCGGGCAGCATCTGGGTGCGCCAGAGCTGGAAGAAGGCCGCAATGCTCAGAATGGCTTGTACAATCAGCAAAACAGTACCTCGTTTCGGGTTGGCCGCGCCTGTATCCGCATCCGGCTTGCGGCGGGGGGGCTTTGACTCCGGGGCAGGCCCGCCGGTATGCTTCGGCGGCTTGGGCGGTGCAGGCGGCGGGGTGGGAGCGGCAGTTTCCGGCGCAAAAAAGGCCGAGCTGTCCACCTCCACAGTCTTTTCTTCCGGTGGGCGGTGACCCCGGTGGATGTGCCGGGTGCTGTCATCGTCCGTGTGGGAACGGGAAGTTTCATCAAACATAGGAATTCTCCTTTTTGACATGTCCTCAGGCAAGGGGCACGATGGTAAGAACGGCCCGTGCCGGCAGGCAGGTGGCCGTCTGATCCTCCTGCGAGATCCAGCCAAAGCTTTCGCAGATGTGGTCAGGGCAGGGGGAATCAATGAACCGTGCCGCGCCGTCTTTGACCTCGATGTGCACCGTCAGATAGCCGGTGTCGATGTCATAGACGGCATCCTTGTCCAGAGAGATCTTCTGCACCGTGTTCGCGTCGCCGTAGATCAGCTCCGCGCCCAGGGTGCTGCCGCTCTGTCCGGCACTGCGGAGGTAAAAAAGCACCCCCGCGATCACCAGAACAACAGCGGCGAACAGTAAATTGACCCAGAGATTTTTTTTCTGCTTCATGGCTCAGGCATCCTTCTGGGGGAACAGCTGTTCCAGCTCGGCCAGCCACAGGGCGGCGCAGGCATCGCTGGGCATCCGCCAGTCCCCGCGCGGCGAGAGGGTCACGCTGCCGATCTTGGGGCCGTCGGGCAGGCAGCTGCGCTTGAACTGCTGGGCAAAGAACCGCCAGTAGAAGTTGCGCAGCCACTTGTAAAGCACCGCGTCCGGGTATTCCTCCCGGCCCGCAAAGGCTGCCCTGGCCAGCCGGAAGATCTTTGCCGGGCCAAAGCCGAAGCGGAGCACATAATAAAGGTAGAAGTCGTGCAGTTCATAGGGGCCCACCAGATCCTCGGTGCGCTGTGCGATCTCGCCGTTGTCCTTGGCGGGCAGCAGCTCGGGGGACACAGGGGTGTCGAGGATGTCCAGCAGTACCTCTTTCAGGGCCGGGGTGGCGGCAATGTCGGCTTCGTACCGGACAAGGTGGCGCACCAGCGTTTTGGGTACGCCTGCGTTCACGCCGTACATGCTCATGTGGTCGCCGTTGTAGGTGGCCCAGCCCAGGGCCAGCTCGGAAAGGTCGCCGGTGCCCACCACCAGGCCGCCGGTGCGGTTGGCAGTGTCCATCAGCTCCAGCGTGCGCACGCGGGCCTGACCGTTTTCATAGGTCACGTCCAGCACGCTCTCGTCCTGGCCGATGTCCCGGAAGTGGCTGTGCACCGTGGCGGCAATGTCGATCTCGGTAAAGCTGACGTGCAGCTCGTCACAGAGGATCTCCGCATTGCTGCGGGTGCGCTTGGTGGTGCCAAAGCAGGGCATGGTCACGGCCAGCACATCGGTGGTGGGGCGGCCCAGCTGCTTCATGGCGCGGACAGCCACCAGCAGGGCAAGGCAGCTGTCCAGACCGCCCGAAATGCCGATGACGGCTGTTTTGGCGCGGGCGTGCTCAAGCCGCTTGGCCAGGCCGTCGGCCTGCATCTTCAAAATCAGCTCACAGCGTTCGGCGCGCAGCTGCTCGTTGTGGGGGATAAAGGGGGTGGGGTCTACCCAGCGGGTCAGCACGGTGTCGGTCAGGGCCAGGTCGAATTCCACGGTCTGGTAGCCCTCGGTGCTGGGCTCAAAGCTGGTGTTGCGTGCCCGCTCCGACTCCATCCGCTGGCAGTCCAGCTCCGTCTCGGCAAGACCGCCCGCAAAGGGCTTCACTTCAGCCAGCAGGGTGCCGTTCTCGGCGATCAGGTCGTGGCCTGCAAACACCATATCCTGGGTGCTCTCACCGTGGCCGGCCGAGGCGTACAGGTAGCCGCAGAGCAGGCGGGCGGACTGATTCTCCACCAGTGCCCGGCGGTACTCGGCCTTGCCCACCGTCTCATCGCTGGCCGAAAGGTTGGCGATGACGGTAGCGCCTGCCAGTGCGTGGAAGGTGGAGGGCGGCAGCGCGCTCCACAGATCCTCGCAGAGCTCCACGCCCAGCACAAAGCTGGGCATCTGGCGGCAGCGGAAGAGCAGGGAGGTGCCAAAGGGGACATCCTGCCCGCAGACATTCACCCACTCCACCTCGGTGGAACCGGGGGTGAACTGCCGCTTTTCATAGAACTCGCCGTAGTTGGGCAGGTACGTTTTGGGAACCAGACCCAGCAGCTGCCCGCGGCAGAGCACGGCAGCGCAGTTGTACAGCTTGCCCCGCACCATCAGGGGCAGGCCCACAAGGGCCACGGTGTCCAGCTCCCGGCTGGCATCCAGCAGCTCCTGCAGGCCGGTCAGGGCTCCCTGCTGCAGGGTGCGCTGCAAAAACAGGTCGCCGCAGGTATAGCCGGTCAGGCAGAACTCAGGGAACACGGCCAGCTTCACGCCGCGGACGGCGGCGGCACGCAGCTCCGTGAGGATCTGCCGGGTGTTGTAGGCGCAGTCCGCCACCCGAAGCGCGGGCGAGAGGGCTGCTGCTTTCAAAAAACCATCTTTCATCGGAGGATTTCACATCCTGTCTCTCTTGTTTGCCCACGGAGAACAACTGTGCTCCCGTGGTGAGGATAGTATACCACACTCTGGCCAAAACGAAAAGAGGGCTGTTATCAACCTTCTCTGCCCCTGCGCCTGACGGCGGGGCAAAGAAGGGTTCTAACAACCCCCTGCAAATACACCAAATGGAAAACGAGATGGACCGTAAGCCGGGTTCTGTATTAAACGACGATCTGTCTAGGCCTGCCATTGCTGACAGGCTCATGCCGCCTTCGGGACACGCGAGCAGCGCTGTACGTCCCATATAGGCGTTGCTTCCGGTAGGGTTTACAAAGCCGCAT